>Ga0164311_10001050_pt1 | contig 13136 bp, 11 predicted proteins | sample GuaBasSedimGuay2_FD_121796 | JGI IMG/M metagenome (GOLD analysis project Ga0164311, IMG submission 121796) | Subseafloor sediment microbial communities from Guaymas Basin, Gulf of California, Mexico - Guay2, Core 4569-9, 9-12 cm | ecosystem: Environmental > Aquatic > Marine > Hydrothermal vents...
GGAGGTCTCGGAAGGTGACATTGGTAGCAAAATTGCTTAGATTGCGCCCGTTTTTACCGGCAAAGGCGCTCTCGAGAGACCTCCGAGGTCTTGTTGTCGTAACATTTTGGATCTCCTGAGACTAAAGATTAGAGAGTAGGGATTGGAAAAAAGGCGCAAGGCCCGCCAAGGTTCAGACCTAGCGTTCTTTGCGCCTTTGCGGTATAATCTCAAACAAACAATCCGCCAATCCTGTTTCACCCGTGTTCTAAACCATGAAAACGCTTTTCAGTTCTGTCCAATGTCTGGAGTGCGGCCACGAAATGGAGGCCAACCTCTTTACTGCCCGCTGCAACGCGTGCAATGGCGCGTGGATCGAAGCTCGCTACGACGTCGCCGCCCTGCCCGCCGACTGGCCCGCTCTGATGACCCAGCGCCCCACCAACCTGTGGCGCTACCGGGAATTACTGCCCTTCCCCGACGATTTCCCCATCGTCTCGATGGGTGAGGGGTGGACGCCCCTCACCCGCGCCGCCGGGCTGGAGCAGGAATCGGGGCACGGCAAGCAAGGGGGCGAAATTTGGATCAAGGACGAGCGGCAATCGCCCACCGGTTCCTTCAAAGACCGGCAGGCGGCGTGTACCGTGAGTGGATTGAAAGCGCGGGAGATTGACGAGTTCGTCATAGCCTCGACCGGTAACGCGGCCGCCGCCTACGCCGCCTACTGCGCCCGCGCTGGCATCAAGCTCTGGGTCTTTTTGCCCAGCAACGTCCCCGCCGAAAAGATACGTGAACTGGCACTCTACGGCGCGGAGGTGGTCAAAATCACGGGTACCTACGACCAGGCTAAAGAAGTCGCCGCCGACTTTGCGGCCCGCAGAGGAATATACAAAGACCAGGGCGCCAAAGGCATCACGGGCAAAGAGAGTATGAAGACCATCGCGCTCGAACTCACCGAACAGTTAGGGTGGCAAGCGCCCGATTGGTACGTCCAATCCGTCTCCGGCGGCATCGGCCCGCTGGGGGTGCTCAAGGGATTCCGCGAACTGCGCCATGCTGGGCTGATCGACCGTGTGCCAAAGTTAGGAATCGTGCAGGCGGAAGGATGCTCGCCCATGGTGCAGGCCTGGGAGCAAGGGCTGGCACAGGCCGAACCGGTGCGACCGGACACCCTCGTCATCGTACTGGCCACCGGCAATCCCGGACTGGCCTACGAGACTCTGAAGCAGGCCAGCGACCAGTATGGCGGCGCCATGGTCGCTGTGAGCGATGGAGACGCCTTTCGCGCCATGCGGCGCGTCGCCCGCACCGAGGGCTTTTCGATGGAGCCGGCCGCCAGCGTCGCCTTTGCCGGGCTGGAAAAGTTACTGGACGAAGGACACATCCAACCGGGCGAGCGGGTCGTGATCAATTGCTCGGGCCACACCTTTAGCGCCGAAAAGCACGCATTGGAAGACCATTTTCTGCTGCACCTGGACGTGGATGCGCCGCTCGCAGCGCGCCCCTCCGACGGCGTCCAGAACTTGGCCAAAAAAGACCTGGCCGTGGCGCTGAACCAACTGGACGAACAGATCACCACCATTGTCGTCATTGACGACAACGCCCACGACAGCCGTCTCATCCGCCGCCTGCTGCAAAGCTACAAGCAATACCGCGTCTTTGAGGCGCACAACGGACTGGACGGGATAGACCTGGTGCGCCAACGGAAACCCGGCCTGGTGATGCTGGACCTAACGCTGCCAGGGCTGGACGGATTCGCCATCCTGGACGAGCTCAAGGGAGACGAACGCACCCGTGAGATTCCTGTCATCATCGTCTCGGCCAAATCTCCCACCGGCGACGAGTGGAAACACCTGCGCCGCTACACCAAATCCGTCTGGCAGAAAGGCAACTTTAGCGCCCGCGAACTGGTTGACCACGTGGTCGAGATATTGAGTGATAACGTCTGATCGCTAACCCTGGAGTAGACAATGGAGCAAAAGACAGTCTTGTACATCGAGGATAACTATCACAACCGCCGCATCGTGCGCAAGATACTGCAAACTCGTGGGTACACGCTCATTGAGGCCCAAGACGGCATAGTCGGGCTGGCAATGGTGCGCAAGCTGAAACCGCCTCTCGTCCTCTTGGATATTGGCCTGCCCGGTATGGATGGGATCGAAGTGGTCGGGCACATCAAGGCAGATACGGAACTGCGCGACATCCCCGTAATCGCCCTCACCGCGTCCGCCATGCGCGGCGACCGGGAAAGATTCCTGGACGCCGGCTGTGACGATTACCTTTCGAAACCAGTTCAAGCGATGGAACTGATTAATATGGTAGCGGCCCATTACCCCGCTTCCAACGACAAGTCAACTTTTTGATTTGCCATAGAATAACGAGGTGCAGCATGAAAACCATCCTGCTCATTGAGGACTATGCCGACAACGCCCGGCTGGTGATGCGTACTTTGAAGCCTTATGACTACCACGTGCTTCACGCCGTCGATGGCGAAACCGGCCTACTGATGGCAGTGGAGAAAAAGCCAGATATGATTCTCCTCGACCTGGGGCTGCCCGACGTAGAAGGCCAGACCTTGATATCACTCATCAGAAACGTGCCGGGATTGGAACAAGTACCCGTAATCGCCGTGACAGCCTGGCCCTCAGATACAGCCAGACAAATGATCAAAGCTTATGGCTGTGACGGCTACATCTCTAAACCCATCAGCCCCAAAGCATTTCCATCCCAAATCGCCGCCTACTTTGACCCCGAGAATGAGGAATGACCCCACCTGCTCCAGCCATCGCGCCTCCCGCCGATGACACTCCCGCTATAGATCTCGTGCCAGCCAGCCAGTTCACCATTGAGGAGCTAGTCGCCGCCTACAATCAGACTCGTGTGGACTATATCGTGCCTATGCCGATGAACACCGCCCGCCTGCGCGAGTACGTGCGCAATTATGACATTGATCTAGATAGGTCGTTCGTCGTGCGGGCAGGCGACCAGATCCTGGGCCTGGCTATGCTGGGGGTGCGGCCAGGACACACATGGGTCACTCGCCTGGGCATCATCCCCACCCAGCGACGATGCGGTGCCGGGCAGATGCTCATGGAACAACTCATCGCCCAATCCCGCCGCCTGAAGGTCTCTTACGTCACCCTGGACGTCATCCAGAACAACAAGCCAGCTCATCGGCTGTTCTCCAAACTCGGTTTCCACGAGATTAGAGAGTTGATGGTAATCCGGCGTCCGCCTGCCACCCCGCCCGACGATGTCACTATCCCCCCCTGCTATACCGTCCAGAATTTGAGCCATCGGCAAGCAGCGGCACTGTTAGGCCAGCGACAGAGCGTCCCCTCGTGGCTAACCGAAAACAGATCACTCGTAAACGCAGGCAACCTGGCAGCGTTACGCGTCGAATTGGAGAGCGGTGGCCGAGGCTGGCTCGTGTACCAGAAAACAATCTTTCAACTAGGCCGCCTAGTTCTGCAAACAGAAGTCGGCGACCCGCACCAGGTCTGTCTGGCGCTCATTCACGCCCTGCACACCCACAACCCAGCCCTGGATACCAAGAGCGAAAACCTACCCGTACAAGACCCCCACTGGCCCGCTATGCAAGAGTTGGGCTACCTCGAGTCCTTCCGCCGCATTGAAATGCGCCTGGACCTCTCGTAGGGCCAATCTATTCAAACAGCAAGCGGCTCCACATCCCATATCTTGATGTGTGAGTTGGCGCATTTACACCATGTGTGATAAAATCGCACCTATTCAAAAACCCGGGTTTTCACACCCAGCAAACCAACACAGAAAGGTAACTCTATGGCCATAGTCGAAAAAACAGCAAAACTAGACGCACCTGTGGAAAAAACATTCAACCTGATCACCGATCTCGGCCGCTGGCCCGAGTGGGTGCCCCCACTCACCAACGTCGCCAACGTATCAGGGTCGGGCATGGGAAGCACGTATGACTGGGAATTCAAACTCGGCCACCTGCCCGCGTTCAGCGGCACAGGAAAAGTCATCGAATTCGCCCCCAACGAACGCTTTGGGGTGCAGACAAAAGGTATCCCTAGTAAATGGCTGTTCAAGTTAACTGAACAGGACAGCAAAGTGGACATCAGCATGACGGTCGAATACGACATTCCCGGCGGCGGCGCGGTGTCTGGGTTGGTAGCCAAGCAAGTCGAAGAGGGTCTCGGCCTGTTAAGAGAAATTCTCGAATCATAAAAGGCATTACGGTAAAAGTGGCACATTTGTTACACAGAGCCACATAGAGGAGTCACGGAGAGCCTCAGAGCGCTTTTCTTTGTGTATCTCTGCGTCTTTTCTGCGCATCTCCGTGTAACAGTGCAACTTTTGCCCCAATGCCATAAAAGGTAAAGCAAGTTGCCAACTTGCCAGGAAGCGACGAGCAACCTTGACCGCATCGCCTTCTTTCTACTGAAACCCGTCACCCGAGCCTGCAAAGAGTTCGACTTGCTGTCCGAGGGCGACCGGGTGGCAGTGGCCATCTCTGGCGGAAAGGATAGCCGCGCCCTGCTTCAACTGTTGCTCCGCTACCAGCGCAAGACGGGCCACAACTATGATTTTATGGCCCTCCACATCGTCGCTACCTCGGCCGGCTTTCCCGACCTGCGTCCCGAACTGGAGCCCTGGTTCCGGGAGATCGGCGTCGAATACCACTTTGCCCCGTTGGAACTGCCGCCAGACGAGTCGCTGCCGCTCAATTGCTTCCGTTGCTCGTGGAACCGGCGCAAGGCGCTCTTTACCGCTGCTGTTGATCTGGGCTGTAACAAACTGGCCCTCGGCCACAACGCCGACGATGCGGCCGCTACGACGCTCCTGAACCTGCTGTTCACCGGCCGGCTGGAGACAATGGCCCCCCGCGTCCAGTTCTTCCAGGATGCTGTGACCATCATCCGCCCCCTGATCTATGTCCCCGAGAAGAAATTAGCTCGCTACGGGCGCGCGGCAGGCTTCCCCACCCCACCCCCGTGTCCCCAGGGGCTAACCTCCAAGCGCGCGCAGATAAAGTCACTCTTGCGCCACTTTGGCCGCGACCAGAAGCAAATCCGCGCTAACCTGTGGCGCGCCGCCCGCCGGACAACAGGATTTTGAAGAATTGGTGATGCGAGATTTGGAGATTTCATCCTGCTCCCAAACCTTCAAATCTTTACATCGACAAATCCTAAATCCCACGCGCTTTCATTCCCGCGCTGCTTGTGGTATACTAGCCCATAAGACTTTACCCTAGATATGGAGGCAAACAATGAATCACTTTCTCGACCTTGCAGACCTGACACCCGACGAACTGCGCGGCATGCTAAACCTGGCACTCGAACTGAAAAAAGAATGGAAAGCCGGCGGCAACCACCCGTTGCTCAAAGGCAAGACGCTGGGGCTGGTCTTTCAAAAACCCTCTCTGCGCACCCGTGTCTCTTTCGAAATGGGGATGATTCACCTGGGTGGGCAAGCGCTCTACCTCTCCCCTTTTGAGATCAAACTGGGCGAGCGGGAGAGCGTGCCCGACGTGGCCCGCGTTCTCTCCCGCTACGTGGACGGTATCATGGCGCGCGTCTTTGCCCACGCCGATGTGCTTACGCTGGCGGAATACTCCCGCGTCCCCGTCATTAACGGCCTCTCCGACTATAACCACCCCTGCCAGGGATTGGCCGATTTCCTCACCATCATCGAGAACAAGGGCCAAGATCTGAAAGGACGCAAACTGACCTTTATCGGCGACGGCAACAACGTGGCGACCTCGCTCCTCTTTGGCGCGAGCCTGCTAGGGATGGATTTTGCCATCGCCGGGCCTCAGGGGTACGAATTGCCCAACGACGTATGGACGCTGGGACAAAAGTTCGCCGCAACCAGCGGCAGCCAATTACTGGCGACCAACGACCTCGGGGAAGCAATCGCCGGGGCCGACGCGGTCTACACCGACGTGTGGACCTCGATGGGGCAGGAAGAGGAAGCACAAGAGCGCGTCCGCATCTTCCAGCCCTACCAAGTCAACCAAGAACTACTTGCACAGGCCAAGCCGGACGTGATCGCTATGCACTGTCTGCCGGCCCACCGGGGGCACGAGATCACCGATGGAGTCTGCGATGGCCCACACTCTGTGCTGTGGGGCCAAGCCGAAAATCGTATGCACGCACAAAAGGCCATTCTGGCAAAACTGATGGGGTAGGAACTTGCGGAAAAAGAAGCCTTCCCCAACACATCTATTTCTCTCAGAAAGCTGTATGGTTTTGGTTAGAATTCCCATAACCGAAAGGGAAAGGAAAGGACCGTGGCAAAAAATCGCAAAGCCTTCGAAGAGGCTATGCAGACCGCAGCCAATGCCACCTGGGATAAGAACTGGGATTCTGCCGCCACCGCCTACCAGCGTGCGCTGGCAGAGTTTCCTCGCGACGTTGGTGCATTAACAGGCCTTGCAGCAGCCCACTTCAATATGGAACAGATTGAGGATGCTCTGAACGCGTACCAACGAGCCAGCGATCTCTCACCCGGCGATCCCGCGCTCTGGGAGCGCATAGGCGAGACGCGCGAGCAGTTGGGCCAGGAAAAAGAGGCCGCCGAGGCCTACGTGGCCTCTGCCGAGCGATACCAAAGTCAGGGAACCACTCACCTGGCGTTAGAGCGCTGGCAAGATGCAGTTCGCATCTGGCCCAATTGCCTGCCGGCTCACGTGCAACTGCTCCAGCACTACCGGCGCCAGGGCCAGGCGAGCGAGGCGGTCGAGGAATGTTTGATCCTGGCGCGCATCTACCAAAAACAAGGACAGGTGGACTATGCCATCCAGGTCTGTGAATACGCCCTCAAACTAGCGCCGCACAACCCCCAAGTGTTGACCATCCTCGAAAGCCTGCGTTACGACAAACGGGTCACCGTCGAATCGAAACCAGAGACCCTCAAAGAGGATGACAAACTACTTTCCGCCATGCTGGACGAGTCGTTCGACTCTGACATACTGGACTTTGAGACCATGCCAGAGAGCGAAACCATCGAGAAACGGGGCAGCCCCATTGACCTCGCCCGCCAGAAAGCACTGACCGACCTAGCCGAGAGTTTCTTCGAAGAAGAGACGGAAACCGCGCCTGCCGTCGCCCCCAGGCTCAACAAGGCCGAGATTGATGCCCTCATTGGCCGGGCGATTGACCTTCAGACCCAGGGTAAAGTCGAGGAAACAATAGGCGCTTACGAACAAGTAGTTCAGGCGGGAGTTGACCGACCCGCCGTACACTTCAACCTGGGCCTGCTTTATCAGGACAAGTTGCGCTTTGACGCTGCCATTTCCCAGTTCGAGCGCACGGTCTCTCACTCCGACTACACCTTGGGCAGTCACTTTGCGCTGGGCGAATGTTACCGCGCCAAAGGACGCATTGACGACGCCTTGGAACACTTTATCGAGGGGCTTAAAATCGTAGACCTGGCCACGGTCCAGCACGAGCACGCCGATGGCCTGATCCAGCTTTACGAACACCTGGCCGATGGCTACATCGCCAAAGGAGATAAAAACAAAGCGCTCGAGTTCACCAATTCCCTGGTCACATTTTTAAGCGAGCAAGGCTGGGAAGATAAGGTCCTCCAGGCCCGCCAGAGACTCGACGCACTGACCGAAGAAGGGCCTATCTTGAGTTTGGCCGAAATGCTGACCGTACCAAGCTCAAGCGACATCTTGGAATCAATGGCGCTATCACAAGAGTACGCCAAACGCGGCATGTTCTACACCGCGCTGGAGGAATGTTACTATGCCCTGGATCAGGCTCCCACTTATATGCCCATCCACCGGCAACTGGCCCAGATACTACTGGCAATGGGCAAGGGAAACGACGCCGTATCCAAATTCATCGTCATCGCCGATGCTTATCTAGCCCAGGGCAACGTCCGTCAGGCATTGTCTGTATACAACCGTGCTCTTAAATTAGCGCCGATGAACATTGCGGTGCGGACCAAGTTGATAGACATGCTCATCAGCCACGGAGAGATTGACAAAGCACTGACCCATTACCTGAACCTGGCCGATAGCTATTACCAACTGGCGCAAATGAACCAGGCGCGCGAGACGTACCAGGAAGCGCTGCGGCTGGCGCCGCGCGGCGCTTCCGAACGCCAATGGGAAGTTCGCATATTGCACAAAATAGGTGATATTGACATGCAGCGCGTGGACTGGCGACACGCAATCGAAGCATACGAGCAAATTCGCAAACTCGCCCCCGACGACGAGCGAGCACGCTTGACGCTGATGGAGCTTTACTATCGCCTCAACCAACCCAAACTAGCGATCTCCGAACTCGACGAGCTGCTGAAAATCTGCCGCGAGAAGGGCAAATCGCAGCGCATCTTTGCCATCCTGGAAGACGCGGTCAGCGAGCGCTCTGACAGCATTCCCCTACGCGCGCGTCTGGCGCAGGCACACCTCGACTCTGGAAACGTCGAACAAGCATTGGAGCACCTGGACAAGCTAGGAGATTTGCAAATTGAGGCCAAGCGGTACAAAGATGCCAAAGCGACCATCCGAGCCATCATTATGCTCCACCCCCCCAACGTCGAAGCCTACCAACAATTACTCACTCAACTCGACAACAATCAGTAGATTGAGAAACCTCTGAATCAACAATGTCCGATCTCCTATGGTATCTGCAACGGCTCGAATGGATAGACGCCCTCGACATCCTGCTCGTGGCCCTCATATTCTTTTGGCTGCTGTATATGGTGCGCGGCACACGGGCCGTTCCCCTGCTGCGCGGCGTGATTCTGCTCATTATCATCGTCACCCTATTGAGCGGAGGAATGCGATTGCGCGCCCTCGGCTGGTTGACCGACAAGGCCCTCCCGGCGCTGCTCGTAGCCATCCCCGTCGTTTTTCAACAAGAACTGCGCCGGGCGCTTGAGCGGTTGGGACGGGCCGGAGCGCTGCTCAGCCGGCCCACAGGAGACCGCGCTACTCTGGAGCAGACACTGACCACAATCACACAAGCCTGCCACACCCTGGCCGAGCGACGACACGGCGCGCTCATCGTGCTGGAGCGTGATGCGGGCTTGCAAGAACTGGCAGACACGGGCGTTTTCCTCAACGCCACTATCACCCAGGAATTGCTGGTGACTATCTTTGAGCCTCACACCACACTGCACGACGGAGCCGTAATCGTACGGCACGAGCGAGTGTTGGCTGCCGCCTGCGTCTTGCCCCTCTCCACCGCCTTCCTCGCCGACCGAGAATTGGGACTGCGTCATCGCTCGGCTATCGGCGTGACAGAGGAAAGCGACGCCATCGCCATCGTCGTCTCTGAGGAACGCGGATCCATCTCTATTGCCCACAACGGCCGCATCATCCGCAATCTGGACGCCAAACGATTGAAGGCAGTGTTGCACGCTTTCTATCAACCTGTACTGGAACGAGCGTGGCCGCGCTGGGCCGCTCGCGCGCGACGCGCCTTTGACCGTGGGAGAAAAAATACCGCTTCGCTTACCTTTTTTACCAGGGAGGAATCGTGAGAACGACGATTCGTTGGATAGCGAGCAATATAGCCCTGATGATACTGTCACTCACTCTGGCAGGGCTGGCCTGGATCGTGTCTGTGGAGGCGGAGGACCCCACACTGGAGCAGCCCTACTCCCAGCCCATACCAATTGCGCCGCCCGAACCGCCGGCCGGTATGGTCATCGTGGGAGAGTTTGACCAAAGCGTACAAGTCACAGTCCGCGCCCCCGAATCTGTCTGGATGTCCCTCACACTCGACGATTTCACAGCCACCGTTGACCTGACAGGCCTAGGAACGGGAGTACACGAGACGCCCGTCCAGGTGGAATTGCACAAACATCCGGCGCGGCGGATACTGGTCGAACCAGAGTACGTCACGCTGGAGCTAGAGCCTAGAGCAGAGCGCTCTGTGCCCGTGATCGTGCGGGTAGATGGAGAGCCAGCCCTGGGTTATATCAGACGAGCGACAACCGTGGACGCGCGCCAGACGACGGTGACCGGGCCTGACTCCTACGTCACTCAGGTCATCACGGCCGTCACGTACATCTCTGTACAAGACGCCAGCGCCGACGTTGAGGGGGAATACCAGTTACAGCCCCTCAATGGTGATGACGAGCCTGTTCCTTACGTCACACTGCTGCCAGAGACAATCAACGTACGCCTCCCTATCGAACTATCGGGCTACTACCGTTCCCTGGCAGTCAAGGTCGTTCTCGAAGGAAATATCTCGCCCGGGTATTTCAATCCTTCCATCGTCATCGAACCGCCCGCCGTCACCGTCTTTGGCGCTCCCGGCGTCATTGCCGCGTTGCCAGGCTTTATCGAAACCGAGCCAATAGACGTGGAAGGCGCCCAGGCCGACGTGATTGTCCGGCCAGCGCTCAACGTCCCACAAAACGTCGCAGTCGTCGCGGGCCAACAAGTGGAGGTGAGCGTCTTTATCGAATCGATTCAGAGCAGCTCGACGGTGGAAGCCACGCCGGAAATTCAGGGAATGGAGCCGGGTTTCACGACTACCGTCTCGCCAGAGACTGTCGAGATCATCCTGAGCGGCCCGCTGCCTCTGCTGGAAGCGCTAGAACCTGACGATGTGCGCGTCGTTCTGGATCTGTTTGGACTAGCGCCCGGCACGCACCAGGTTGAGCCACAGGTAGTGGTGCCAGAAGGCGCAACCGCCCAAAGCATCCTGCCAGCCACGGTGCAGGTAGAAATCATATCAGTGCCCATCCCTATGCCGGGCAGCCAAAACTAACATTCGTAAACTCATATGCCCAAACCAATCGTGGCCCTAGTGGGCCGGCCCAACGTAGGAAAATCCACCCTCTTTAACCGCATCGTCGGACGACGGCTGGCCGTGGTACACGACCGGCCCGGCACCACCCGCGACCGCATCCACGCCCCGGCCGAGTGGAACGACATCGCCTTTACCGTGGTAGATACAGGCGGCATCGAGGTGCTGCCCGATTCCGTCACCAGTGGGAGGCGACCTGGCCCCGAACGGGTGCTGGCGCAGGATTCCGCCCCCTTTATCCCCCTTATGCGCGCCCAGGCCGAGCAGTCTATCCGGGAAGCGGACGCCATCATCTTTCTCACCGACGCCGCCAGCGGGCTTACGCCCGCCGACGAAGAAGTCGCCGACATTCTGCGCCGCGCCCGCTGCCCCATCTTTCTGGTCGCCAACAAGGCCGATAATGCCAGTCTGCGCCAAGACGCGCTAGAGTTCTACGCCCTGGGTATGAAGGGAGAAGTATACTCCATCTCGGCCCTGCACGGCGACGGCGTCGCCGACCTGTTGGATGACCTAGTCCAAGCGCTGCCTTCTTCCGCGCCAGAAATCGAGAACGAGGCGGGACAGGATTGGGGAGTCAAGCTCGCCATAGTTGGCCGGCCCAACGTGGGCAAGTCGTCGCTTTTAAATAAATTACTGGGCGAGGAGCGCGCCATCGTCAGCCCTATCGCGGGGACAACGCGCGACGCCATCGACACCCACCTGGAGTGGGAGGGCGTACCCATCACCCTGATTGATACGGCCGGCATCCGGCGGCGGGGCAAGATTGAGCGCGGAGTCGAGCACTATAGCGTGCTGCGGGCGCTGCGCGCCATCCAACGGGCCGACGTGGCGCTGCTGGTGATAGATGGCATTGACGGCGTCACCGCCCAAGATACACACGTGGCCGGCTTTATCCTCGACGAATGGGCCAGCGTGGTGGTGTTGATCAACAAATGGGACGCGGTGGAAAAAGACACATACACTATGATAGAGTATACCCAATGGGTACGTCAGGCTCTTAAATTCCTCGATTACGTGCCCGTGCTCTTTATCTCTGCGCTCACGGGGAAACGGGTGCGCAAAGTGGCGCCGCTGGCGCTGGCCGTGCAAGCAGCGCGCTTCCGGCGCATCGCCACCGGAGAGCTAAACCGGCTGGTACAGGGCGCGTTGGCGCGTCACGCTCCACCCAGCAAGCGCGGCAAACGGCTCAAAATCTACTATGCCAGCCAGCCCGGCGTGGACCCGCCCACCTTTGTCTTTCACGTCAACGATCCCGATCTGGTGCACTTTAGCTACGAGCGCTATCTGGAGAACCAGTTGCGGAATGCCTTCGAGTTCCCTGGTACTCCGCTGCGGTTGATCTTTCGCGCTCGCGCACAACGCTAGCTACTCCCTACTCCCTCTCTAGCCTGCGGCCCGGTGACCACGCGGAAGCCAATGCGATTGGACCGATTGCCCGCATGGCTGATTTCGCTGGCAAAGCAACGCGCATCCCGGGCGTAAAAGCTCCACGAACCTCCACGAACGACGAATTGGTTTTCTCCCTCCTGCGAGGTCGTCCACTCCCACACGTTGCCGGCGCAATCAAGCAAGCCATAGGGACTGGCTCCGCCCGGATAGACTCCCACCGGCGTCGTGCCCCCGATCCCACTTTCGCGCGCGTTGGCCCGTTGGGGATCAAAATCATCCCCCCAGGGATAGACCCGTCCATCCTTGCCTCGGGCGGCCTTTTCCCATTCCTCCTCGGTGGGCAAGCGCGCGCCGGCCCACTCGCAGTAAGCGAGCGCATCTTCCAAACTCACCAACACCACCGGGTGGTTGGCCTTGCCCTCGGGATAGATGCGTTGTCGTGGCTCCCAGTTATATGGCTCGGCCCACACTTCGTCGAGATACGGCGTGGGATACTGGGGGTTCTGAGCCAAGAAATGGGCGTATTGCCCATTCGTCACGGGATAACGGCCTATGCGGTAGGCCATCACGTAGGTTGATTCTCCCTCCTCCCCGCGCTGAAACTCGCCGCCGGGTACATCCATCATCTCGTCAAGGTCGCGCGGGTCGCCCAGGTACGCCAGAGCCGCGCCGGCCGCGAGACGCTCCCTCAGGCTGGCCTCCGATTCTGGCTCAAGCAACCGCGCCAGAGCCTGGGCATACTCATCCGCCAGCCCCTCGGCCTGGACAGCGGCCACGCTGGCCCGCAGCCGGGTGGGGTCGTTGCTCAACATGTCCTGCCACATTCGGGCAGCCTCCATGCTCGGCGCTCTGCCTACGTCTTTGCTGGTCGTGCGGGTCAGGTAAATGTAGACGTTGATCTGGTCTCGGCTCAGGTCGGCAAAGGCTGGCCCCACCCGCAACATCCGTAACAGTGGCTTGTGGCGCAAGTACCGCTCCAACAACGTCGCAGCTCCTGGAGCCTCTACA
>Ga0164311_10001052_pt1 | contig 13127 bp, 11 predicted proteins | sample GuaBasSedimGuay2_FD_121796 | JGI IMG/M metagenome (GOLD analysis project Ga0164311, IMG submission 121796) | Subseafloor sediment microbial communities from Guaymas Basin, Gulf of California, Mexico - Guay2, Core 4569-9, 9-12 cm | ecosystem: Environmental > Aquatic > Marine > Hydrothermal vents...
AAAGAAACCGAGGGAGTATTTATTATGGGAGAAGTTATTGCTATTGCCAGTCAAAAGGGTGGGGTAGGAAAAACAACAACAGCAGTGAATTTAGGTGCTTCTTTTGCCTCACTTGGCTACAAAACACTTTTGATCGATGTTGACCCACAGGGAGGAATTGCCGCCAGCTTTGGTTTGAGTCGCTACGACATCAGGGCAGGAATCGTAGAGGTGTTTACCAAAAATCTTCCTATTACAGAAGCTATTCATAAGACTGAAATTGAGTTGTTGGACGTAGTTCCTTGTAATGTTTGGTCGGATGAAGAGGAAAAACGCCGTCTGATTGGTTCGGCTTCTGAGTCTAAATTGAAAGGTGCATTAAAAAATATTCGCAACGAATATGATTTTATTATTATAGATTGCCCGCCTTCTTTAGGTAATCTCACCTTCAATGCCCTCATTGCTGCTGATTCAATTATTGTTCCTATTCAATGTGAATATTACGCTTTAAAAGCTTTAGGCCGATTTTTGAAGATGACTCGCGCTGTAAAGGAAGAACACAATCCTTCGCTTCGGTACCGGGGATTTTTGCTAACAATGGTGGATACTCGAAGTAATCTTACCAAACGTGTTATTGAAAAAGTTAAATATACTCTAAAAGGCATGGTTTTTGATGCAATTATTCCCCGAAATGTGCGGTTGGCCGAGGTGCCTTATTACGGACGTCCCACAATGCTTTTTGACAAACGTTGTAAAGGTGCCAAAAGTTACCTGCGTTTGGCAGAAGAAATTATCTCCTCTGAACATGCAACCCAAGAGAAAGCTGTAGCGTAATCAATGAATGAAACAACCCTAAAGGCAGCAAAGATGAGAAGAAACTATCAAAATTGTACAATGATAGGTAGAAGATGTTCTTTCTTAATGACATTATTATCCATTGGTTTGATTTTGGGGATAACGGCAATTGGTTTCACTTTCCGCTTCCATGAAATGGAGACGATCGCGGTGCGAATCAATCGAATAGAACGTATCATCAAAGACTTAAGAGCAGCCAAAAATATAGATAAAATTAGACAGGCGAATATTCAAAGAGTCATGAAACTAATTAGTCATTACAACTCCAGCATGCCCGCGAACGTCAAATACAAAATTGCCAGTGAAATCTACGAAATGAGTCTCAAATATACTAATCTGGATGTAAATTTGATTTGTGCTACCATCACACATGAAAGTGCTGGCACATGGGATCCCAAAGTGACTTCCGAGGCGGGTGCTATGGGGCTTATGCAGATTATACCTTCTACTGGGGTGTTTTTGGCTCATTATGAAGATATTAACTGGACAAGCCCTGAGGATGTGCTCTACAACCCTATTCTCAACATTCGTATGGGATGCAGACATCTTTCCACGTTGATTGATCTTTATGGAGTGGACGGAGGGCTGGCAGCTTATAATGGCGGAGAAAAACGAGCAGCAATGTGGTTAGCACACAACAAAGCAGCTGGAATACTTTGGGAGGAAACCCAAACCTATATTCCTGCTGTACTAAAGCTTTATCAACAATTTCGTGATTAGTTGAAATCCGGGTGGAATATTATCATGAATAAACCCTCAGAACGAAATTCACAAGACAATTTTCAGCAAGAGCTGATAAATCGTTTCTTTAATCCTCAGAGTTATTTTCTTTATAGCTTTATTAATGAGTTAAAGAATCGAGAAAGTACTTTGCAACACCCTTCACATGTAGCCATAGTAGGTTTGTTGATAGATGAGATAATTAATGCCCAAGACAAAGTGGGGTTACTCGAAGAACTTTCTCAAATAAATAGCTTCCGCGAATTTTACTCCTTTTTATCGGGAAAAATAGAGTTTTTGTGCACCACTCAGCTCACCACTTCACAAATGATGGAAACGATTCGTGCTCTCAGTAGCCGAATGGTGAAAACTCTTTGTCATATGATTGAGGATGAAGAAGCTTATCGTAAGCTAACAGAACGGATTGGTTTGGATTTGACGATAGATTCAAATGAACAAGTGACTAAACCTGAAGAAATAGAAGCAGCAGCTTTAAATGAAGCTTCGGAGGAATTTGTTGAGTTAGAGCAAGAATTTTCCGAAGAACAAACTGAACAACCACAAAAGAAACAAACCGATAGAGATCCGAGAGACTTTTTCTACTCAGATGTACGTCGAAAGTTGAAAGATATTGAAAACTTACTTAAATCGAATGAAGAAAAATGGGATTTGAAAGCTTTTCGAAGACTCCAAGATGATTTTCAGGATTTGCGGGATTGGTCAATGATTCAAGGTGATGAAGGTATTGAGACCATTTCCCATAAGATTTTAGAGCTACTGCAGTTGTTACTGTCACAAGATGTCTCAAAATGGAACAAAGTTCTCCCTGTGATTCAAGAAAGTGTAACATTTATTTACAATCTTGATGATTCAAAAAGAGAAGGTGATGCTATTCGAGCTTTGATAAACCAAATAGAGCAAGCATATGAGAATATTAATTCCCCAGTTACTGGCCCAGAAATTGCTACAACTGAAGAAGTAGAACAAGTGTCCACGACAGAAGAATTAGAGGGTTCGGCAGAGACTGAATCGGTTTCAGAAGAGATGGAGCAGAGCCTTGAAGAGGAGAGAAGGGAAAAGGTATGTTGCACTGAGGCTGAGCCCGATGCAGAATCTTTGATCTTGCCAGGGGAGGACGATCAAAATTTGCTGGAAGCCATTGAGCTTTGGGCGAACGAAGATTCAGATTCCGGAACGAGTGAGGAAACTGGTGCAGAACCGATAGACCCAAAAATCTTTGAAGATTCACCGGTTGATACTCAAGCTTTTGAAAAGTTTATTCAGGAGCTGGAAGTAGATCCTGAGGCAGCGCCGGAATTTTCTCCTGTCCAGTCTGACGAACCAGGATTGGAGGCACAAGATGAAGATGGTCCCTACGGCTCGGATTTGATTAAAGAAGCCGAGATGTACTTTACCTTTGCTAAAGCAGCTTTAGCTGAGCTTAAACAGGATATAACCAATAAACGTGCTTGTGAGGATATTGAATTAGCCTGTTACTCGTTGAAAATTTTAGCCAACAAGTTGGGCTATGAGCTAATTGGTAAAGTAGCAGGTGCGATGGAGGGAATAATGAAAGCAATATTAGCAGGGGAGATCGAGTTGAAAAAGTCTCATGTTGTCATGATGGCTGATATATTGACTCGTATTGAGGAAATGGGGAAGAATAACCGGTTTAAATCTGCAAAATTGGAAGATTGGGTAAAGAAAGTGCTGGATGGTCTATTTTCTATTCCTAAAAAAGACGCTCCCAACTCAACTACCGATTTTAGCTTTAAGCAACAGCAAAAAGAGGAAGATCCACTGGAATTTTTAATGATTGATGATCATAAAACGTTGAGTTAATTTTATTGGAGGTGAGGATGCAAACGCCTTCAAAGGTCTCGCCCGAAAAGGCAAAGAAGGATAAGGCTCGGGGAAAAACCGAGGTCACAAACGATTTCGATAAGGAATTGGAAAAGCTGTTACGTTCCCATCGTACCAATATCAAAGTAGTAGGTACTGGTGGAGCCGGCAATAACACAATTACTAGACTGATGCAAATAGGCATTAAAGGGGTAGAGACTATTGCTGTCAACACAGATGCTCAGGATTTACTTTTTAGCCATTCTGACAAAAAGGTGTTGATTGGTCGAAATGTTACTAATGGTCTGGGCGCAGGCAGTGACCCGCAAATTGGCGAGGAGTCGGCCAGAGAGAACATTGAAGATCTAAAGGCTGTTCTGACTAATACTGACATGGTTTTTGTGACCTGTGGACTGGGTGGTGGTACAGGCACTGGTTCTGCACCTGTTATTGCCGAAATAGCTCGTAGCCTTAATGCATTGACTATTTCTATTGTTACTTTACCTTTTAGTGAAGAAGGAGTTCTGCGTTGGCGCAATGCTACTTATGGTCTGGAGAAACTAAAAGAGAACTCTGATACTGTAATTGTTATTCAGAATGATAAATTATGGGAAATTGTGCCAGAGATGCCATTAGATTCTGCTTTTCAGGTAGCCGATGATATTCTCGTTAGTGCTGTGAAGGGGATTACTGAACTGGTAACAGAAAAGGGCTTAATCAATTTGGATTTTGCTGATGTTCGTAGTGTCATGTACGATGGTGGCACTGCCTTGATTGGTATTGGTGAAAGCAGTTCCTCTGATCGAGCTGTGGAGGCAGTTGAACGAGCTATTGCAAATCCACTGATTGAGCTGGATATTACTGGTGCGAAGGCAGCTTTAATGAACATCGCTGGGGGGACAGATATGTCTGTGAAAGATGCTAAAGTTGCCATGCAGACTCTGGCGCGCAGGTTAGACCCTTCAGCCAAAATCATTTGGGGCGCACGAGTTAATCCAAAATTGGAAAATACCCTCAGGGTAATGATCATTGCTACCGGCATAAAAGAAAAAGAAGGTGGTACCTTACAGCCTGTTGTAAAAACTGAAACTAGTGTACCTGCTTTGGAAATCTCTTCTGAAAATGAATTTGAAATTAACAAGGAAAAGCAAACACCGCCGACAGATGAAGTAGAAACCCAGTCGCAGACGCAGGCACAGGCAGAAATAGAAACAGCAGTGGGAGAAGAAGGAGAAGAAAAGGAGAATGCTAAAAAAGTTTTTCGCGAAATCATGGAAGAAGAAGCCGATGCTGACTTGAAAATTATCTCAGATGCTTTTGATACCCTGCAAAATGATTTGTTCAATAAAGAAGCATGGAAGGAGTTGCGTGCTTGTTGTGCTTCGCTGGCCGGCACTGCTCAAATGTTCGATTTTGATGACATCAGTGAATTCATGGCCGCTGTGGAAGATTTTGTTACTGTAATAGAGAAAAAAGACTTTTGCAAATTGCCGCAGGTGTTGGCACTGATTCAGGATATTCCCAAAGTAGTACGGCAAATGATTCGAAATGACGAAGAAGCGAAATCCCGGGCTGCAGAACAGATTGTGAAGTTTAATCATTTCAGAAAATATCTAGATGAGCAAGAGTCGCTGTCGGAAGAAGAAGTGTTAAATAAATTAGGGGAAATTTGGACCACAGTTTCTAAAGACACAGAAGAAAAAGAAAATTCTTTTCTTGATTCATCTACCATAGGAAAAAATACTTCGTCTGATGAAGATAATGGTAGGGCTTTCAGTTTTTCTTCTGTTAGTGATGCTGTAAGTTATGTAGATAATTTGTTTCGGGGGAAAATTAAGTTGTCATAAGAGAGGTGTGTTATTATGTCCGAATCTATTCAAAATGATACAATTAGCGAAACAGTTCGAGAGTTTGTGCAATATTATGAGAATGAAATTGGCAAAAATGTGAACCATATTTATGAGCTAATTGAACAGTTAAAGACGGATTCTACTAATTATCCCTTGCTGGCAGAGATTGAAAGCTCTGCCCAGGCTATTAGCGATTTGGCTATGGTGTATGGGTTTGAAGGAGTAGAAGTTATTGCTTCCCGGATGAAAGAGGCGATTAAACAACATAGCCAACAAGATATTTCGCCTGAATTTTTAGCGAAACTCCAGGAATCTGCCAGAGCCATCGCTGAGGCTATGTGTTTAATCGATGAGCGCAAGGAACGTGAGTTGATTCGGCAGTGGTCTCAGGATACCTTCCATGAAGAGAAATTGATTACCGAGGATATTGAGGATTCTGAATCCTCAAATCCTGAACAGGATGAAGAGTTAGTTTTTGATATTAAGGAAGATGAAAAATTGATTTCGTTATTAAGTGATGAGGACGGTGCGGATTATGAAATTGGAAATCTGCTGCTGAACATCGACAACAATGGCAACGATGAGGGTGGAATAGATTCTGCAGAAGTTGATAATGCTATGCCTCAACCTGAAGAATTAGCTTCGGAGCTCGTCGTAAATGAAGAGCAAAACGAAACCAAAATTGAAAAAACTTCAACAGCTCCTTTAGAAAATGATATCTTAGTACTGGATTTTCAGCGTACCGAAGCCAAAAAAGAGAAAAAGAAAGGATTTTTGGGCAAAATTGCTCATTTGTTTGGTTCTAAATCACGTCGAGATAAAGCTAATGTCCCAGAGGATATTTTAGTTGAAAAAAGTTAGTTGCAACCCAATCTTATCCTCTTCCCTCCCCAGAGGATCGTTCCTGGTTTGGAACGATCCTTTTTCTTAACTTTACGATTACGAAAATTTGAAGTCAAGTTTTTGTTGTGTAAAACACAATAAATGATTATATTATTAATCAGCAGACTACTTTTGACTTCAGAAGGGTAAGAAATGGGTAAAATTCGTATTTGGTTAAAAGCTTTACGAGCGCCTTTTTTCACTGCTTCGATAGTACCTGTTGTGGTAGGTGTAGTAATAGCCTGGTTCCATGGATTCGCTTTTCATTGGAACTATTTTTTGTTAACGTTGGTAGGTGTGATATTGCTGCATGCAGGGGCTAATCTTACCAATGACTACTTTGATCACAAGAATGGAACCGATGAGATCAATGTGGAGTTTGTACATCCGTTTAGTGGCGGCAGCCGAATGATTCAGGAACATCTTCTTGCCCCTGGCGCAATTTTGAAAGCGGGTATCGGTTGTCTTGTTCTGGGCAGTTTTATCGGTTTATGGCTTACTTTCCAACGAGGAGAGTGGATATTGATATTTGGCCTCATTGGAGTATTTTCAGCCTTTTTTTACACTGCACCACCGATACAGTTGGTCAGTCGCGGTATCGGCGAAATTTTTATTGGATTGAACTTTGGTGTTTTGATAACCTTAGGCAGCTATTATGTCCAGTGTCAAGCTTTAAGTTGGGATGCTTTCTGGGCTTCGTTACCTATTAGTTTGCTTATTACTGGAGTGCTTTACATTAATGAGTTTCCGGATTACACTGCTGACAAAGCTGCGGGTAAGCACCATATGGTTGTTAGATTGGGAAAGAAAAAGGCGGTAATCGGATACTACGTTTTATTAATACTGGCCTACATTCTAATCTTGTTAGGAGTATTGTTGCAATTTTTAACTCCATTTACCTTATTGGTATTTTTAACCTTACCTTTGGCTATTCGAATATTGCGAACGGTGCAGCACTCCTACGCTGATAATCTCAAACTTGCATCTGCTAATGCTAATACAATTTTATTACATTTGTTGGTTGGAATGCTGTTAGCTACCGGATACGTGATTGATAAGTTAGTTTAAGATAGAAGTACAGGTGAACCATGGACTTATCAAGGGTTATTGTAAAGGAGCTGGACTCTTCCCAACGACTATTTTCTATTCAACCGACTGAGCAGTTTAACCCGAGTACCGATTTGGAAGATTTTCAAGAAGCCATTTTGAATCTTCTCAATATTAAACAATTGCGCCTTGTTCTTGATATGACTCATCTGCATTCGCCTAATGGTAGTTTCATCGCTTTTCTAATCGAGATAAGTTCGCGTTTGCGACGTCAAGGTGGTGAACTACTCATAACTCATCTTTCTTCTACTGCAAAGATGAATCTTGCCACATTTAGTCCCCTGGGATACTTAAAGGTACTCCGTGACGAATCGGAGTTAGATGAAAAAGTGATAAATCCGATCAAAACCTCACAAAATACGGGTGCTCTTACCGAGGAACAATCTGCAATTACTGAAATTGAAAAGGGGGTCACCGAGAAGATTTTTGATATTGTCGACCAGACTACTGGAAATGACATAAAACCACAACACTCCGAGAAAATAGAGAAAGAATCTACTCCTGCAAATGCGACTACTTCCTCAAATGATCAGATAAGGAATTCATTCCTAAACCAACACTTAGTGGTTAGAAGTAGAGAAAAAGAATTGTATCGTATCACTGATTTTGTCACTAAACTGGCACGTGAAGCAAATTTTCAGGAAAGTGATGTTGGTAGGATCAAAATTGCTGTTTATGAAGCCGCTCATAATATTATTGAGCATGCTTATGAATTTAACCCCGATAATTTTATTAACGTAATAGTTAAGATTTTACCAGAACAATTTGTGGTCATACTTATGGATCGGGGTAAAAGTTTTCATTTTGAAAAGCAAAGGTCTTATGATGCGGTGCAAGCTGCCGAGCAAAAGCGTACAGGTGGATTTGGTCTCTACATCATTGAACGTTCAATGGACAAGGTTGAATATGAAAGTGACACCAAATGGGGCAATAGGTTAACTATGATCAAATATCGTCCATGATTTGGGTTTACGTATCTAACAAAAAAGGGCTGCCGATGGCAGCCCTTTTTCGTAGTTTCACATAGAAAATTTTTGGTATTCATTGTACAATTTGAGTACCGCGGGGACGTAATTTTGGGTTTCTGTTGCTAAAATTCCGTCAGCTTTGTTATTAGCTAACCACAAGGCTGCCTGCTTTTCTCCACCATTATAGGCGGCAAGCCCTCCTTCTAAACCGTAAATATCAATTAACGCCGACAAATGTCTGGCACCAAGGCGAATATTGTAAGTTGGTTTGTACAGCACTTCTTCGGCGTTAGTCCAGGTAAGATTCTCATAAGCTGCCAGGAATATCCCTGTAGCCGGCATGATTTGCATAAGCCCCATGGCACCAGCTTGTGAAGTAGCTGTAGGATTCCAGGTTCCACCTGTTTCGTATGTAATAGTGGCACACAGCAACTCCACATCTAAATTAGTGTACTTTACACTCATATTGTAAATCTCATTGGCAATTTCGTATTTAACACTGGAAGGCAGGGAAGGGTTGTGTTGGTCAATAATTTTCATTACCTTTTGGATGTTAAATTGCCGCACACTATCAATATTCATTGCCGCCTTTAAATCCATTAGTGCCCGTTCCAGAGTTTCGATTTTCTTCTCATTTTGCTCCATGGAAAAATACTTAACGGAAAATCCCAAAATGGAAATAGACAGACACACTACTAAAGCCACGATTACGTAGCGCTGGTACCGAGAGAGCAAAATTTTAATTCTCGCGTCCATTTTTTAACCTCCTAATTAAAATAATTTCTCAAAAAAAAACCAGCTAAGTAAAGCTGGATTGGAGTAAAATATATCAACTTTTTCCGCAAATGTCAAGGCTTTTTTTCTTTCTGGTTGAAAATAGAGGCAAAATAAAAACCGCTTACTTAACCAGCAAGCGGTAAGTTCAAAAGTGGGCGATACTGGATTTGAACCAGTGACCTCTGGTATGTGAGACCAGCGCTCTAACCAACTGAGCTAATCGCCCTGAAGAAACCAATGAAAATATACAGAAATAATTTACAAGAATCAAGTAAATTTTTTCTATTTCATCATCTGTAGGGTTTCTTGCATGGACTTAATACCAGCTGTGGCTCCCATGGTGGTGACACAACAAGCTCCTACAGCATTAGCAAATTGGCCGATAGTTTTGAGGTCCCAATCCCGCAGCATCCCGAAAAGAAATCCTGCCACAAAAGCGTCCCCAGCACCGGTAGCATCTACTACCGGCACTGGGTAAACCGGAATTTGATATGCCTCTTGTCGATTTTTTACAAAGGCACCTTCTTCTCCCATCTTCAAGGCTACAATTTTAATTCCATAGTCAAGAAAAAAATCAGCCACTTTTTCGGGAGTCTGTTTTCCAGAAATTCTTTTGGCCTCTTCAAAACTAGGGATGAATACATCGATATGGGGAAGCACTGGTTCAATCAGACGCAGCCACCGTCCCTGGGAGTCCCAGGCGGTATCCAGAGAAGTAATGAGGCCTAACTGCTTTGCCTGTCGCAATGCCTGTGCCATGGGAGCACCATCAAACCCGGACAGAAGGAAAGCACCTGCCACGTGAAAAATTTTTCCTTCTTTCAAAAGGTCAAAGTCAATGTCGTTCAGAGTAAATTTAGCATTAGCACCCAGGTAGTGGACGAAACTACGCTCACCCTCCTCATCTACCAACACCATAGTGGCAGAGGTTTTGGTTGTTTGATCACGTCGAATTCCGGTGCTTATCACACCGCCTTGTTGCAACTGCTTGATGAGAAAGTCGCCAAATCCATCGTTACCAACTTTGCCGATCACACCGACACGGACACCTAATTTAGCCAGGGCTAATCCTGTATTTAGTGCGCAACCGCCAGCATGCAATTCCATCTCTTCGACCAGTTCCAATTTGCCCCGCTCAGGAAATTTGCCTACAGGTTTGGCTATCACATCTGCTACTAAAATCCCTACGCACCAGACTTCGACCATAACCTACCCTTGTGTCTTTTCTAATCTTTCTTTTTCAGTGGGTAAAAAAATTCGAAAAAGGCGTTTTTAGACCAGATCATCCTATTTTTCTACATCTGAACCGTTTTGCTGCTTTTGTAAAAATGGCGTCAACAGATCCATAGGTATCGGAAACACGATAGTGGAATTGTTCTCCGAGGCAATTTCACCTAAGGTTTGCAAGAAACGAAGTTGCAACGACATGCTATTTTCCGCCATTATGTGTGCAGCTTCTGACAAACGCTGAGAGGCTTGATATTCGCCTTCGGCATGGATGATTTTGGCCCGGCGATCGCGCTCGGCTTCGGCTTGGCGAGCCATAGCTCGCTGCATTTCTACAGGTAAATCTACGTGCTTTACTTCTACCAATGAAACCTTGATTCCCCAGGGGTCGGTTTGTGCATCAATAATCTGCTGCAGATTGCGATTAATTTTTTCCCGCGCAGCTAAAAGTTCATCCAACTCTGATTCGCCCAATACGCTACGCAGAGTAGTTTGTGCCAATTGAGAGGTGGCGTAAAGATAATCCTCTACCTCCACGATTGCTTTTTCTGGCTCAATTACTCGAAAATAAAGTACCGCATTCACTTTGACCGATACGTTGTCCTTGGTAATGACATCCTGAGGTGGAACGTCCATAGCAACCACACGCAAACTTACTTTAACCATGCGATCGATAATTGGGATTAGAATAATAAGTCCAGGCCCTTTGGCACCAATCAAACGTCCCAGGCGGAAAATCACTCCCCGTTCATATTCCCGCAAAATGCGAATAGCACTGGCCAAAATGAACAGTACAACAATAATAAGAAAAATATAGCCTTGCATAATGCCTCCTAAAGTTTAGAGTTTTAAGATTTTTCAGAATATGGCTGTACCTTCAGACACAGCCCTTGTACTGCCACTACTTTAACCTTTCGACCTTTCTTGATTGGTTTTTCTGCTGTTGCTTTCCAGATTTCCCCGTGAATTTTTACTTGTCCCCCGTCATAGATACGGGTAAGCGCCACCCCGACCTCGCCTATAATACCCTCCTTCCCGGTGGCAGGTTTGCGCCACTGTGCCCGTATCCCCAACCCAATAGCAAGCAAGAAAAATAGTACTGTTGTGATCACTGCAGGAATAATCACCGAAAGAGAAACTTTTAGAAAAGGATAGGGCGATTCAAAAAGCATCAGTGATCCCAGTACCATAGAGACAATTCCTCCCAGTGTTAGTAGCCCATAGCTGACAATCTTTATTTCCAAGATGAATAACACAATAGCAAAAATGATCAGCAACAGCCCGGCCCAATTAATGGGCAAGGTTTGCATGGCGAAAAAGGCAAGAATTAAAAAAATAACACCAGCCACCCCAGGTAAGATAGCACCAGGATTTTGTAATTCGAATATAATACCATAGAGTCCTAATAGCAGCAGAATGTAGGCAATATTGGGGTCAGAAATTTTGTCCAAGATGCGATAGCGCAGGTTCATTTGATGAAAAATAACGGGTGCGTTTTTAGTCCGAAGGGTTACCTGTTTACCGTCGAGTTCAACCTTGCGGCCATCAAGAGCTTGAAGCAAAGAATCCACAGTTGGAACCACCAAATCAATAACATTAGCTGTTAAAGCTTCCTTCTCGGTGATAGAAACACTTTTTCGAACAGCCTGTTCTGCCCACTTAGTATTGCGGTGGCGTTTTTCTGCAATTGTCTTAATAAATGCGGCGGCGTCATTGGTTATCTTTTCTGTCATTGTGCTGGAAGTATCGCGTGCCCCACCCAGTGTGACAGGATGAGCGGCTCCAATATTCGTTCCAGGAGCCATGGCAGCGATGTGGGCTGCTAAAGTAATAAACACCCCCGCTGAACCTGCTCGAGAACCACTGGGAAAAACATACACAACTACTGGGATTTTCGCAGTTAGTATCTTTTTCACTATTTGCCGCATGGAGGTCATCAAACCACCTGGGGTGTCCAATTCAATAATTAAACACACCGCGTTCTCTGCTTCTGCCTGTTCTAATGATTCAATAATAAACTTTGCCGAAACAGGATTGATTATACCGTCGATCTTTATTACCTCCACCGGCTGTGCAGCTAACGAATCGGCAAATTGCACTCCGATTAAGAGCAATAGGATTACAAGAGCGTTGAAAAATTTGTAGTACATGTTAATCTCCCACGGTAATTTTTGAAGCTACCGAATTTGAAAACTTTGCGCTTGCTCTAAACTGGGAGAAATCAATTTTTATTTACAGCAGTTAGGACAATAGCGCATCAGCAAGAAACACTTGTCTTATTGTGAAACTTTTTATTGCTTTATTGCTTGGGCTCATCTTCTCAAAAACGTTTAGTTTGCGATTTTTCCAGCACAAAATCCATCCACTTGAGTCATTAGATTAAAAATATAGCTTGGCATATTTGTTGTTATTTAAAATTACAAAGGTAAACCAAATAATTAAGGAGCAACAATGACATTACAAGAAAGAGCCCAAGAACTTTACGAAAATGTCCATCCGATCTGCAGGCAAAAGAATGATTATAGCATTGCCTGGGAAAAATTTATTATCACCGTCAAAAATAACGAAGTGGTTGCCTGGCCATTAGAGTGTCTGGCGTGTACTCAAAAAAACTGTCCTTGCTATTCGGCACTCAGGCGTTCATTTCCGGAAAAACAAATGCAAAAGTAAGCTCAATACGAGACTCAGCAAGATACAAGTGACTAAAGGAAAGTAAAAGGTAAAATTTTTCTTTTGGATCAAGATATCGCCTGGTAGTTTGCCTAAAAAAGGTACTTTGCCCAGAAGGGAAAATAGTGCGCCCACAAAGATAATTATTATCCCTAAGAAAATAAGTAACCTGCCCGTATCATTTAGCCAGTTTTGCATAGTAGAATAAGCTTTTCTACTAAATTTTTTTCTTCAATCTACCGAACATAAT
>Ga0164311_10001053_pt1 | contig 13123 bp, 12 predicted proteins | sample GuaBasSedimGuay2_FD_121796 | JGI IMG/M metagenome (GOLD analysis project Ga0164311, IMG submission 121796) | Subseafloor sediment microbial communities from Guaymas Basin, Gulf of California, Mexico - Guay2, Core 4569-9, 9-12 cm | ecosystem: Environmental > Aquatic > Marine > Hydrothermal vents...
ACCACCTACCAGCAAGAAAGCTCTCCAAGATCTCCTTAGCCATCTCCCTTGGTTCATAGCCGCGGATCTCAGCCTCTTTTTTCAGGAGCTCGCTTGCCTTTTCATCGAGTTCAATTTCAAGTTTCATATGCTAACAAACAGTATGGTTGGCTTTTAAAATTTTCTACCAATAGTATTCTCATTAATGCAAAAAAGGTTACAATTAAATACCGGCAATCCATTCTCATTTCATGCCAAAGCTGAAAGAAGAAACCCTTCTCGAAAAGCAACCGTACAAATCGATTCTCAACCTGCTCCAGTTTTGCTATTATGAAAAAGATTCAGAGGGCAAACTCAAACCATGCTGGCTGAGATACGGCCATTTGCTTTACTTGCTCCAAGAAAACAAACCATTGTTTTCAACTTCGAGCTTGAAGGATAGGCATTTTTATAAATTCTTCAGTGAGAAAAAATTCTGGCTTGGAGATATCAACGATCTCAGAGAAATGTTCGAAGCAAAAATACCTTCTTGGCTGAAACCTTTCGAAAAATATCTCAGCGAAGAGAAGCTGAAATCCATTGAAGCTCCGATCTGCCAATGCATAAGGATACGGCAAGAGCTCCATAAAGCTTTGAATCTTCTCGTTCGATCTGGCTTGATTCAAAGAAAGAAAGCTGAGAGAAAAAGCCTTTATGCATACCGGCTCAGCGAAAAGTACTGGCAAATTCTCCTAAAGGCAGTTGAAAGAGAAGATCGAGAAAAACTGGAGAACTTTCTCAGCTTGCCATCGATTTCTCTCTCAGCTTTGGCTTTGCTTCAAATCCATGATCCAACGAAAAACCAGGAGCTCATCGAAAAGATCTCGTTGCTCCATCGCTTTTACGATGTTGAAATCTTTGGATTCAGCGCTGAAGATCTCCTTCTGATGGATGAAGAAGAAATCGGAGAGATCCTTTCTCTGATGGTCCATAAAATTTCTCCGATCGTTGAAAGCCTTTACAAGCTGAAGCTGAAAATATGGCTCAAGAAAATCAAGAGAGCGAAAGATGCTTCAAGCTTGAAAGAACCATTGAGCTTCGGAGTTTTTGCTTACTTCATCGATTAGGCGCAACCCCTTCAAACAAGAGCTCTCTCAGCGCTTCTTTCAGCAAGTTCTTGAGCCATTGCTCCCCTTTTGCCTTTTTCAGAATCATGCCAGCTATTGCGCAGATCTCCTTTTGCCTATCGAATTCAATCAAGCTCTTTTCATCCAAGCTCAAGCCGCAATGTGGGCAAAATTCAAATCCCGGAGAAACTTCTTGCTTGCAACGCGGACAGCGAATAGGTTGAAATCTCTCTTTCTCTTCATCTTCTTTTATCTTGCCGTAGATTTTCAGGATTGCCCTATCGATATTTTTCTGGCTCAGATGTACGTAAACGCTCGCCATCTTGCTCCCTTGAACCCAACCGGCATATTCTGAAAGCTGGCTCTCGGTAAGCTTTGTTGCGAGATCGCTCAGCCGAGAATGCCTAAACAAATGCAAATGGATTCTCTTTTTGATGCCGGCTTTTTCTGCCAGCTCTTTGATTATCTTGCGAAGATGAGCGTAATTCATTTTTTCTCCGCGCTTCTTGCTCCAAAGACCGCAGAAAAGATAGGATTCTCTGAAATCCGGATCCGATCTCTTTGGATGCTGTTGCAACCAAAGGTTGATTGCTGGCTGAGCAGCGATGAGCCTTACAATCCTTTCATGGCCGCCCTTACCCTTTACCTTTACCTTCATGCCGTACTGATCGTTTACAACATCCTTTACCTTGATATTGAGAAGCTCCGAAGCTCGAAAAGCTCCTTCGAACAAAGCTAAAACCATCGCCTTATCTCTTGGATTTCTTGCAAACTGAGCCATCCGTTCAACTTCTTCTTTTGTTAATAGCTCATCTGGCAGTTTTCTCTGGCTTACTCTCTTCGCTTTTATCCATTTTACTCTCTCCGAATATCCTTCTTCAACTCCATCGAGCCATGAATAGAATTTTCTCAAAGCGATAAGGTAATCATGCTTTGTCCATTCTTTGAACTTGCCGTTGTTTATCTTGGCAGCTATTTTTATGAGATCTTCTTTCGTTGCATCCTTCAGATTTTTGCCGGTTTCTTCTTTGAGCCATTTTGCAATCTTCTTCAGCTGGTAGAAATACTTCTCCTGCCTTCTCTTGCAAATACCTTCAGCTGCGAGATGTTCAAGAAATTTCGAGATCAGCCTTTGATTTTCTTCTCCCAGCTCTCCATATTTCAGAACAAGATCCCCCGGATTCACGGCGCTCTGAAAATGATGCTGGCTATTTAAAATTTTCTGAAGGGAGTTGAACCTTTAATATCAAAGCCGGCGGAGGGATTTGAACCCTCGACCTGGTGATTACGAGTCACCCGCTCTACCAGGCTGAGCTACGCCGGCTATCTGGATAAAGGTTTGTTATCTTTATATCTGTTGCTATATTTAGATGAAGTTCATGCTTTCCGCTATTTGCAATTCTCCACGGAATTCTTCTTTGATGGATCCAGTTGAGACATAACCATAAACCTTCACGAAGAGCCTGCAGTAACGTAAAATAAAGAGGTTAATGGGATGATAATCAGTTACGACAAGGGTAATGGATGCATGTACTTTGTTATCATCAACGAGTATAATTATCTTCGTTGGGATCTCTAGACCATCAACATTGATGAAGTCCAATGTAAGGATGGAGATATTTTCTTGGTCTATCCCAATGTAGCCATCTGAATCAAAATTTAGGGTTGCTATTTTTGTATCGTTCTCCCACCTGTTCCTTATTTCAGCCCATGTTAAGCTAAGTCTTTTTCCACCTATCCTGCCCCAGTACCATCCCTTGCTATCTATACCAGTGAGAACAGAGTAATTCCAGTTGTGATCGTGATATCCAGTACCATATACCTCTAAGTTTTCATTGCCCAAAGTTAGCCTACCATAAACTAAAGCTTTCGGCAACGGGACAACCCAACCTTCTCTCTCTGTGCAGCATTTCCATCCAACAGTTGTTCCAACATAAATTAGATCAACAACAGTTTTTCCTATTCTAATGTAAAGTTTGTACTTCCACTTTCCATTTTCCCTAAAAGTCTTTAGATCCAAGTACATGATAACTTTATCTCCTATCCTTATGCAAGGATAATCCTTTGAGACAAGGGATGGCAAGAAAATGGTTACCATTGAAGATCTTTCCAAAAGTTTTCCGTCCTTGTAAATTTCAACGACGTATCTCATCACTCCCTGATCTTCCACCGAATGTACCGATATGCCAGTGTGGATGGCGTAACCATTTTCAAAAATTGCATCAAAGTACCACCATTCGGTGGTTGGGATATGATAGGGTCCATGGTATGCATCATCTTTTGGTGAAATCGATACTGGTTGCGGTTTAAAGGCGATCTTCTCTTTGAAAAAATCATCAAATTCAAACTGACCTATGGGTATAACCATGAAAAGGGCAAAGAATGCAAATAATCTTTGCGATAACATCGATTTTTTATTTGTATCACATGATATAAATTTTTTTGGTGGCTTGGAACCATTGATCAATGATAGTTTTTATACAGCTAATGGATTACCAAAGGTATGGAAGTTGAGGTTGGCAAAATATACGAGCTGGAATTGAAAGATAAAAAGGTTCTGTTTGGAGTAATGTACGCATTTGAAAAAGGAAGAAACAAAGATGTATACAGCTTAATGATCTATAGCCATAAAGGTGCATTTGAATTTCCAGTACGGAGAGAAACGCTAAACAGGTGGGTAAAGGAAAATAAACTGAAAGAGGTCGAAGCAGAAAGCGCTCTCCAGCAGATATTGGGATAAAAATTGTACAAAAAATTTTTTAATTTGTGAGGCAGAGAAAAAACGATGATGAAGAACAAGAAAGACGAAAGGAACGAGCCGGATCCGACGATTGAGGTGCCAGATCCATACCCAGAGATCTAAAATTTTATTATTACTTTTACAGACTCTTTCGCTTCCGATACAAGATCAAAACCCTTCTGTATTTCTTCAAGTTTTAACCTGTGAGTTATCATATCCTTTACTTCTATTTTCTTCGTTTTGAGAACTTCTATCGCCTCTTCTATATCTCTTGGAGCCCCTGCGTAAGTTGATACTACTTTTACACCCTTATTCCATAAGTCAAAAATCCTTATTGGAACTTCTATGTCAGGAGCTAGAGGCGCAAAGAGCAGGATCGTTCCCCCTTTATCAACACAATCAATAGCTTGCAAAATTGCACTTGGGGCACCGGCAGAGACTATAACAATATCTGCCAAATAGCCGTCGTTTATCTCTCTCAACTCCTTTACGACATTATCTTTCTCAGCGTGGAGGGCAAGATCAGCACCGTACTCCAGAGCTTTCTCAATCCTATACTTATTAATATCGACGCAAACAACCCTCTTTGCTCCCCACGCCTTTGCGAGCTTCAACTGAAGTAAGCCAGATATTCCACTCCCTATGATGAGAATGGTTTTGTTAGGCTTAAACTCTGCTATTCTAAATCCCCTTATCGAGCAAGCCAAAGGTTCAATAAAAACACCCTCTTCATAAGATATTTCTTCTGGTAATAAGAAAACACCTCTATCCACGTTTATCTTTGGAACTCTTATGTATTCGGCAAAACCCCCGGGATCGAAGTTAGTTGAGCGTAGAGTACTGCATAAGGTATGTTGTCCATTTAGGCAGTACTTGCATTTATTGCATGGTACATGATGCGACACGAAAACTCTATCCCCAACTTTGTACGCATCCACTCCTTCTCCCACTTCCACTATGTCCCCAGTTATTTCGTGACCTAGTACTCTTGGTGCAGTCTTTATTCTGTACCATTCCATGACATCGCTACCACAGATTCCACTAGCCCTTACCTTAACAAGAATTTCCCCTTCCCCTATTTTTGGTATTGGTATCTCCTTTATCCTGATATCCTTATTGTTGTAATATACGGCTACTTTCATCCTTTACTTTCTTCCTTAAATATATCAAAAGCTTCCTTTGGTGTTGCATCCTCATGGACAATTGCCCTAACCGCCTTTATCATGGCAACTGGATTCGATGACTGAAATATGTTCCTTCCCATATCTACACCTGCAGCCCCAGCCTGTATGGCATCGTATGCCATTTTTAAAGCATCCTGCTCCGGTATTTTCTTTCCTCCAGCTATTACTATTGGTACCGGGCAACTTTCCACGACCTTTTCAAAACCTTCTACGTAGTAAGTCTTCACCATATGCGCTCCAAGCTCAGCAGCCATCCTGCTTGCCAGGGATATGTACTTTGCATCTCTTTTCATTTCTCTACCAACTGCAGTTACTGCAAGTACTGGTATACCATATCTCTCGGCATCGTCTATGTACTGTGTTAAGCCCAGAATGGTATCTCTCTCAAAGTCTGCTCCAACCATGATAGAAAAGGCTATCGCTGAGGCATTTAATCTTATGGCATCCTCGATAGAAACTATTATTCCTTCATGGAGCAGTTCCTTTCCTATGATACTCGTTCCACCAGATACCCTTAGTATAATAGGAATGTCATTTGAAGGATCGACATAGTTTCTCAAGGCTCCCCTCGTTAGCATTAGAGCATCGGCATAGGGTATAAGGGGGTTAACCGTTTCATCGAACTTTTCCAAGCCGGTTGTTGGTCCCATGAAGTACCCATGATCTACGGCGAGCATCAAGGTTCTACCATCCTTTTTTATTATCCTGGATAGCCTGTTCTTCATCCCCCAATCCATTTCAAACCCCAAGCTCATAACTTCAAGGTGGTATATAAAGTCTGTCAATGAGAGATTTCAACAAAAGTTCAAAATTTTGGCGAAAAGTAAAAATCTTAGGTGGAAAAAGCATAATATTAATGCTTCGAAAGTTTTTTATAGGAGTTTGCGTATTTCTACTTGCTTTGTTTTGATCACTTGAATATTGGGGGGGTGATGCTATGGGCAGTGTGAAAATAGCCATAATAGGTGTTGGGAACTGTGCAAGTTCCCTTGTACAAGGTATATACTATTATAGGGATAAGAATCCAGATGATGTAAATGGTTTGATGCACTGGGACATAGGAGGCTACAAGCCCTATGATATAGAGGTGGTGGCTGCAATCGATATCGATAAAAGAAAAGTTGGGAAAGATGTCAGCGAAGCAATCTTCGCAAAACCAAACTGCACAACAGTATTTTACAAGGATGTTCCAAAGATGGGCGTTGAAGTCGTTATGGGAAAGGTACTAGATGGAGTTGCTCCCCACATGAAGAATTATCCCGAGGACAGAACTTTTATAGTAGCGGATGCAAAAGAAGCTGAAAAGGAAGACATAGTCGAGGTTCTAGAAGATAGTGGAGCAGAGGTAGCTCTTAATTACCTGCCGGTTGGCTCTGAAGAAGCTACCAAGTTCTACGCGGAATGCTGCCTAGAGGCCGGCGTTGGTCTAGTTAACTGCATCCCAGTATTCATAGCGAGTAACGATAGCTGGGCAAAGAGGTTTGAAAAGAAAGGAATACCCATAGTTGGAGATGACGTTAAGTCACAAGTCGGGGCAACGATAACGCATAGAGTTCTTGCAAAGCTATTCTCCGATAGGGGTGTAAAGATAGACAGAACTTACCAGTTGAACGTTGGAGGAAATACTGATTTCTTAAACATGCTCGCAAGGGACAGGCTAAATTCGAAGAAGATATCAAAGACCGAGGCGGTACAGTCGGTGATGAATTCAAGGTTAGACTCAGACAACATACACATAGGCCCATCTGACTATGTACCATGGCTCAACGATAACAAGCTCTGTTTCCTGAGACTCGAGGGGAGATTATTTGGAGATGTGCCAATGAACCTAGAGCTAAGGCTTAGCGTAGAAGATTCTCCAAACTCTGCCGGCTGTGCGATAGATGCGATAAGGTGCTGTAAACTTGCAATGGACAGAGGAATAGGAGGTCCACTTATATCTATATCTGCATACACCATGAAGCATCCTCCCCAGCAGTTCCCAGATAGTGTAGCTAAGGAAATGGTCGAAGAATTCATTCAAGGAAAAAGAGAGAGATGAGTTACAAAGTATGTATAATCGGACATATTACGAGGGATTATGTAAGGATAGGTGACAAGGGTTGGACTGCACCTGGAGGGACAGCGTACTACCTTTCCATAGCACTTCATAGCTTGGGAGTAGAACCGATAGTGATCACGAAATTGAAAAAAGAAGATAGATGCTTGCTTAGTGACTTGGAAGAAAGGGGTATAGAGGTGATTGCAGAGTATACCAAGCATACTACCACTTTCGAGAACGTGTACGTTGATGGAAAAAGGCTACAGAGAGTAATCTCCACCTCCTCACCATTTACGGCGAAGGATATCGATGGTATAAATGCGGACCTATTTTATTTGGGCTCCCTTACAAGAAATGACCTGGAAGAAGATCTTCTCTCGAGATTAAGAAACCACTTTACAGCGATTGATGCCCAAGGTATGTTAAGAAAGGTTGATGGTGGAAGGATAAATTTGGAGAGGATGGAAAATCCAGATAAGCTATCTTGTGTGGATATAATTAAGCTTAATGAAAGAGAAAGCATAGCACTGGCTGGAAAGACCGATCTAACCGGAGCGATACGAGCTATAAAGGTATTTGGGCCAGGAGAGATAGTGATCACTCTAGGGGAAAATGGAAGCGTAATCCATGCGAATGGAAAAACCTACAGGATACCACCATTTAAGACAAAGGTCGTCGATCCCACTGGATGTGGAGATACTTACATGGCCGGCTACATCTACAAAAGATTAAGAACAAAAGATTATAATGAGATAGGCATCTTTTCTTCAGCTGTAGCATCTATTAAGCTCAGTAAGAGGGGTCCATTTACGGGAAGTGAAAGAGATGTTGAAAGCTTTATTAATAGCAGCGGGAAGGGGAGAAAGGCTTGGTGAAATTACTAAAGATAGACCGAAACCCCTTGTCGACCTGCTTGGCCTTTCTTTAATAGAGAGAATTATTCTTACAGCGAGAGAGGTTGGGATAAGCGATTTTGTTATAGTGATTGGATACAAGGGTGAGAAAATAAAAGAAAAGCTTGGAAATGGAGAGAAGTACGGTGTTAAAATAGAGTATGTTGAAAACAGGGAATGGAAGAAAGGAAATGCCTTGTCGGTAATGAAGGCGAAAAACCTCTTTAATGATAAATTTGTACTGCTCATGTCCGATCACATATTCAATAGGGATATACTCAATGCTTTGATCAAGAGCAACATAAAGGCTTCAGTTGTCCTAGCTGTTGACAGGAGGGAACCCTTAGAAGAGGATACCAAGGTCTTGGAAGAGGGAGGATTAATAAAGGACATAGGTAAAAAGATAAGAAAAGCTAATGCGATCGATACTGGAATATTCATGTGTTCTCCAAGATTCTTTCAGTATGTGGAGAGAGCGATAAAGGAAGGTAAAGATACCCTATCAAGCTGTGTCCTTGAGGCTGCAAAGAATGGAGATGCAAGGATATTTGACATATCAAAGCTTGATAATGCTTGGTGGATAGATATAGATACAAAGGAGGATCTGAGGGAAGCAGAAAGAATTCTGTGCAGGAATTTGATAAAAAGGACAGATGGACCGATCTCCAAATATATAAACAGACCAATTTCCGTCAGGATATCAAAAGTTCTTGCTAAAACGAGCATCAAACCCAGTACAATTTCTATAATTAGCTTCATCCTTTGTATCGTATCTTTCTATCTTTTTTTCATTGGGAATTATCTGAGCATAGCTCTCGCTGGAGTAGTCGGGCAGATATCTTCAATAATAGATGGATGCGATGGAGAGATAGCCAGATTAAAGTTCATGGCAACGGATTATGGAGCATGGCTGGATGCGGTTTTGGATAGGTATGGAGATGCTTTCGTGATAGCTGGCATCATCTATGCATCTTGGATTTCAAGTGGAGACATCAAAGTATGGTTATTTGGCCTGGTTGCATTAATTGGAACTTTCATGAACAGCTACACAGCCATAAGATATGATTCCTTATTCGCTGAAAGCAGAAGGAAGCACGAGATAAGAATAGGAAGAGATGTGAGGATGTTCCTCATCATGATAGGTTCTCTCCTGAACCAGCTTTTCTACACATTAGTCGCCCTAGGTATACTGACCAACGCAGAAGTCATCAGGAGAATCTACGTTTGCAGAGATTGATCCAGGATTTCCTTTAGCCACTTTGGCATGGCAAAAGAGGCAAGATGAAGTTCAGGGGTGTAGTGTATTGTTTCTATCTTTCTTCTTTTGAATCTCTCCACAATTTCCTCCTTATTTAAGACCAGAGGTTTTTTTGAGCAGAGCAAAAAACTCCACATTCCAGATGGATAGGTTGGGACAAAGGAGAGATAGACAGCTCTATGCGGAAAGCATTCTGAGTTTTTCAATATAGCTAAGAAGTAGTCCTTCTGAAGATATGGAGATTGACTCTGCGTCGCGAGCAAGTCGCATATCTTAAAACATTCTCGATAGAACTTTTTCGAGATCAATGGTTTGCTCAGTGCATCTGGATCGCTTCCATCAACTATCACAACGTCAAACTTCTCATTGCAATTTGAAACAAAATCTAAACCCTCCTTCAGAACTATCTCTACCCTTTCTAAAGCACCTTTATCTATGGAAACGTATCTTCTGCAGATTTCTATAACATCTTTGTCGATTTCCACCAAGACAACTCTTTTAGGATGGTGCTTTAGCACCTCTCTCGCCGCTCCGCCATCCCCTCCTCCTATTATCAGTACTTTCTCCGGATTTGGATGCATAAGTAAAGGAACGTGCACGAGCATTTCGTGATAGAAACCTTCATCTCTCTCGCTCAACTGTATTTTTCCATCTATCACGAGAACTTTCCCCATGCATGTAGAAAGAACTTCTATCTTCTGCATGCCCTTTTTCTCTACGATCTTTTCTCCTTCCAATCCAAAAAGCACACAGCCATGCTTTTCTATCACTTTATCCATACAATTCGACCTTAAGGTTAAGGAGTTTATTAAAGTAGCTCTAAAATTCTCTCTTGAAAAAGGTAAGGTCAATCCTGTGCCAGTCATCAAAGTCGTATTTGCCTCTAGATCCATCTGAGTAATCAACCAGAATATAAACGTAATTATAATTCATGCAACTTCTGTATACCCTGTACTTCCACCATTCTTTCCTTGGGAAAACTGTATATATGTTATCGCATCCTGGCGTATTCCAATTGAAAATTCCTAAAGTATGACCCAACTCGTGCATTATAACGCTGGCATAAGCTACCGCTCTCTGGTAATCCCTATCAAAACCTTTTCTTAAAAATCCAGCGATAAAGTGAAACTTACGAGATAAGTTTTCCACTACATTCGCTGATATTTGGAAGCTATCGAGTTGGTAATGTTCTCCATCTATTGAGGTTGGAAAGACGTATCCGGGCCATCCGGTATCATGGACAATTACTCCATAATGCATAATTCCTCTTTTCCACTTGCACAAATCGCCATGCAAGAAATAATTGAGATAAATGTTCTTTAAGTCCTCTCTTGATGTACGATCGCTATATGGTATGATTTCTCCTCCTCCATCCCATCCCTCATTTATGTGAATCACTATGTTATGTCTGGAAAAAGCCTCTCCAAGTAAGCACTTTGTTAACGGGGGGAGTATAGCCTCTCCACTCCCATTTTCTTTCTCCATCTGGTCTATCTCCAGGAAAATATCTTTCCTAAAAGGATCCGTACCAAATGGGGATAGTAAGCATTCCTCTACGTTGTTCAACCCATCGTTATCTGGATCTAGTAAAGAGTGGTTTTCTGGGCGTTTTGGATGATAGAACCACTCATCTATATATCTTCCCTCCTTATGGTCATACTTGAAGGTATGTCCCCATTTCCATTCCCAATAGCTTGATACCCCATCACCATCGTGATCGATTCCACCATCATTGGTGAAAGGATCCGTTCCAAACACGTTGACTTCAGCCCAGTAAGGAATATGGTCTCCGTCGTAATCATTCTGATAAATGTCAAAACACAGCTCGAAGTCCCAATCCCTTTCATATATACTCCCATCATCGCATCCGTTCAGCCTGCCATAGCCGCTCGGATCCGAAAGAGCCTTAACTGGGGATAGCCAATCGTCGCCGAGCCAGTGTCCAGATTTTACATTGTAGTATATCTCTGCATACCTCTTTTCCGGTTCTTTTATGCTCCCTATGTCCATTAATTTATCCTTTCTCTTATTCCAATCCCAAAGCTCTATCCTTATATGCACCCATTCCTGATCATCTGGAATGTCGCAGGTGAGCTTCCACAGCTGATCCTCCACGTATCTTACATTGTGCCATACCGGACTTCTAAACTCAATGCCATTGACAAATATCTTTACATAAAGATCCGGAAACATCCATTTGAGCTTGGGTAGATACCACTTTCCATAATCTAAACTCCTTATGCACTTTATCTCGATAGTAATTTTTAGGTTTGTTAGAGGATCAAAGTCTGTACCTTTCTCCCCTTTAATTGGAAATGTAAAGAGGAGCAAAGGTAACATGCATGCAAAGATTCTCGCTAGGTTTTTCATATAAAAACACCATAATATAAATAAGCTCTTTCCTTAATAAACTTAATCCACCCTTTCCAGCCTTACGAGAATTTCGCTCTTCTCTGGAACATATACATCAATGTAAACTTCCATCTTATCGTTTACCTTTCTCTCCATCACTACACATCCATTGTTTATGCTGTAATTTCCTGCAGGCACCAGGAAAGTCAACCTCACATTTATGCTCTTCTCCAAATCGTTTCTCACGAGCTTCGTAAACTGATCTAATTCTTTACATTCGATGTGATAGAGGGGTATGGAGTATTTGGGCTCTTTGTAATTGTAGGAAACAATGGACCAGTTCCTAACTGTAACCAGCCTATAGCCCCAGTAGGCATCCCCCCTGGTTGCGCTTGCTGCGGTGGTTGTTGTTATGAAAATGGTATCATTTAGTATGGTAATATCATCAAAATGGACATGACCAGCAAATACCGCATTCACTTTGTACCTTTCTATCATCCTTAACAGTTCTTCCCTGCCGGCATAACCTATACCAAAGAGAGATTGGTGAGAAGTGTTCCATAGGGGATTATGGTGAGATACCAAAGGTAAAGTTAGCACTGAAATTCCCAGAATCAAGGGCAGGTATTTCATCTTACTTTTAATTAAGTTAAGGCTATTTATAGTTTTAGGTAAATAATTTTCACAGGTAAACTATGTATCCTGGCCATGTAAAGGAATCCTTTTCTATTCCTCCACTATAGAAGATGGCTTTCACTTGGTATATTCCAATGGGTGGATAGAACGAATACGAATAATAGCCATATGCATCTTTTGTGGTATCGATGCCTTCTCTATGGATAGACCTGATGACCGTATCTATGACAAACTTCACCTCATCGATTTCTTCCCTAGGTTTTATCTTAACCGTTAATGAGGGTGTTGTAACCACCGAGCAACCGAGTACCGCAAGGAGAAGAGATGGCTTTCTTTCAACGGAGCTGTACCAGTACCCAATTTCTGGATAGTAAGAGAATGCCTTTGTCTTTGTCGATATCATCTTGAAGTCCCCGCCGACGTTTCCAGCTACATCCCATACTTTAGCCTCTATCTTGTAGCTTTCTCCAGATCCGACCGTGAATGTATAGACATATCTCTCCTCTCCAGTGAACCATTCTTTCATCAGCTCATCATTGATGTAAATCGCAGCCCTAGCTATTCCCGAGCCCTCTTCATCAACGGTGAATTCTATGGTTACATCTCCCGGCTCAACGACATCCTCCTTTGGCTTTGTTATGTAAACCTTTGGAGGTCTTCCATCTATCTTTATGATCTTTTTCTTTGGATTCTCAGCATTCCCGGCTTTATCAACCGACCAGTACTCTATCTCATGCTCGCCGGTGCCTCCAACTATGAAAGTGCACGGATTCTGTTTGCTGGAGTGTAGATCTCCATCTATGCTGTAGTAAATGGTATCTACTCCGCTCCCATTGTCATATGCCCTAAGCTCCACCTCGACATAGGTTGTAAACCATCCATTCTCTCCATTTGGCTCTTCAGGATCGGTAAACAGCAGGGTCCATGGAGGCTC
>Ga0164311_10001054_pt1 | contig 13115 bp, 8 predicted proteins | sample GuaBasSedimGuay2_FD_121796 | JGI IMG/M metagenome (GOLD analysis project Ga0164311, IMG submission 121796) | Subseafloor sediment microbial communities from Guaymas Basin, Gulf of California, Mexico - Guay2, Core 4569-9, 9-12 cm | ecosystem: Environmental > Aquatic > Marine > Hydrothermal vents...
ATCACATGTAAGCGATAATAGAGATCTTCACGGAATCGCCCTTTTTGTACTTCAATTAAAGGATCACGATTGGTGGCACAGATAAATCGGACATCAACTTTTTTCAGTTGAGTACTTCCAACGGGTTGAACTGTACCTGTTTGTACAAAGCGCAATAGTTTACTCTGTAGATCTAAGCTCATTTCACAGATTTCGTCCAAAAATAAAGTACCATAGTTAGCCGTAAGTGCAGCTCCCTTTCGTTCAGATATCGCACTTGTAAAAGCCCCTTTGACATGGCCAAAAATTTCACTTTCCATTAATTCCTTAGGAATAGCGGCGCAATTAATAGCAATAAAGGGTTTATTTTTGCGTGGGCTTTCTTTATGTATTGCGTCAGCACAAAGTTCTTTACCGGTACCACTTTCCCCAGTAATAAAGACCGTCGCTTTACTGGATGCTGCATTATTAATAATTTGGTACAGTACCTGCATGGGCGGTGAACTACCAATAAGGCTATGATATTGTGTACGCTTAAGAAGTTTCTTTTTGTAATTTTCAACGGTTTTTTTGTAACTCTCAACGGTTTGTTCCAAACTTTGATGGCGTAAAGCATTGCGTATGGTGACAATAAGCCGTTGCCCATCAAAAGGTTTTTCAACGAAATCAAAAGCCTTATAACGCATGGCTTCAACCGCAACGTCGATAGAGCCTTGTGCAGTAACAACCACCACTGTACAAGGTAATTTTTTTTCATTAACATATTTTAGGATTTCCATACCATTCATATCAGGCAAACCCAGATCAAGTAGAATGACATCCGGTACCGTTTTTTTAATATAACCCATGGCTTCAGTACCCGTTTCCGCATACTTGATTTGATAATGTTCATGGAGCATGTATTCTTGATACGCAACTATCAATGTAGAATTGTCTTCGACAATGAGTAAAGTCATTTGTGAGTTAGTTTTCATAATCAATAAAAAGATTGTGAATGGTTTATTAAGGAATGGGTGAAAATTAAAGGTTTAAAACTCAGGTAAGCATAAAGGGTTGCCACCAATCAGCCTGATTCTTTTTAAGAGGCTCAATAGCAAACCGAATTCTTTCCAAAAAACCATAAAAACCTAGAACAGTAGGTCCTTTCCAATCTTCACAAAATAGGAAAGTGCCTTCTATCGTTAAGGGTTCTCCCCAATCGGCTTTTAAACTCACATCAACACGATAAAGAGTTCCTTCAAAGTGACCGAAGCGGGTGTGAATTTTTCTGGTGCCAACCGGTGTTCCTAAAAAGATGTCTTTTTCTGAAAAGACTTGATAAATTTCATTTCCAGCGACAGACAATTCAGCACCGGTATCTAAGAGGGCGATTTGTTTTTCTTTAATTTCAGGAAATTCGCATTCTACGCCGGTTATCAATCTATAGGGACCAAGGTCATATAATAGATGCAGATAAGCAGCACCGGTACTCCATTGATAAATGGTATCGTTAAAGCTATAATAAAGATGTCGCATAAATTACATTTGCTCCATTTTGAGGTTCATAAACAAAGCCACACTCAATTGATCTGATTTTTCAATTGCCTTGTGTAATTCCACCAAACTTTCATGAGCACCGAGTAAAATACCTTCATTCAAGGCTATCCATTTGCCCCTGTATTCTTTGTAATGTTTATGAATCCAAGCTGTGTTTTTACGCACGCCATTCGCCGATGTTGCTTTGGTATGAGTTTTAATGTTTTTCACGATGGGTTTAGGTATATCTTTAAGTTCCATGAGCGTTTTCCTTTTAAAAAAATTCTGATTGGCATTTAAGCATTAACCATTAATTAACAACGTTGGATACGATTCACCGTTTCCAATCGACGCAGATGTCGCATGATAGCTGCTAAGTGATGACGATTTCGGACTGAAATACAAAAAGAAAAATAGGGGACAGACCACATTTATTATCGAAGCAACTCTTACTGACAAAGAGAAATTTTTTCCATTCTGAAAAGTATACCTTTTTCATAAAAGGTGATCTGTCCCCTATTTTTATTGTCGTGGGCAAGACCCGGAGCGAGCGTAGGGTGGGTAGAGCGAAACCCACCTTTTTTATTAATGGTGTTTATTAATGGTGGGTGCAATGAAACTACCCACCCTACACTTGCTTAACTTAATGGCAAAGTGCCAGCGCGTGAAAATCAGGGCAGGTTAATTTTTCATTTAGAAATCCGATTTTTGAAAAAATCGGATTTCTTTAACAATTAACGATTAATCTTCATCCCGCTCCACAATTAATTTAGCAGGCATCCCTTTTCCAAATACTTCAGGCTCATACATTTCTTCACTATGTGTTGCCATCACACTAAATTCACCAGGGGCAATCGCTTGAGCGACATAAGACAAGTGATAGTTTCCGGCTGGGAGGTAATCTGAATAAAATCTCGCGGCATGATGACGCAGTTCTTTATGGTAGAAATTCCACCAGGATAAACCATATTCATTCCATTCATTATGGCTAAACCAGAGTGAACCACCAGCATATTGCCCTTCCGCTTTATCGGCATCTATTTGGGAAGCTGTGGCTAAATCACGATTAACCGGTTCTAAACCACCAGGAACTGGATCATCAACTACGACAAAATGACGCGCTGCGGGCAAAGACACATATAAATCTACCCTGACTAAATCACCTGTCTTAATTTTCATCGGACTCGTTAGCAATACCCATTCGCCATCACGCTCAACATGATACTCGCGGTTGACTTCAATGCCAGCATTCACTGCTGTGGCTTTTTCCACTTTTTCAGAATAAGTCATGCGAACGGTATAATAAAGCCGCCCTTGCCCTTCGCGCTCCAACTTAATCGTTGCTTCACGCCCTGGATCATTCTCAGTCATTTGATGAGTAAACGTCACAGGTGGATTTTTCACGTCATCAAACGAAGCCGATGTTTCATCCTTTTCTAAAGGGATTGGCTCATCATTCAGCCAACTCCGTACCGTCATTAAAGGGGGTGTCTTTTCATAAACACGCGCGTATGCTATCAGGGCATTCATGCAGAACATATTTTCTTGCGTGTTTTCCCAATGCCCTTGGTTTTTCCGCGTTTGGGTAATATTACGTACCAGTTTAAAAGGTATATCACCGACATTGGTTTGATCCCCCATGACATAATCATACTCACTTAAACTACTCAGTATGGCACATTGCGTCCGCAAATCTGATGACAGCATACGTTTATACCCACTATCCCGTGTTTCGGTAAATGACACTTTACCTGTCGTTTGATTAGCGTGTGCTAAAATCATATTCACGATTTCAGTGCGGATTTTACCTGTGCCAGGCACTTGTAACGCCGCCGCTAAAAATTGCGATTGCCCAAATAAATCCATACGTTGAATATAGTGTTGATAACGCCTGATGTCATTACGGGTAATCTTGCCTGATTTTGCGAGGGCTGCTAGTGCAACGGCTCGTACTGATGATGCCATGCCTTTGGAATAAAAGTCCGGCATCACATTTTTCCGTAGCAACGTCTGCAAATATTCATGCAATTGATTTTCAACCGTTTCAGGAATCTGATAATCACTTTCACGGAGCCAGTTAAAAGCTAAAGCTGTGTAAGCACTCAGGTACGGACTGACACGTTCATCTTTAGCGATAAAATAAGCCATGCCACCATTAGGGGCTTGATATTCTTTAGCTAAAGCAATCGTTTCTTCAGGCAACGAAAGACTTGTTTCCCAAGTTAAGCCCTCATCTAAATAAGGGCGCAGGTTATTATAATGTGAAGCCATCGTTCCCTTGCTGAGTTTTTGCTCCCAACATGCGTAAGGATAATCACGCATATATTCAAACGCGCCATCAACACCGCTTATCACGGTGGGCGAAGCGATTACACTCACACCGCCGACATCTGTATGAATATCTTTTGGAAATGCAACGGATTCAGTGACTTCATCAGTTATCGTTGTACCATAAGTTGCCGCGCTAGTTGAAGGGCGACGAGGTAGCACTTTTAAGGTTTTTTCTAATGCATCGCTTTCAGAACCATCCGTTGCCATCGCGGTGAATTGAATCGTACCGGCATCGTTTGTTTCCAGCGATAACCATCGGATATAACGTTTATACGGTTGCGCCTCTATCGTATAGGTACGTTGTTGTGCTATCTCATCTGAATCTTCCACAACAAAACTGGCGAACCAGCCATACCAGCCAGAGATAGTTTGCTTCATGCTATCTATCATGCCGGTTTCAGATTCCACCAGGGTAACCGGACCATCGGCTTTTAACGTCATTTCCAAAGTACGCACCTGATCAGTGCGATTTATCACACTAAAGCCGGCTTGGAAATTATCGCCACTAGTTAACTGGTTAGGTAAGACGGGGCGAATTTCTATTGGTTGATTGACTTTGAAATTAGCGTCTCCTAAACCCATGCGATCACCGGGGGTGACTGCCATCACTAATACGCGCCAACCGGTCAAATTATCCGGTACGGTAAATTGAATTTGTGCTTTACCGGCTGCGTCCGTTTTGATAGATGGATTCCAATAGCTGACAAATTTGAACAATGAACGCATACTTAAACCGGTGCCACCATCGCCGCCGGCGTTAGCCCCCTTCTTCTCAAATTTTTGCCGCCCAACTAGGCGCATCAGTAGGCTAAAGTTCGTCATGTCCAAACTATCCAGGGTATAAAATCCTTTATAAGGATCGAAGTAATCTCGCCCTGATGCTAATAAATCAAATACGGATTCATCTAGCACCGTTACCGCTAATTCTATTGGTTGCGTTTCTATATCAGCATGTCGTGCCTGAGCTTGTAAATTAATAGTCACCTGCTCACGGGGTTTATACACCGGTTTATCCGTTTGAATGTCTACCGTTAATTCTTTATAAGCATCCTTGACATTTGTTTGGACATAGCCCATACGGAAAGCCGGTTTACCCAAATCAACTTGATTTTTATCAATCGGCTTATCAACTCGCGGCGACATCACCGTTACGGAAACAAAGAAGCCCGGTGCATAATCCGGTTCTACCGGCACCTCGATAATTTCCATACTTCCGGTTAAGGTTTGTACCCAGCTTTTGAGTGTTCCAAAACGCTCTACTGTGATTAACGCTTGCGCTCCGGGGTAAGGATTTTTGACTAAATAACGGGCGGTGTCACCCACTTTATAGTTTTCCTGCTCCGCGACGATTTCTAAACCATGCCCAGGTGTCGTTTCCCACATCACATAGTCTTTACCAATCGCCCATTGTTGTAATTCGGTATGATGTGGACGATCTTGACTATCTTTAATGGTTGCTGTGATTTTATAAGCCCCGGCACTAGACGGCGTAAACGTACAATCACTAGCTACCTTTTTTGATTTTACCTGACATTCAGAAACGGCAACCCATTCATGTTCGTAACGGGTTAAATAGGCATTACCGGCTCCTTTGACACGCGCTGCTTTTGTCACGCGCCGTTCGATTTTGACCTGGATATCAGTCTTATTTATGGGATTGCCCTGTTCATCAACGACAATTAATAAGACTTTAGCTTCGGTGCCAGCCGTCAAAACCCAACTGGTTTCTTTCAAACCGACAAAACGGTCACGTCCCACATAATGGGCTGTCGCCATATTAGCAACATCCTTACCACGATCATCGCGTACTGCACTTTCTATACTCAACTTGCCATAGAGTACTTTTGAGCTAGTCGGTAAGGTAAAGGAAGTTTGCAATTGCCCCTTATCATCGATTTTTTTATCTTCGACACTGAACACCGTTTCATCATCGACATCATCCATAAATACATCAAACCAAAAACCTTTCGTTTGAGGATGAGTGGGCTGCAAAGATTGGGGGCTTAAAATCGCATGAATCCGCGTTTGTGCCTGAGTATAAGGACCACCCGCATGTAAAGTGGCAGTCGTATCCACCGTGACGGATTCGCCTATTTTGAACAGTTCACCATTTAACGCTGTTTTGACTCGGAAAGGAGAAGGTGTAAAATCGCTCACTAAAACACGCAATGGCGACCAATGGGTACCTTTTTTAAACTGGGCAGATAGCTTAAATTCATACCAACCCACCGCAGCGTTTTTAGGCAGGCTAAACTCACCATGATAAGCACCAAATTCCGATAGGCTCAGATTTTTAACTTCATGAGCTACTTTTCCCATTGGATCAATCACTTTTAGGGTATAACCATTTTGCGGTGCTGGCACAAATTTTTTATTACTTTGATCACGTACAAAAAACTTATATTGCACCGTGTCACCGACTTTATAAACTCCCTGCGCAGTTGTCCCCCAGGTATGAATATGACCATATTTAGATCGCATATAGGGATAAAAGCTATAATCTGTTGTTAGATCATAGATAGAAACCCGAAATTGTGAATCAAGTGGTAGTAAAGCCCGTTCTTGATTTTTCTGACACTGGATGAAAAAGCGATCCTCTTCTTTATCAAACCCATAAACATAAGCATGTTTTAAATTAGGATCTAAAGATTTGGTCCCTGGCAATAGGGCAATGCCATTTTTATCAGTGATCGCAACAGCCAATGGTCCCGGCATCAACTTTTCGGGCGCATAAGTATCACGATATAACGACACTTCTGCTTCATTGACAGGTAAACCGGTCGCAAAATCCGTTACCCATACTAGGGTATTATGATGCCCTAACTTGGCTTGGATATGATAGGGTGTGACTTGGCTGATAAACCGGTTATAGTACGGCGCATTCTTATTATTAATATCAGGGCGCGTTGTAAAATAACCTTGAACAATGCCTGTTTCACCTGGGATTAAATCCCGTATGCCCAAGGGCATCCTAAAAGCAATGTCTTTGACGGTTTGTACCGATACCTGCCGAGTTTTTTGAGCTGTCCATCCTTGTGGTGTTAATTGGTGGTAATACAAAGAAAGCTGTTTGAGATTAGTGACTACGATAGGCACTTCACTATCAACGCCTTTTTCTAATACCGAAACTTTATGCTCAAAAACATGATTAGGCGCACGATGATCTGTCAGAAAATGTATATCAATCGGAACCAATAGGGCACGACCAAATTCATCTTTTAAAGACTGGTGAGCACTTTTTAAATGATAACGATGGAAAGCCTTTAAAGGAGTAGGCAACCAAACACGATAAATGTCACCCTTATCATGCGACTGATACAGGGAAGAGTCACCTGGCATATTTTCCCAAGGGTCATAATCGGTGCGTCCGCCGGCTAAATCAGGGTTTACCCGTAAGTTCTTTTTGGCAACTTCTTTATGAACAGGACTGGTAAACCGTAAAGAGACACCTCGCAAAGGATTACACCGTTCATCCAGCTTATCTTTAGGGCGAATCAATACCGTTTGAGCACTTAAAGTTGTACATTCCAAACCCAGGAATTGAAAAGCAGGGAAAGTATGGGCACTGGTAATGGTTTCCTGCTCAATACCCCGTTCAGGTCCTTCCCCAATTAGCCCAGGTTCTACCTTCAGAGTTATTTTCTTATCCAAGGGCAATGAAGATTGCGGTGCGACTATCCAGATTTGGGAATTGAGATTTGTTAATGAAGAATCGGTTTTATCAACTTCATCTGATGGGGGCAGTTCTACAGTGATAGCGACGCGCTCTCCATTGGGATTTTCCAAATAGAGGTGTTTTGCTACCGAGTCACGAGTCACGGATTGATTAAAATACACCCGAATTTTCGGTAAGCCTGGGGCTTCCCAAATTTCAAAATCACCATAATTAATGGCGGGACGCTGGGTGATAAATTCATGCTGATAGGCTTTAGCCAAGGTTTGTTGGGATTGGGTCATAATCCCTGGTTTAACTTGGATTTGATAATGCGTCGCAAGCTTTAATGCCGTTTCATCACCCAACTCACAAGCCAAACTGGTTGTATTCAACCAACGCCATTGACAAGATAAGGCAGGGCTAATCGTAATCGGCAATGCCGCTGCATCGCGTTCCATTTTCCCAACCGGCACCACCGGCTGATTAAAGGTCAGGACAATTTGTCGCCCAGGCGGAACATCGTCACCGCTAGGCGTAACCCTTACGATTTCCAAGGGCTTTTCTTTATTCACTTTCGCTGAATCGTAAACTGCCCAGGTAGGTGATGCACCTAGTAGTAAACTAAACAGCGTGATGAGGGATAATATTGATAAACGAATCATTTCTATATTAGGACTATTAATAAGTAGATAGTGGACAGGATAATGTTAAACTAGCGTCTATCCCCAAAGCTAAAGCTTTGGATGTACACGAAATTATACATTTTCATATAATAAATTGATAATTATACTATAATTAACAATATTAATCTATTTTAAGGATACAAATATTATGCAAACCATAAAAATCATCATAGCATTATCTATCGCCATCATCTTACTGGGTGGCTGTGTACCGGATCGTTCAACCAAAATCTATACTTCAGGTGAGGCACTTCAAGCTGAAGATGTTGATGAAGGTGTAGTCGAAAGTACGGAACCGGCGACTATTAGAAAAGATGGCACCGTTATAGGTACTATCGGCGGTGCCGTTATTGGTGGTATTGCTGCTAGCACTCTCGGCGGGGGCAAAGGTAGAGACATTTTCACCACAGGCGGTATAATTTTAGGTAGCATGTTGGGTGATTTGTTTGAAAAGGGCGTTAGCGATCAAAATGCCTTTAAAATCGTCGTTAAACTGGATAGCGGTCAAAAAATCGTCGTCGTACAAAAAGCCGATGTCACTTTTGAAAAGGGTGAGCGGGTCAATGTCTTTTCAAGTCGTATGAATAATACTAAACGGGTATCAAAATTTTAATCAGTTATCAGTTGTCAGTGCAAATACTATTTCTTTAAGATACGAACCTTCTTTTGATAAAGGGATTCCATTGTCTTCGAGCGCTCCTAACTCAAGTAGTTGTTCCACTGTATCGTGATCAGGATGCAGGTTACCGGCAATGAATCGAAAATGTAAATTTTCATAGGTAGCTTGCTCAATTTGGCGTGAACTAAAAATGCCTGTTGCGTAACCGTAAAAAGTCTGCTGTTTTAAGTAGGTACGCATAAATATTTTAACATTACCTGACAGGTTTTGAAGTAAGTATATCGAAAAATTATTTCAGGCACGTTCCTTACTTTTCTTTTGTTCTTTTAGAAATAAAATACTGAATAAATGAAAACACACCTGAGAATTTGTAATTGCTATCCACATATTTCTCAATAACATAAAACATAAAATAGTAGGCTCTTGCTGATGCCCAACTGATTAGAGCTATTAAGACTGCTGTTTGCCATGATGGGTAGATGGAAAATAGGATGATGGAACTGCATAAAACTATCGCTCCAAATAGGAAGCCTTTCAAATATATAAGTTTTGGATTTTTTAAGTCAGTCATTCACTATTGCTTCAATTGTTATTCAAAATGACGACAAAATGTAGGGCGAACCGGCGTGTTCGCCCTTTTTCACGCCCTAATTGTTATTCCTAATACGACGAATTGTAAGAATTGCTTCGACTAATACCCAAAGAGATAAAAATAAGATAATCCCTCCCACTATAGTTACCATCCATTGTTCCGTCAATACTGCATCATAAAGACTCATAAGCATAGCAGATATCGTCGTACCCAACACAAGCAGCATTGGTAACATGGTATAAAGTATCGGTTTACGCTTACGATATAAATATAATGTCACCGCCAATAAAGTCAGTCCCGCTAGAACCTGATTTGTCGTTCCAAATAATGTCCAAAGAAATAATCCCGCCGGTTTACCATCTACCTGAAAGAAGGCAAAAAAACCAATAGCTACTACGGCAATAAGCGTCGCAAAATAACGATTGTCTAAAAATTTTATTCCCAGGGTCTGCCCAATTTCTTGAACATTAAAGCGTAACAGGCGCGTACCGGTATCCACACTGGTCATCGCAAAGGCAACGACGACGACACTAATAAATGCCTGGGATAGATCAAGTGGTATCCCTAATTGATGGACAAATTGTCCCGTTCCTTGGATAAACACCCCTAGTTTTTGATGCAGTCCCGCAGCTTGCTGCCATGAACCATAGTAATTAGCCCACTGTTCATGAGAACTGAAAGCCCCTGCTGTGGTTGCCATAACAGCCATTAAGGCTAATAAAGATTCACCTATCATAGCCCCATAACCAATAAAGGGCGCATGGGTTTCTTTATCAAGTTGCTTGGCGGTTGTGCCAGATGCCACAATACCATGAAATCCCGATACCGCCCCACAAGCAATCACAATGAATAAGAAAGGAAAAATAGGGGGGGCCCCTTCTGGATGCAAATTAATAGCAGGTGCGACCCATTCAGGTGAAAGTATGAAAAAACCGATGAGCATGCAAAATAATGCCAGGTATAAAAGAAGAGAATTTAAAAAATCACGCGGTTGCAATAGTAGCCAAACTGGTAGCACACTAGCCGCAAATGCGTAAATAAGTAGTAACCAGGTCCAATTCAAAGCAGAAATACCTGTAATAGGTATATACAATCCCACCCAAGTCGTGATTAGCATTAGAACAAAACCTAGCATCGTCATCCATAAAATCGCTTGCTTAAAACGGTAAATTAAAATACCAATGACAATAGCAATCAACATCAGGGCAATCGTCGGAAAAACGGCTTCTGGATGCGCCGTAGCTGGAATATGTGCAGGATCTGGTGCTGCAAATAGCCCCGCAATCACTAAAACAAATACACCTATCGCTAAAGAAATCAGAAAAAAGATAATTAACAAAAATAAAAGTCTTGCGCGTGGATGAATCACATCCTTTACAATCGTACCCACACTTTTCGCGTCGTGACGCACCGAAAGGACTAACGCGGAAAAATCATGCACTGCTCCAATCAGCAGCGTTCCCAAAACGACCCATAATAGTGCTGGAACCCAGCCCCATATCACGGCAATAGCTGGTCCAAGCATCGGTGCAAGACCGGCAATTGAGGCATAATGATGACCAAAAAGAACGTACTGATTGCTCGGCAAATAATCTACATCATCGCGCAATCTATGAGCTGGGGTTTGCGCCGACTCTTTGAGTATAAAAATTCGTTTAGCAAGCCATTTTTTAGCATAAAAATGGTAAAATACAACATACAGGCATAATACAATTATTGCCATCATTGTTGGAGACATGATACTTTCCTATTTAGCTTTGGATGAGCTTATGGTAAAATAATTAACATTATATATAAATGTTTCGGAACTTGACATGAAAAATAAAATCTCTATTTGTTCATTATTGTTGGTTGTCTTACTTTTTGTTTCGCCGCTTGCATTTGCAGTGCCGCCCTATTTTGGTATAAGTGTGGGGGAAAATTTATCTTTTAAAACTTCTACCTGCTTATCTGTCGCAAAACAGGTGCTTAAAAATGAGGGCTTTCAAAAGGTAGTTCAATATAAAGGTGGTACAACTGTATTTGCCGCTTATCGTAATCGTAATCCTTACCATTATAAAGCATTGGTTAAATGCTTATCCAAATCCGGTGTGATTGTGGTTATTGCAGTGGCGAAGAAGTCAAAAAATGTTCGGCAAAAAGCCGAAACTTTACTGCATAAAATTCAGCGAAATAAAAGTATCAAGCCTGCCCAAAAAACGGTACCTGCCGATGATACACCTGCTGATGATAAAGCTATTAGCACTTTTGAGGGCGATAAAAGTGTTAGCACTCTTACAACTCAATCCCAGGCTAGGGGATCTGAGCAGCGTGACGTGATTGAAAATTGGCAACAGACTTTACTTAATAGTGAAAATTGGCAACAGACTTTACTTAATAAAGCGCAATGCTTAAGCCGTGCAGAAATGTCATTAAGAGATAGTGGTTTTTATCGACATTTTAATTTTGATGATGATTCCATTTATGGAAAAAACGATGATGGCTACAAAGGGCTAATCCGATGTGTCATTTCTGAAAGTTTAGTTTTTTTCCAAGTGACAGGTGGGCATTCTCGTACTAGAGATCAGTTATTGAATCAACTTGAAAAAAATTTCTAAATATAGATCTCCAGATAAGTTTTAGCCTAGACCTGCCAGGTTTTTAAAACCTGGCAGGTCTTGTAGCAGGGACAAAATAATTTCCAATTAATCCTTATTTTCTGTTACACTATTAGTGTGTGCTAATTTTGAATTAGCAATTTCTTTTACCATTTTACCTTGAAGGAGAATTCATTCGTATGGGAACTAAAACCGGCGCAATGATTCAGACCGTATCATTGGGTTTGCTAAGTGCGATACTCTACTTTTTACTTTACTATTTTAATGAAACCATTTTGGATTGGTCAAAACAGGGTGGTTGGTATTTCATTGTGCCTATTTCCATTGCCTTTATTTTTTCATTGGTACATGGCACATTTACCGGTCACTTTTGGGATCTATTGGGTGTCAAAGCTAAATCGGTTAAGAAGCGGGGTTAAGAAAGAATATAATGACTACACTATCAAGAATCAGCAGATTGTTCGTTATCATGGGTTTGCTATTATGCCTACCAACTATCGGATGGTCAGTTGCACAAGAACCCCAGGCACAACCTAGTACACTTACTAATAGCCCCTTTGAACCGGCAAACCCTAAGGTTGAGACCTTAGACGAGATAATGCTTAAAATATCCGGCATGACGGGTGATATTGTTTGGAAAGCCTCAAAGGGCGAAATCCTGGGCTCGGGCAATGAAATTACTTATATTGCGCCTGGTAAACCGGATCAAGAAATGATTACGGTAACAGATGCCACGGGCAAAGTGGCTACTTTAGCGTTTGAAGTAGGGGGATTTCTTGAGCTTCATTTGAAGGATATCCTCTTTCTTTTTATCGTGGGCTTTATCGGCGGTTTAGTTAGTGGCTTTATTGGCTCGGGCGGTGCCTTTGTTTTAACACCGGCGATGATGAGCATGGGTGTTCCGGCGATTATGGCTGTTGCCAGTAATATGTGCCATAAATTCCCTAAAGCCCTAGTTGGTTCCATAAAACGGGCAAAATATGGGCAGGTAGATCTCAAACTCGGTCTGATTATGGGCATTTCTGCTGAAGCCGGGGTACTTTATGGTGCCAGCATACAAACTCAAATCAAAGAAGCCTTTGGCGATGTGGGTTCAAACCTTTATGTGTCTTTCGTATTTGTAGTCGTACTCGCCATTGTAGGG
>Ga0164311_10001058_pt1 | contig 13102 bp, 10 predicted proteins | sample GuaBasSedimGuay2_FD_121796 | JGI IMG/M metagenome (GOLD analysis project Ga0164311, IMG submission 121796) | Subseafloor sediment microbial communities from Guaymas Basin, Gulf of California, Mexico - Guay2, Core 4569-9, 9-12 cm | ecosystem: Environmental > Aquatic > Marine > Hydrothermal vents...
AAGTCCTCCAGCGGCATGCGGTAGAGGGCAAACTCGACCTGCCCCACGTTGCGGACGGTGACAAAGGCCAGCGTCTCTGTGTAGGCGTCAAAGGTGACGACCTTGCCCACGTTGTGCAGGTAGACCATAGGATCGTAGGCGCGGGTGTGCCAGCGGACGGTGGTATCCTCGCCCAGATCGTGGCCGTAGCGGCCGCGCATATCGCCGCTGATGGTCACCTCGTAATCGCTGCTGGGCTGAATGGGGAAGGAGATCTCGAGCTGCGTGTTGCTATCCCACCAGTAGGTGTAGACCGCCGTCTCCGAGACCGGAGGGCTGATGGTAAAATTGCCGTTGATAGAGTCGGGGTCCATCGGACTGGAGAACTCGATCTCCAATCCGCCCCACGGGTCGGCGCCCTGCTCGCCGTCGGCGGGGTCGGTGGCGATGATGCGGGGATAGGCGATGGTGGCAAATGTCCAGCTATAAGGGTATTCCGTGCCGGTCTCTCCGGCGGCCCCCAGAGCGCCGGCGCCGACTTTGGCTCGATAGGTTGTATCGAAATCGAGCGGCTCGCTGGGGGTAAAGCTCATAGTCTCCGCGCCGATCCGCTCCGGGCCCGCGCCCGAATCCCAAGACCACTGGTAAGGCTCGTAGGTGTGCCGGCGCGGCAGCACCAGCCCCTCATCGTGCCACTCAAAGGTACCGACGACGGTCTCGCGGGTGCGCAGGTTCTCCATCTCAAAAGCGGCCTCGGCCGAAGCGTGATCCATCGGCTGGTTAAAGGCGACGTAGATGACCGGCTCCGGGCCGACGTAGACAGTGTCATCGTCAGGGTAGGCGCCCACAGCAGCCGGCATCACGGTGGTGAATTGCCAGACATAGTCCTCGGCCAGCACGCCGCCGGTGGTATCCTCCAGCCCGGCCGCGACCCGCGCCGTGTAGGTGGTGGCCGGCGCAAAGCCCTCGTCGGGTGTGAACAAGTAAATGGAGGTGTTGAGCCATTCCCCCGTCCCGCTCACCGGCGGATCAAAGGTGAGGGGCTGGGGCAGATCGTCCAGGTTTTCGATGGCGGTCAAGGGCACGACGGGCCGGTTGAAGAGCACGGTGACGGTCCCGTCGGTGGCGACCTCGGCGGTGTCCTCGGCCGGCTGGACGGCAGTCACTTCCAAAAAGCCGACGGTGGTGAAGCGCAGTTTGACCGGCTCATCCAGCGGCAGCTTCTCCGCGCTGAGGGCGCTCTCCTTGATGGTGACGGTATAGCGCGTGGCCCGCTCGAATCCGCTCCCGGCCGGTTTGAACAGCATCACCCGCTCGCTGGGCCACTCGAACGCGCCGGAGACGGCTGGCTCAATGGTAAAGGCGGCCTCCACCGTCTGCGCGTCCATCGGCTGGTCGAATACCAGTTGCAGCGGCGCGTCGAGTTGCTGCTCCTCGCCCCGCGCCGGCATGGCCTGAATCACCTGCGGCGGCAGCGGTTCGGGCGGCGGGGTAGGGGTGGGCGTTGGCCCGGGGAGCAGGGACGATAGCGGGCATTGACAGGCCAGCGTAAAGATGATCATGACGACGAGTAAGGGCGCGAAACGAGTTTTGAGTTTCATCTGCGGACCTCCTCAAGAATGAAGATAGTCGAAAGAGTCGGCAATTTGTCCTACGTCAAAAGTGTAGCACAACATCGCAGAAAAGTAAACATTCGCGCGAAAAAGACCCTTTGGGTTTTCAGAAAACCCAAAGGGTCTAGGGGGCGAAATCACTCTACGACTTCAATGGTAACACGGTTCCCCTCAATTTCATTTCCATCCGCGTCCACCCCCGCCGCCGTGAAGGTGTGCGTCCCCACCTCCATCGGCCACAGTGCCTCGTAAGGGGGACGGGTCAGCGTCGCCAGGGGGAGGTCGTCTACCAGCAACGTCACCTGGCGCAGCGAGACACCGTCGGCGGGGCGGGCGGCCACGACGACCTGCTGCGCCGACGCCGGAAGCTCCGGCGAGACCCGGTAGTGGCTGCCCTGGTCGGGACTGGTCAGGATTAGAGATTGGAGATTGGAGACTGGAGAGGTTGGCACACCCGCTACCTGGTCGCCGGGACACAGAGGGGAATAGGTTTCTGGCGGCTGGGGGATGTTCTGCCAGCGCACCCAGTCTTGCGCCTCGGCGGGGTAGAGGGTGTAACGCTCTTGGGCAGTGAATTCGGGAGGGCAATCGGGGCCGGCCAGCAACCCATTGCGCGCATCGAGCGTGTACGTCCAGTGCCAGTCGTCGCTGCGGACGGGTTCGGTCCCCGCGATAAAGAGTTCGCTAATCGTGTGTGGGCAGCGCGCCGGTTCCCTCAATCTCCAATCCCCAATCTCTACTCTCTCCGCAGGCGGCAACCCGCTATCGGCGCACACCTCCACCCGCGTCATTCCGTCCGGCTCCACAAACTCACGCTCCGGGCGGCCCTTGAGCAACTCCTCCATCACGTCGTGCCAGATGGGGGCCGCGCCGGTCACGCCGCTGATGTGATTCATCGGCGTGTTGTCGGCGTTGCCGGCCCACACGCCGACGACCAGGTCGGGGGTGTAGCCCACCGTCCAGTTATCGCGCCAGTCGGTGGTGGTGCCGGTTTTGGCGGCGGCCGGGCGGGAGAGGCGCAATGCGCTGCCCTCGCCGAAGGAAGGTGCACGGGCGAGGTTATCACTCAGAATGTCGGTGATGAGGTAGGCCACGCGCTCGTCCAGCACGCGCTCGCCCGCTGCCGCCTCCCAGATTTTGAGCGTTTGCCCCCGGCTATCCTCCACGCGGGTGATTGTGACCGGCTCGACGCGGTAGCCGGTGTTGGCAAAGACGCCGTAGGCGGCCGTCAGTTCCAACAAACGCACCTCGCCGCCGCCCAGCGTCAATGCCAGGCCAAAGCGATCGGCGTCGTCAAAGGTAGTGATACCCAGCGCGCGGGCCAGTTTGGTCATCTCGTCCAGCCCCACGTAATCGAGCACCTTGACTGCGATCAGATTGTAGCTAGAGGCCAGCGCCTCTCGCAGCAGCACCGGGCCGCGCCACGTCCGGTCATAGTTGCGAGGGACGTAGGGGTCGCCCTCGCGGGTGACGAAAGCGGTACGCACGTCCACCATCATCGTGGCGGCGGTGAGCGGATTGAGGCGGGTGGGATCGAAGGCGGCCCCATAGGTGATGGGCTTGATGGAGGAGCCGGGCTGCCGCCGTGTGACCGTGCCGTTGACCGCGCCGTCAATGCGCGGGTCAAAGTAATCGGGGCTGCCGACCATCGCCAGCACCTCGCCGGTGCGGGGATCCATCACCACCACCGCCGCGTTGTTCACGTTACGAGCGGGTTGGTCCGCGCCAGTGTCGGCCAGTTGCGCCAGCCGGTAGCGGACGATGCGCCGGGCTGTCTCTTGGGCGTCCAAATCCAGCGTGGTGTAGACCCGCAAGCCCTGGGTGTAGATCGCTTCCAGGCCAAATTCTCTCTCCAGTTGGCCGCGCACGTGCATCACAAAGTGGGGCGCTGCGATAGGGAAGGGAACCGAGGCAAAACACAAGTCCTCGTTGGCCGCCAGGTCGGCCTCCTCCTGAGAGACGTAGCCGTGTTTGACCATCAGCCCCAGCACCACCCGCTGGCGCTCGCGGGCGGCCTGGGGGTTCTCCAGCGGGTTGTAGCCGGCGGGCGACTGGGGCAGCCCGGCCAGCAGCGCGCACTCGGCCAAGTCGAGTTCGGCCGCGCTCTTGGCAAAGTAGGTACGGGCGGCGGCCTCAATACCGTATGCCAAGTTGCCATAGTTGGACTCGTTCAGGTAGAGAGTGAGGATATCGTCTTTGCTGTAGGTCCGCGCCAACCGCCATGCCAGAATCGTCTCGCGCAGCTTGCGCTCCAGGCTGACCTCGGTCCGCTCCTCCGGCGAGAGCAGCAGGTTGCGGGCCAGTTGCTGGGTGATGGTGCTGCCGCCGGAGAGAATCTCGCCGCCCTGCAAGTTGATCCACAACGCGCGGATGATGGCCCTCAAGTCCACGCCGGGGTTGTCGTAGAAGCTGGCATCTTCGGTGGCGATGGTTCCGTCTACGCAGGCCTGGGGAACCTCGTCCAGGGAGACGGGGGTATGAGAGCCAGAGTGCGGGTCAAGGATTTCGTACAGCAGCCGCCCGTCTCGGCCATAGATGCGGGCGGAGGGGGCGGCGGCCCGCTCGTACAGCCGGTCGGGTGAGGGAAGGTCTACCGTAAGCCAGCGGAGTGCGCCCAAGGCTAAAAGCAGCAACAACAAGACCAGCGCGATGAGAATACGTAAAGCGAAAAACGTGAAGCGTGAGACGCGCGTCACGGTCTATAGTCTCGCAGAATGGAGCCGCCGATGTATTCGCGTAGGATAGAGTTGTCGGGTATCAAGTCGGGGCCGCAAGGCTCGAACCATTGCAAGAAACTCAGCAACCGCTTGGCCTCCACGCGCCGGGGGCTGGAAGGCTCGACCTGCAGCAGCAGCGGCTCGACCAGCGGCTTGAGCACCGCCAGCTCGTAGACCAGGGCCGAGTTGAACATCACATCGGCGTGTTCCTGGTAGGGAAAGATGTGCCGCTTTTCCCCCCGGCGCACGCTCTCCCAGCGCTTGAGGGTCTCCTCGGCCGTGTACCCCCGATAGGTCGTGTCCCGCACGATGCGGCGGATGAGGCGGGTGTCGGTCGTCGGCACCCGGTTGTGGCGGTCAATATTGAGCTGCGTCAGCGCCGAAAGATAGATGCGGAAAAGGCACTCTTCCGGCAACGAAGGCACCAGTTGAGGATTTAGTCCGTGAATGCCTTCGACAACGATGATGTGGTCGGGGCCAATTTGGACGGTCTCGCCCTTTTCTCGGTGGCCGGTGTGAAAGTTGAAGCGAGGAAGTTGAACTTTCTCCCCCTGCATAAGAGCCAGGAGATGTTGATTGAACAAGGGTATGTCAAGCGCTTCCAATACCTCAAAATCATATTCGCCGTGCTCGTCACGGGGCGTCTTTTCCCGATCCACAAAGTAGTTATCCAATTCCAGCGGGAAAGGCCGGATGCCGTGAGCCAACAACTGGACGGACAATCGTTTGGAGAAGGTGGTCTTGCCGGCGGCCGAGGGGCCGGCGATGAGCACCACCCGCACCTCGCCTCGGTAGCGGGCGATCAAGTCGGCAGTCTGCGCGACGCGCTGTTCGTGCAGCGCCTCCGAGACTAGAATGATCTCACGAATGCGTCCATTGGCGATGGCCTCGTTCAACCCGCTCACTGATTCCACGCCCAGCAAACGCAACCATTCGCCATATTCGCGAAAGATAGCCGCCAGTTGGGGGTAAGTGCGCACCGGCCGGAGATCGGTCGGCCAGTGACGGCGTGGGTACTGGAGCACAAATCCGGGAGGCCATTGATGCAAGGCAAAGTAACGCAGGTAGCCGGTCGCAGGCACCATGTAGCCGTGGAAGTAATCGCGCGAACCTCGCAGGTTGTAGAGCGAAAGATACCCCTTCCGTCGGCGGGCCAACAGTTGGGCTTTTTCCTCCTCACCACGAGTGCGAAACATCTGGATGGCCTCGTCAAGCGGCACGTGCTCCCGCGTGATCGGAGCATCCTCGGCCACGATCTGGCGCATGCGAGCTTCAATCTGGGCCAACTCCTCCTCATTGAACGGTTCCCTCCCCCACACCTGGCAGAAGAAACCGCCGAAAGGCAAGGAGTGGTCCACGAAAATCTGAGCTTGGGGAAACAATTCGCGCACAGCAGTCACCAGCAGAAAAACGAGCGAGCGCCGGTAGATGCGCACACCGTCGGAATCAGAGAGAAGTACAGAATCCACACGGGCATTGGATTGCAGGGGATAGGTCAGCTCGCGCAGCTCGCCGTTGACCAACGCCGCGACGACAGGCACGGGGCTATCGCCCGACGCTGCCTGGACGTACTGCTCCACCGATGTCCCCAAGGGGGCCTCGAACGTTTGGCCATCGGGGAAGCGCGCCTGGGCCGTTTGGCTGGGCTTTACACTCCGCACAAGTGTATCTCGTTTGTTTCCCATCATGTCTTCTTGTCTGTTGAGAAGTGAAAGCGGCCCATCATAAGGGCCGCAATTTATAGAACATTGAGCAAAGAGTCGCCTCAGGCTAGAATGGCAGCATCACGCGCCCGGCCATCACCAGCGCCATACAACCGCACAACGCCACGTCCAGAAAGAACAAGACGGCCAGCAACAATCGCTGTCGCGGCTCCAAGCCAGAAAATATCCGAGCCAGGGGGGATCCATCATCCTCATCCTCAAATTCTTCCTCTGCCTGAACCATCTGTTCCCGCAGGCCTTCCAACACATCGCCCTCGCCTGCTTGCTCCAGTGGTTCCAAAGGTTCCCGGTATTCCTCTGCCGGTGGAGCCGTTTGACCCCCCAGGTCTTCTATCAGAGCTGCGACGGTCTCTCTCTTTGAGCCTGGCTCTGGTTCCGTCTGTTCCAGTTGATCCCCTAGCTGTTGGTCCCGCATTTCGGCGAGCCAATCGGGTAGCTCTTCTGCCATTGCAGTCTCCTCCTTCGATCTGTGATTGCTTCGAATCACCCCAAAGATACTGCTAAATCCCTCAAAAGTCAAATGGCCAAGTTCTACCAAAAACAGAAAAAACCGAGGGCTTTCCCCCGGCATCTATCTGCTATCAAGTCTCCCTCAACTGTTTCCTTGCAGTAATTCCCGTTTTGTAGTGTATTTTTCCGCGTAAAGCGCCCTGCGCGATTGCGAAATCGCGGCTACGACCTGATTTTTCCCCCATAACGGGAATTGCTGGTTTCCTTGTTACCTCGCTCTCGTTTGCGCCTGCTCCTCTTGCCCCAACCAAAAGTGGTGTCGCAGCACAGAGGGCAGCGGCGATACACAAACCCGACCTACCTTCTGCCCCTTGCCATTGCCATTGCCGTTCAGCGCCAGGGGATGAACGTAGCAAATGTCGGGGGCCGCGCCGAACTTTTGCCGGTAGCGCCGCGCCGCCTGCCTGACCTTGTCCGCCAAATCACGCCCCGGATTATCATCGTACCACAAGAGACCCTGTTTCATCGCTCCTCCAATAGTGGGGGTGAGGCAATGCCTCGCCCCATCCCTTAACGGCTAATATGCCAGGTGTTGTGCCGCGCGTCCTGATACAACTCGAACGTGCCCTCAGAGCAGCGCACGCGAAAGCAATGCCGTTCCACCCGGTTGCCCAGGCTGCGCCGCGAGACCGTCCAGCAACGCTCTACGGCATGCACATTGTACCGCTTGCCGCGCCACACGAATTGCTTGGGAAAATAGCCGTGCCGCCGCTTTCGCATTTCGATAGACTCTGCCCTGCGCCGGCGGCGATTCTTTCCGCTCCACCTCGCCCGCGTCCCTTGCCTCACGCTAAGAATAGTGCCCATAAGGATTCCCTCCCATATCTACTGGCGTTCCTCCCACCACAGTAAAGTTCCGCTGCATCGGCGCGGACAACGAGGGCGGAAGCATATTCCAGCCATTGGCCCGCTGCTGCCCGCCCGGCGGCGCGACCACGACCACCGGCGGATACGCGCCTTGCGGCGGCATAGCTATCCGCGCCTGTTCCTTCGTCTCTCCGTCGCGCTTCCGGCTGACGGCGACAATGAGCAAGCTGGTGGGGATAGCGGCGCCCACGCCGCACACCGCTCCGGCCAACACCGCCAGCGCCTCGTCGCTCAACCGATTACCAATGACAACGGCCAGCGTCACGGCAAAGACCAGCGCCGCCAAGCCCACGAACACCTTTAAGCGATTCCAAGCGCCGTTGCGATTCTTTGTTGTCTCGTCCATCGTCTATACTCCTCCCAACGCCTCGGTCAACCGTTTGACCGGCCAGGGCAAAGCGACCGAGCGCGCAACAGAAGGGGCAACGTGTAGAGCCTCATCTTGCGCCAGATGAGCCACCATCTGCCGAATCTCTTCCGGCGAAACGTGCGCTACCTGGAAGCGGATCACGCGCCCCTCCGCCACGGCCACAAAATCACCGCGCCCCTGCAAGCGCTCGGCTCCCGTGCCGCTCCATCCGGCGGCGGTGCGCGCGTCGTTGGTGCTCATCACGCGCCCCACCAGTCGCACTGGAAAGTTCGCCTTGACCAACGGGCCAAGCACCGCAGTCGTGGGCTTTTGCGTGGCAGCGATGATGTGTATACCGACCTCGCGCCCGCGCTGCGTCAGGCGGGTCAACGCCTGCTGCACTTTATTCCCTCCCACCATCAGCAAGTCAGCCAATTCGTCAATCACGACCACTACGTGCGGCTGCCCGCTCGCCTGCGAGCCGTTCCCATTCCCCGATCCATTGATGGGCCCGCGTTTCTCCATCAGGCGCACCAGACTGCGCAGCGCCTCGGTCGTCTCATCCACCTCCCGGAGAACCTGACGCGCCAGATGAGGCAATCCTTCAAAAGGGGCAAAAGCGTGCCCCTTTGGGTCAATCAACACCAATGTCAGCCCTTGCCCCTGGAAAAGTGACGGGGCAGGATTGGACATCGCCAGACTGAGGATCATCGTCTGCAAAAGCACCGTCTTGCCGGAACCCGTGGTCCCGGCCACCAGGATGTGCGCGACGTCGGGAGAAGGCAAGCGAATGAGCAGGGGGGCGCCATCCTCGGCCAGGCCCAGAACCGCGGTCACTGGCGGGATGGCTCCATCGCCATCGTCAAGCTGGTGATAGAGGGGCAGCAGCCGCACGGGCTGAGGGTCATCGCGGGGCACCTCGACGGCCACCGCCGCCCCACGCCGCGATACCCGGCAATTGGATGCGTCGAGCGCGGCCGCCAGTTCCTCGCTCAGGTTCTTGATCTTGGAGATTTTCGCACCCACTGCAGGCAACACCTGAAACCGCACCCAGCGCGGCGTCACCGTGCCGCCAGTGACCCGTGCGGGGATCTTGTGCAGCGATAGCACTGACTCGATCCTATCCGCCTGAAACTCTAGCTTTTTGCGCATTCGTTGTTGGCCCTCCAGTCGCTACGCAGATGCAGAACAGATGTTCTACTATACACCACATCATACCAGAACATTTGTTCGGGGTCAAGCGAATTTATCCCAAAGAGGTTGGGAAAGGTTGGGATAACGAAATCAAGCAAAAGGCCCAGCCCGGCGACCGGGCCTTTACGTGCGACAGCACCGGCCTGAAGAGCCGGTGCTGGAAAGAACCAGGGCAAGCCTCTAACGCCGCCTGTTTACGGCGGCGCTGCTTGGCTACCACTCACTGCAACTGTCTCACGACCATCACCACTTTGCCCTGCACTTCCACCATGTGGGGATCGTCCACGTAGATGGGCTGCATCGTGGGGTTGGCCGGTTGGAGACGCACTCGACCATCTGTCTCTTGGTAAAAGCGCTTGAGCGTCATCTCCCCCAGTTCCCGCAGCCACACCGCCGCCATCTCGCCGTTCTCGACGCGCTGCTGGTGGCGCATGACGACGACGTCGCCATCGTGTACCAGAGCGTCTATCATCGAGTTCCCCTCCACTTCCAAAGCGTACAATCCTGCTGGGTCTCCCAGGATGTCGCGGGTCAATTCGATTGTCTCATCGCCCATGAGGGGAAAATCACTGGCGGGTACTGGGATGGGTGCGCCGGCCACAATGCGGCCCAGTAGAGGCACCTGAACCACGGCCCCCGGAATCGCCGCTTGGGCCATAGAGGTCAGTTTCAAGCCGCGTGAGACTTCCCGCTCCCGGCTGACATAGCCTCTTTCCTGCAATCGCTCCAGGTTGTAGCTCACGACAGAGGTAGAGCTAATATCAGCGGCGACGCCAATCTCGCGGATGGATGGCGGGTAGCCGTTTTCCTCGACATACTCGGCGAGAAACTCTAGAATGTTCTGCTGCCTTTCTGAAAGATGTTCATCCATTGCCCTCCTCCTCAAACTTGTGCGGCAAAAGCCCTAAAATCAATCTCATTATACACGAACATACGTTCTGTGTCAAGAGGTGCAGTCCCCCAGTTTTCTCACGTGCGTTTTGACATATCCTCGCTCATGGGCTATACTTCTTCCCAAGACACCTAACTTTTACAGGAGGAAGAGATATGACTATCAAATTGACATGGTACGGACACGCAGCTTTCGCTCTAACCATCGGCGGCGCGCACATCCTGGTGGACCCATTCCTCACCGGCAATGATTTTGCCCCTGTTTCGGCCGACGAGGTCAAGGCCAACTATATCCTGATCACCCACGGCCACGGCGATCACGTCGGCGACGCAGTCGCCATCGCCAAACGCACAGGAGCGCAGTGTATCTCCAATTTTGAGATCTGCAACTGGCTACAGGCCCAGGGCGTGAGCAACGTCCATCCCCAGCACATCGGCGGGGGGTTCAACCACCCCTTTGGCTACCTCAAGCTGACCATCGCCCATCACGGCTCTGGTCTGCCCGATGGCTCCTACGGCGGCAACCCCTGCGGGCTATTGCTGACTGCCGAGGGTAAGAAAATCTACCTGGCCGCCGACACTGGGCTTTTTGGAAGTATGCGCCTCATCGGCGAGGAAGGGATTGATCTGGCCGCCCTACCCATCGGAGACAATTTCACCATGGGGCCAGACGACGCGCTGCGGGCAGTCAAGTTGATTGAGCCAGCCGCCGTCATTCCCATTCACTACAATACCTTCGAGGTCATCGAACAAGACCCCCATGCATGGGCCAAGCGAGTGCAGGCCGAGACGTCCGCCAAACCAATCGTGCTTGAACCTGGTGAGAGTTACGAGCTGTAGGCAAGCAGACAAAAAAATCTGGATATCTAGATGGCTCTTGTCTATGTGCGTCAAACTTGAGCAAGTATCGAATTACTCTCTTTATTTACAAAACATACTCATTTCACTTTTCTGGCCAAACGATATGAACGCCGCAGCGTTGTTACCACCTCCAATCTGGTGTTCTCAGAATGGGATCAGATTTTCAAAGACCCCTTGACCACAGTAGCCGCGATTGATCGTGTAGTTCATCACAGTCTCAGTAGATCCAAATTTCAGACCTCGGAGGTCTCGGAAGGTGACATTGGCAACAAAATTGCTTAGATTGCGCCCGTTTTTACCGGCAAAGGCGCTCTCGAGAGACCTCCGAGGTCTTGTTGTCGCAACATTTTGGATCTACTGAGTCTGATCATCGAGTTCGGCTGCGAGATGAAAAGCGTTCGTGCAGAACAAGCTGCACGTCGCAACAGTATTCGGTTGGGTGGCTCTGTTGCTGCCCAGGGCGCCGAGAGTTGATTTCTCGGCATGGGCATTTCTAATTGTCGCCGATGCCCCTTTCTAGTTGTCGCTTGACAGTTTGTGCTACAATGCAGTTGTTTCAACTGTTTGGGGCGGCGATTTTAGCAAACACAGACAAGCACGGACTATGCACATTGATTTCTTATTCCTCGCCCTCCATCCGCGCTCAAATCCCCAATCGCCTCCACTTTTTGAGAGCATACTTGTAGCCTTTAGGGAACTTTGCAGAGAGGAGTACTTCGACCGGGCTCGTATCTCTACCGTAACGAAATTGTAACCTAATAGTGTTACGCCCCATGCTAAAATCATCTTGATTATCCTGTGGGAGGACACTGTGGCGCTCTATACAACCAGTGGTCGGCCGGCTACTGACCAGCCAATCACCGGTCAACAACTTCACACTGTTGAAGCAGGACAGCCCAGCCGTCAAGTGGCGCTGCTGATCCACGGCTGGTCGAGTTCGTGGTATGCCATGTCCCCTCTGCTCAAGCTGCTGGGTCAGCGCTTTCGAGCTATCGCTGTTGATCTGCCGGGCTATGGCGAATCCCCACCCCTCCCCGACCGTGTGACGATTCCGGCCTATGCGGATCTATTGGCCGATTTCGTCGAGGAAGTGACTGACGGGCCGGTGGTACTCGTGGGCCACTCGATGGGAGGCATGATCAGCCTGACCATGGCTCTGCGCTACCCGGCCCTGGTCGAGCGCATGGTCTTGATCGATCCGACCATCAGCGGTCACCTGTCACAATACATCAATTTATTTGTCTCGCCAATTACTATACTGGAACGTTTTGGCTTGGGTGGTCTGATCGTGTCAACCGTCGAACAAACAATGGTGGGCCTCACCGATCGGTTGATGCGCCCGGCCTCTTTCGCCGAGCGCAGTGGGATCACTCGCGAGGAACACATGCGCCTACAGGCCGATGTCCGCCGGCCGGGACAGGGGCGGGTACGAGCCGAGTGTTTCTTTGCCATGCGTGAAAACGACCTGCGAGGCAAACTAGACCAGATTGAAGCGCCATCGTTGGTGCTATGGGGGGCGGAGGACAACACAGTTCCTCTACGCGATGCCGGCGTGGTGGCCGACGAGTGGCCCGAGGCCGATTTGCGCATCATCCCCAAGGCCGGGCACTGGCCCCACTTTGAGACGCCTGACACCGCCAGCCGCCAGATAGCCGCTTTCCTCGGCCTGCCGCTGTTCAGCGACTCGCTTCACGCCCCTATGGATGACGAGGAACTCGTGCTGGCTCGCGAGGTGGCGCAGTTTTTGGCCCACTCTGACATCGGGAACAACCTAAACCTGGCCCAACGCACCCGTCTGGCAGCTCAGTGCCGGCAACACACCTACTCCCCCGGCAGTAACCTGGCCAGCGCCGCCGAGACTGGCAACGAGCTATACATAGTACGGTCCGGCACGGTAGAAGTCTGGGGCGATCCGGAAAGCCCTCCCGGACAAATTTCCAAGAACCTGCGCTGCATGACGACTATGCGGCCCGGCCAGATCGTCGGCGAATTTTCCATGCTGGACGAGGGGCTGCGCAGCGCCGACCTGATCGCAGGCTCGGACGGAGCCACGGTATTAGCATTGTCACGGGAGCGGCTGCTGGCCCTGTGTGAGGATGACGCCATACTGGGCAGCCGGCTGCTGTGGAATATCTCGGTAGCGATATCCCAGCGAGCACGCTTTATCCTCTGGCAGCTTCAGCGGGCCTCACAGAGGCAGCGAGCACAACAAGTGCGATCAATCAATTAGCCTCCCAGCCTCCCAGCCTCGAAAGAACTGATTATCTTCAGCCCATCTATTGTATTCCCACTCCGTTGTTGTATAACGTACCTGGAGTCTGGCAAATTTTCAGAATGCCCACATCTTGGGGTAGGCAACAATAAAGGCGCTAGATATGGGGGTTCGTAGTAGCGGCT
>Ga0164311_10001059_pt1 | contig 13096 bp, 12 predicted proteins | sample GuaBasSedimGuay2_FD_121796 | JGI IMG/M metagenome (GOLD analysis project Ga0164311, IMG submission 121796) | Subseafloor sediment microbial communities from Guaymas Basin, Gulf of California, Mexico - Guay2, Core 4569-9, 9-12 cm | ecosystem: Environmental > Aquatic > Marine > Hydrothermal vents...
CCAGAGGTTAAAGAGCCTTTCTGCGGGCAGGATGGGTTATTCTACCGAGGAGGTTGGAGATATGGTAGTAGAGGGCTTGAGCAAATGAGAAGGTATAATTTGGCAATAGTGGGCATAGGGATGGTGGGAAGGGAGATGGTAAAGGTGCTTAGAGAGCGAAACTTCCCCGTGGGTGAATTGCGCATCTTTGCTCGCCATCCTCGTCAGGTAGAGATTGAGGGAGAGGTTTATCAGGTGCGAACAATAGAGGAGAAGAGTTTTGAGGATATTGATATTGCTCTGTTTGCTGGTACAGAAGGAGAGAAGGGAGCGGCAGTTGCTTTCTCCAGGCAAGCGATAGAGAGTGGAGCAGTGGTTATAGATAACGGAGCAGACTTTCGTCTTCGTCCTGATGTGCCTTTGGTAGTTCCAGAGGTAAATCCTCAGGCAATAAAAGAGCACAAAGGCTTAATCGCCAATCCTAATTGCACTACCATCCAGATGGTTGTGGCTTTGGCAGAGATTTACAAGCGATTTGCACTCAAGCAGATAGTTCTGGTTAGTTTTCAGTCTGCCTCGGGAGCAGGGAGAGGTTTGCTGGAGCAGATGCAGCAGGAGATTAGAAGGATAAGTAAGAGCGAGCATCTCTCGCTTATTCCCCAAAAGAGAGATAATCTCCGCACCCAACTATCTTTTAATATCATCGCTCAGATCGGGAGTTTTAAGGAAGAGGATTATACTACAGAGGAATGGAAGACGGTGCGCGAGACCCAGAAGATATTTGCTGACCGTTCTATCAAAATTACTTCTACTTGCGTCAGGGTTCCGGTGTTTATTTCTCATTCAGAAGCGATATATTTTCAGACAAGAAAAAAAGCAGGCTTAGAGGAGATAAAGCAGGCTTTACAGGCTTCGAAAGGAGTAGTATTTAGGGAAAACCCCGAGGATTTCCCTTTTCCTTTAGAGGCGCAAGGAAGGGACGAGGTGTTTGTAGGAAGAGTGCGTAGAGATATATTCAACGAGAACTCCTTTTGGCTTTGGTCTGTGGCAGATAATTTACGCAAAGGAGCGGCTCTTAATGCTATTCAGATTGCTGAGTTGGTATGCGCAACATTAAACTGACCATTGAGTATGAGGGGACAAACTATGGAGGCTGGCAAAAGCAGAGGGTAAAGAAAGGAAATGGCTCAATCAACACTATCCAGGAGACGATAGAGCAGGTATTGGAAAGGGTTTTAAGGGAAAAGGTAAATTTAATTGGAAGCGGAAGGACAGATAGTGGAGTGCATGCGTTGGGGCAAGTGGCAAATTTTAAGACCTCCAGCCCTTTAGGGCTTAAATCTCTGCAGAATGCTCTCAATTCTTTGCTTCCCAGAGATATTATGGTAAGAGAAGTAGAGGAAGTGGAAGAAGGATTTAATGCATGCTACTGGGCAAAGAGCAAGGTCTATTGTTATACTATTCTGAATGAAGAGTTCCTCTCTCCTTTTTTGGCTCGCTATACCTACTTTTATCCTTATCCTCTCAATCTGAGATTAATGGACAGAGAAGCGAGATGTTTATTAGGGAAGAATGACCTTAGGTCTTTCTGCGCCAGTGGTTCAGGAGCAAAGACTACTATTCGCACAATAAAGAGCATCTCTGTGCAGAAGTTAGATACTCCTCCTTACCCTTTCTTTCCAAAGTCTCGGTTAGTAGTGATTAGGGTGGAAGCGGATGGATTTTTATATAAGATGGTGCGCAATATTGCCGGCACCCTAATAGAGATAAGCAGAGGGAAAATCAAGGGAATGGAGGAGGTCTTAAAAGCAAAGGATAGGAGGAAAGCAGGTCCTACTCTTCCTGCTCACGGACTCTGTTTATTGAAAGTGAACTATTAAAATCCCGTCTCCACCCTCAAGGGAAGGCGGTGATTTATTGACAGAAAAAGAGAAATGTGTTATATCTGGGAAAAGAAAGAAGAGGGGTAAGTTTTAGGAGGGAGAGATGAGAAAAGAAAAGAGAAAAGGGGTAATTTTGGCTCTGGTAGTGGTGTTTTCTCTTGCCGTGTTCTCTTACGCGCAAGAAATCCCTGAGTGGCTTAAACGCACAGAGTTTTCTTTTCAGTATGAAAGTGATCAAAAACCCACTTTCTTTTTACAGATGGTTCAGCCTATCTACCAGTCTTGGGATAAGGTAGATACCTGGTTTATCCAGCCTCGCATCTCCTATAAGAGCACAAGCAGTACTTATAACTTAGGATTAGGATATAGGAGGCTATACTCTCCTGCTCTAATTCTGGGAGCAAATGTCTTCGGGGATTATGAGGCGCGAGATGAGCACGCAAGAGCGGGCATTGGTTTGGAGGCGTTGGGCAAAAGGATGGAAGCAAGGCTAAATGGATATTTTGGACTTACCTCCAAGAGGGAGGTAGAATCGGACAGCACTTTCTCTACCTATGAAAGGGTAGCAGATGGAGCAGACTTTGAGATAGGTACGCCTGTTCCTTATTTCCCTTGGCTGAAGGTGTATGCCTCCAAGTTCTGGTATGACTATAAGAAATCCAGCGATAGGAACGGTTGGAAGACTCGCCTTGAAGCCCGCCCCCTTGAGGGTTTATGTATCGAAGGCTATCTCTGGGACGACAATAAAGGAGAGGCAGAGTATGGAACAGAACTGAGATTTAAGATTGCTTTTGCAGACTTTACCCTCTCTTCTTTCTTAGAAGGGATTAAACCAAGTATAGAGCCTTACCCGGAGAGAGACTTGGAGGAGATGTTGTTGGAGCCGGTAAAAAGGGAGTATGAGATTGTTCTGGAGAAGTGGACAGAGAAAGCAAATGCAGATATAGAGATCTACAGAGGCGATTAAATGTTTGAGTTAAGGTAAAGGAGGAGAGATGAGAAAGAGAAAGATAGTAGCAGGTATTCTGGTAGTGGGAGTGCTGAGATTAGTAAATCCAGAGAGCCTATTTGCAAAGACCTGTCCTACCTATGCCAGTGCATGTGCTGCTCCTGTTAGTTATAAAGTTACAATGAACAAGTTAGAGATCTCTACTAACAGCGATGGAACGGGAGCGATTACTTTAGTAAACACTCCTCAAGAGTTTGATATTGCCAAAGCGAATGCAGGAGCGATAGTGGGAAGTTGGTTTTCAGGAGCAAGTTTGCCCGAAGGAAGATATGTGTGGATGAGAAGGACGGTAAAGAGAACTTTCTGTTTTAAGGGATATGTGACCTATGGGGGCTATGACTGGTATACCTCAAACGATCCTGATACCGCCAATTTTGGAAGCGACACAAATCTACGCCGTGTTGCTCACGGAACATATACCTTTACAGGTTCAGATGCGCCCTCGGACTATGCTGAGGTATGTGTGAAGGCAGAGGACCCTACTGAGCACGGGGTTTCTCTTCCCTCGGGGATGAGTTTCACCAGCAGTAGTATCATAGAAGAAGATTCGAATATGAATTTTACTGTTGCCAAGGGACAAAAAGCAAAGATAAAGATAACCTTTAATGTCCAGAATGCCTTAGAACTCCTTCCTACAGGTCCGGGCACCTATAAACTTGCTATCTCTGAGCCTGATGTAAGCGCTACTGTATCTACCGAGTAAATATGTTTTGCTATCTAATAAGCAATAAGAAAAGGAAGGAGAGGGAGTGTTTTTCTACATAATATGTGGATAACCTGTGGATAACCTGAAGAAAAAGCAAAACCTCCTTCAAAGTTTTAGCCTCTTTCGTCTTGATTAACCTCTTTCCATCTCTTGTAAGTATTCATTTAATTTTATAACCGACTTCTCTCCCTCAAGAGAGGAGATGTCTTAAAGAGGAGGGAAAGATGGGAGTAAGAAATATATCCTTGTCTGCCCGCAGTCTTCGCCATAAACTAAATGTAATCTTCTCTCTGGTCTCTGTTATTCCCCTGTTGATATGTGGATATCTTATCTCCTACTATTTCTTGGTAATGGGAAGGGATGTTGGGCAGATGAGCATAATTATAGTGATTGGCTTAATAGTAATTTTAACAGGATGGAGATTAGGGAAGGAGATTATTGAGGCAGTGATAAAGATGAGTGAGCACGCGGAGGCGATAAGCAAGGGACATCTTCAGGAGATAGAGATAAATAGAGGAGATGAGTTAGGGGAATTGGGAGAATCTTTGAACAGGATGGCTTCCCAGATTAAGCAGAATATTCACGAACTTCAGAGTCATTTAGAGAAGATCGAGGAACTTACCATTACCGATGAACTTACTAATCTGTATAATCAGAGGTATATGAAAGGGAGATTGGCTGAGGAGATAGAAAGAGCAATCACCTTTCAGCATCCCTGTTCGTTGATCCTGCTAAGAATTGAGAACCTTGAGCAATATAGAGAAAGAGACCTTCTGCCTGATGTAGCGCTTTTGCTCAAAAGAAATGCGGATAATGTAGATAAAGTGGGTAGATGGGATGAAAGGAAGTTTATGCTAATCTTACCCGAGAAAAGCAAAAAGAGAGCAGTGGAGATAGCCGAGAAGATAAAAAGAGAGATTGCCGACCTAAGAGAGGGATTAAAAGTGAGTATCGGAGTAAGTAGTAATCCTTTAGATGGCAATAGCGCAGAAGGTGTGCTGAATAAGGCGGAGATAGCCTTAGAGGAAGCAGGAAGAGAAGGCGGAGTATCTGTAAAGGTTGCTTAGCAATAAGGAGATGACGCTCAGGATAAGAAGGCGATGAGGATTGTGCATAAACCTTTGGGAAGGCTGTTGGTAGAGAGGAAGATTATCAGCGAGCATCAACTAAACAAGGCTCTGAAGATACAGGAAAAAGAAGGAGGTTTATTAGGACAGATTTTGTTAAGACTTGGCTATGTGACCGAAGAAGATATTGTCATCTGTTTAGCCACCCAGTTTGGTTATCCCTATCTACCTCTGGGCAATTGTGAGATTGAGCCAGAGATTGTGCAACTTATTCCCAAGGAGATAGCCTATCAGTATTATGCCATCCCCATAGATAAAGTAGATAAGATTCTTACGGTAGCGATGGTTGATCCCTCCAATAAGTCAGCCATAGAGGATATTGAGTATGCTACCAAATGCAGAGTTCAAGCCTTTGTGAGCACTTCCACAGACATAAAGAAGGCGATTGAGCGGTATTATGGTCCGTTAGAGGAGAAGTTCCAGAAGAGAGAACCTTCTGAACTTAGTTTTGCAAAAGCGAAGAGGGAAAGAGAGAAGAAGGAAGAGGGAAGTTAGGATGGTCTCTTTCAAAAAGCAGTTGACAGACCTGTTAGTTAAGAATCACCTCCTTACTCCTGAGCAATTAGAGGAGGCAATAAGGATACAGAAAAAAGAAGGAGGAAGATTGACAGATATTTTGGTGGAGCGAGGATATATAAACCAGGAAAGATTACTGGGAGTGTTGAGCGATGTGCTGGATATCCCGCCGTTAAACCTAAATAAAGTGAAGGTTGATTCCAGTTCCTTTGCCGAAAAGATAAACCCTCAGATGGTAGAGCGCTACCATTTTTTGCCTATTTCCAAGATAGGCAACACGCTTACGGTAGCCACTGATGATCCGTTGAATATCTTTGTGCTCGATGACCTGAAAATTGCTACTAAATGTGAGATAAGGCCAGTGCTGGTTACTTCGGAGCAACTTTCTCAGGCAATCAAGAAGTATTGTCAGCAGACAGAGCAGAGTCTTATAGAGAAACTTAGCCAGGATATCAAAGAACTTAGATTGGAACTGGTAGAGAAGAAAGAAGAAAAGGCTAATTTAGAGGAACTGGAAAGACTGGCTTATGAGACACCGATAATAAAGATAGTCAATCTGCTGATTGCAGAAGGGATAAGGAACAAGGCAAGCGATATCCTTATAGAACCCTTGGAAAAAAATACAAGGGTGCGTTATCGAGTAGATGGTCTGTTAAGAGAAGGAAGGAGGTTTCCCAGGACAATGCACAATGCGCTTATTAGCAGAATAAAGGTTCTATCAAACCTAAATATTGCGGAGACCCGCCTTCCTCAAGATGGAAGGTTCAAGGCAAAGGTTGAGGGGAGAGAAGTGGATTTTCGGGTTTCTGTTATTCCTTCTAATATTGGAGAAAAGGTGGCTTTGAGGGTTCTGGACAAAAGCACCCTTACCCTTGATTTAGACAAACTCGGCTTTGATCCCCAGACTCTTCAGAGGTTGAAGGAGGCGGTAGAGAAACCGCACGGGATGGTCTTGCTCTGTGGTCCTACCGGAACAGGAAAAACTACCACCCTTTACTCCATCCTGAAGTATGTGGATTCACCAGAAAAGAACATTGTTACCGTAGAGGATCCTGTGGAGTATCAACTCCCTGGAATAAATCAGGTCACTTATCGTCAGGATATAGGCTTAACTTTTTCTACTGCTTTAAGGTCTATCTTGCGGCAGGACCCGGATATAATAATGATAGGGGAGATAAGAGACTATGAGACATTAGATATAGGGATTAAATCTGCTCTTACCGGTCATCTCGTGCTTTCTACTTTGCATACTACCACTGCTTCTGAGGCAATAACGCGGATGTTAGATATGGGCATAGAGCCCTTTTTAATTACCTCCTCGGTTATTGGTGTAGGGGCACAGCGGTTGGTAAGGCGGATTTGCGAGCATTGTAAAGAGAGATATTCTACTCCTGAAGGCGAGTTCTTTCGCGGAAGAGGGTGTGCAAGTTGCAGAAATACAGGTTATAAGGGGAGAACAGGGATTATGGAGTTTCTTCTATTAACCCCTAAGATAAAAGAACTTATTGCGGAAAGGGCTTTGGAGGAGAGAATAAGAGAAGAAGCAATTAAGGAGGGAATGCTTACTTTAAGAGAGGAGGGCCTGAAAAAAGCGAGGGCAGGGATTACTACTCTGGAAGAGGTGATACGGGTGACAGGAGAACGATAGTATTTTATTTCATAAAGAAGCCTTTTTGAGGGTAGATAGTTTCTCATCTATAGTGATGGGTTCCGCATTAAAAGAGAGATTAATAAATTTGCTTCTCAAAAACAATCTTCTCAGTCAAAGGGATTTAGAGAAGGCACTTACTATTCAGAAAGAAAAGGGAGGGAGACTTGACCAGATCCTGATTGAGAATAATTTTGTGAAGGAGAAGGAACTCATTGCTTGTTTGAGCGAGCAGTTAAATATCCCCCTCATCAATCTCTCCCACTATAAACTCACCCCTTCTCTTCTTAAAATCATCCCTTTTAATCTAATAGAGAAGTATAAGGTTATTCCTATCTCCAAGATAGGAAATACACTCACCGTGGCAATGACTAATCCCTTAAATATCTTTCTTCTGGATGACCTGAAACTTGCTACTGGTTGTGAGATAAAGACAGTGCTTACTTCCTCTGAGGAGATCGCAAAGGCAATAGAGAAATATTATAAAACAAGAGAGGAGAAGGAGGATATAGAAAAGGTCATTGAGGAGGCAAAAGAGGATATAGAGATAGTTAAGGAGAGGGAAGGAGAGGAGGATATCGAAGCGGTAGCCGAGGGTAATCGGCAGAAGTCAATCATAAAGATGGTAGACCTTATCATTGCTGAAGCCCTTAAGAGTCGAGCCTCAGATATCCATTTAGAGCCTTATCAGGAGAATATGCGTGTGCGCTATCGGATTGATGGAAGATTACAGGAGAAGATAAGAATTCCCAAGCAAATTCAGCCCGCAATATTAGCCCGCTTAAAGATTATGTCTGACTTAGACATTACTGAGCATCGCCTTCCTCAAGATGGACGGTTTAGGATAAAGATGAAAGATAAGGATATTGATTTTCGCGTTTCTTTTCTTCCCATAAGTTTCGGAGAAAAGGTAGTATTAAGGATATTGGATAAAGAGAGTATAAAGGTGGGATTAGAGAATTTAGGTTTTTCCCAGTATTCATTTAAGAGGTTTGAGAAAGGGATTAAAGCCCCTTATGGAATAATTCTTATCACCGGTCCTACCGGTTCAGGGAAGAGCACCACCCTTTACTCTATCTTAAATAGACTAAATACCCCGGAAAGGAATATTATTACCATAGAAGACCCTGTGGAGTATCAACTGGAAGGGATTACCCAGATCCCCACCCAGCCAGAGATCGGTTTTGATTTTGCTCAAGGACTAAGATCCCTGCTCAGACAGAATCCGGATATAATTATGATTGGAGAGATTAGAGATCAGGAGACAGCAGATGTGGCTATCAAAGCCTCTCTTACCGGTCAGTTAATTTTCTCTACATTGCATACCAACGATACCGCCAGTGCTTTTACCCGTTTGATTGATATGAATATTGAGCCGTATCTCCTTTCTTCGGCAGTGGTGATGGTGGTTGCTCAGCGTCTGATAAGAAAGATTTGTCCAGAGTGCAAAGAAGAAGAGAGGATTCCTCAAGCAGTATTAAAACGGGTAGGTCTTCAGGAAGGCAAGTTTTATAAAGGCAAAGGTTGCCAGATGTGCAATAACACTGGATATTATGGACGCTCAGCCATTCTTGAGGTTTTATTGGTAGATGATAAGATAAGAGAGATGGTTGCTAAATCCTCTCCTGCAGAGAAGATAAAGGAGTATGCTATCTCCCAAGGGATGAGAACATTACTTCAGGATGGATTGGAGAAGGTAAAGCAAGGAGAGACAAGTTTGGAGGAGGTATTAAGAGTAGCCCGCGATTGAGAAGGGCCGATAGTTCAGCAGGGAGAACATCTGGTTCGCAATCAGAAGGTCGGGGGTTCGAATCCCCCTCGGTCCACCAAGGTGATTTGATACTACGGGGAAGATGTTTATTCGATGCAGAGACAGAAGTAGCAAGAAGAAAGAAGAGATATGGGAGGAGAAATGATACCTGAAATCGAGATTAGAAAACTCGCTGTAAAGACAGAAAGCAAGGTTGTTTTGTTGGTAATAGATGGGTTAGGAGGGTTGCCAGATGAAAGCGGAAAGACAGAACTGGAGGAGGCATCTACTCCAAATTTAGATGCCCTTGTTCGGAGGAGTGTTTGTGGGCTTACTCTTCCTGTGTCTTATGGTATTACTCCCGGCAGTGGTCCCGCTCACCTTGCCCTTTTCGGCTATGATCCATTGAAGTACGAGATTGGACGCGGGGTTTTGGAAGCATTGGGAATAGGGTTAGAGTTGACAGAAGAAGACCTGAGCGCACGGGGAAACTTTGCTACAAGGGATAAGGAGGGAGTGATTATTGACCGTCGTGCTGGGCGAATCTCTGATCAGGAGAATATAAGATTATGCTTGCTTCTGCAGGAGAGGATAAAGAGAATAGAGGATGTAGAGGTTTTGATTAAGCCCGTAAAAGAGCATCGCTTTGTTCTGCTCTTTCGCGGAAAGGGTTTAGTAGAGGTTAACGACACCGACCCCCAACAGACAGGAAAGAAACCCAGACCCATAGAAGTGTTTAAGGCTGAGCAGGAGAAGAGCGCGCGAGTAATAAATGAGTTTTTGCGTTTAGCCAATCAGATTTTGGAGAAAGAAGAGAAGGCAAATACTCTCCTCCTGAGAGGGATATCTAAATATCCTTCAATTCCCCCAATGCAGGACTTGTTCAAGTTAAACCCTTTAGCCATTGCTACCTATCCAATGTATCGGGGACTGGCAAGATTGGTAGGGATGAAGGTAGCAGAGGTGAAAGGAGGAATAAAGGAAGAGTTTGAGGTGTTAGAAGAGAACTTTAATAGATATGATTTCTTTTATCTGCATATCAAAAAGACAGATAGTTATGGAGAGGATGGGGATAGGAAAGCAAAGATAAAAGTAATTGAGGAAGTGGACAAGTTTATTCCCTGTTTATTAGAGTTGAAACCTGATGTTCTGGTAGTCACTGCAGACCACTCTACTCCTGCCCTCTTAAAATCTCATTCTTGGCATCCCAACCCCTTTCTCCTTTGCTCTAAGTTTACTCGCTCTGACAACACAGAGAGATTTACTGAACAGGAGTGTAGAAAAGGGGAATTGGGAATTTTCTCTGCTCAGGAGGCAATGCCTCTAATGCTTGCCAATGCTCTGAAACTCAGAAAGTTTGGAGCATAGAATGATAAGTTTATTTTTTCAGGTAAAAAGAGGTGGTAGAGAGTGATGTTTACCTCGAGACTAAAGATTGGGGCGTTGATGGGAGGAGATTCGGCAGAGCGAGAGATTTCCTTTCACTCAGGAGAGGCAATCTATGATGCCCTCAAGGAAAGAGGTTATTCGGTCAAGGGAGTAGAGATTGAAGGTAAGGATAGAGAGAATATTGCTTTGCAGATAAAGAGGAGTGGAGTGAATTTTGCCTTTATTGCTTTACATGGAGGCTTTGGGGAGAATGGAGGAATGCAAAGTCTTCTGGAGGAGATAGATATCCCTTATACTGGTTCAGGAGTTTTTGCCAGTCGTCAGGCGATGAATAAGGTTTTAGCCAAAGAGAGGTTTTCGCAGAAGGGAATTCTTAGTCCAGAGTATGTAGTTCTAACCACCCATTTCTCTCAAGCAGATATAGAGAAGGTCAAGAAATTGGGGTTTCCTTTGGTGGTAAAACCTGCAGAGCAGGGTTCAAGTATAGGAGTATCGGTGGTAGGAGATCCTAAAGAGTTAAAAGAAAAACTGGAGATTGCCTTCCTCTACGGAGATAAAGTGCTTGTAGAGAGATATATAGAAGGGAGAGAAGTAAGTGTAGGGATATTGGAAGATAAACCTCTACCTGTTATCCTTCTGCTTCCCAAAACCAAGTTTTATGACTATCAGGCGAAGTATAAACCAGGGATGACAGAATATCTCGTTCCTGCTCCTTTGTCTGCTCAGACCTGCGCCTATATTCAAGAAACTGCTCTTTCTGCATATCTCACTTTAAGATGCCAGATATTTGCTCGCATAGATTTGATACTAAGCAAGGAAAAAAGGTGTTTTGTTCTGGAGGCAAACACTATTCCAGGATTTACCCCAACCAGTCTTCTTCCTAAAGCGGCTAAAGTTGCAGGGATAGATTTCTCGGAGTTATGCGAAAGGATAATAAAGACCTCTTTAAGGGTATATCAGCGTGTGCATAATCAGAAGACCAAAAAGAAAGTGTATCATAAAGAAGTAAGTTTTTCTTAATCCCTTTGGGTTTATTCCTTTAATTGACGCCTTAATGCTTGTGAGCAGAAGAATTTTTTATCTTATTCTAATCCTTGCTCTTCTTCTCTTCTCTTTTCTTTTCTCCCGAAAACTCCTTTTGTTTCTTCAGACTTATCCCGCTTTTAAGATAAAGAAGATAGAGGTAGAACCAAAAGACATCTTTTCTCCAGAACAGATAAAAGGTATTTTAGGTATAGACAAAAATACCTCCATCTTCTCTGTCAACCTTTCCCAACTTTCTCAGCGCCTCCAAGAAAAACCAGAGGTTAAAAGAGCAGTGGTTATGCGTTCCTTGCCCGATAGATTACTGATAAAACTTGTGCGAAGAAAGGCAGTGGCTCCGATAGAGAAAGGGAAGTATTATCTTGTGGATAGAGAAGGGGTGATCCTGTCTGAAAGAAATCTTCCTGTTCAGGAACTGCCTTTGATTAGAACTACCATAGAGGATAAAAAAAGGATTAAGGTAGGAGAGAAGTTAGAGAATCATCTCTTAGACAAAGCCCTGGAGTTGGTGGATGAGTTTCTTTTCTCAGAAGAGTTTAGAATTAGAAGGGTAGAGATGGTAAGCCCTCTGGAGGCTAATCTCATTCTGGAAGTTAAGATGAAGAGCCTTAAAGATTGGGAGGGTAGGAATGTAGAGATAAAAGCGCTTTCTTTCCCCGAAGGTAGAGAGGAGAGAAGAAGATGGAGGGAGAAGTTCGCTTTTCTTTCCCAGATTTTATCTACAACTTCTCCTGAGGAAGTGAAGTATATTGATTTGAGATTCAAAGACCTGATTGTGAGAAGAAAATGAACTATATTGCGGGCTTGGACATCGGGAGCACAAAACTTGCTCTGGTAATAGGCAAGATAGATAGAAAAGGAACTTTGGAGATAGTGGAGTTTTGTAAAGGGAATTCAGAAGGAGTGCGTAATGGGGTAGTAGTGGATGTGAACAGATTAACAAATTCTATATTGGCGCTAAAGGAATCGTTAAGGATAAAAAGGTTTTTCTCTGTCCTTATAAGTATAAATGGAAGGGAGATAAGAAGCCATTTTACTCACTCTGCCCTCAATCTCTCTCTGCGAGGTGAGGAGATTAAAGAATGGCATCTGGAAGCACTGAAGAGGAAAGGTAGAAACATTTCTTTGCCTCTGGATAGAAAGATTATTTGCTCTTTTCCCTTAGAGTATGTTGTGGATGGAGAAGAGGAGATTATAAATCCAGTGCGAATGACAGGAACACATATACAGATTCGTCTGCATCTGATTAGCAGTAGAATAGGAATGCTGGAGAACTTGATAAAGAGCGTAAACTATGCAGGTTGGGAGGTAGAGGAGTGTGTGCCTATTTCTGTATGTGCTCAGTCTGCTTTAGATCAATACCCATCTGCTCTCTTTTTAGACATAGGAGCGCAGACAATAAATATGGGAATATCTACCCAGGGAGTTTTAAGGTTTTCCTTTTGCGAGGTGTATAAAAAGGAGGAGTTTTCTTCCCTGATGCAGAGGATAAAAGAGAAGGTGGAGGAACTGAAGTATGGAGAGGTAAATAAGATAGTGCTTAGTGGAGGAAGGGCGTTAGAAGAGGGGATGCCGGAGAGGGTAGAGGAAGCATTGAAGATGCCTGTGGAGATAGGTATTTCCTCTGTGCGGTTGCAGAAACAGATAGCCGAGGGAGAAGAGAAGGAAGTGATAGAGAATCCGGTCTATACTGTAAGTCTGGGTCTGGTTAAATATGGGGTTAAGAAAAGAAAAGAGAGAAGAAAAGGAAGGATCTGGACAAGGTTAAGGAGGTGGATAGAGGGATATTTTTGAGTATTATACCCCTTGAAATTTCTGCTCAAATTATGGTATATTTATAATGGAACTGAAAACCGAAAGGGCAACTCTTCTGGAAGATAAACCAGGGGAGGCGCAAAGCTAAGGGTTTCGCTAATTTAGCGAAATGGCCGAGCTGCCGAGAAAGCAGTTCCGGGTTTTGTCGGGAATGTTTCTTGGATGCTCGGCTTTTTTATTCTCCTATTTTTACAAAAATTTATAAAGAGATATGATAAGATATTATGAAA
>Ga0164311_10001060_pt1 | contig 13095 bp, 12 predicted proteins | sample GuaBasSedimGuay2_FD_121796 | JGI IMG/M metagenome (GOLD analysis project Ga0164311, IMG submission 121796) | Subseafloor sediment microbial communities from Guaymas Basin, Gulf of California, Mexico - Guay2, Core 4569-9, 9-12 cm | ecosystem: Environmental > Aquatic > Marine > Hydrothermal vents...
AATACACATAGCGCCTAAGAAGCTGTAGGCCATGTGGCTTAGGTGCGGCTCATGGACTCAACCCTAGTGTTCTTAGTCGTGGGGTTGCTTCAAGGAGTGCTTGAATGGCTTCCCGTGTCAAGCGAGGGAGTGAACACATTAGTGCTGGCTAGTATGGGTTTCGATCCAAGGTCTCTAATACCAGCCACCATATGGCTTCACTTGGGAACCCTCCTAGCAGCAGCGCTATACTTCAGAAGAGACATCGTCAAGCTCGCGAAGAGCGTCCCGAGGGCCTTTAAGTCTGGGGATGGCGGTGTAGAGCTCCTCGCGTTCATAGCCGTAGCTACGATCATAACGTGCATCCTCGGCTTACCCCTCTACGTGGCCGTCAAGGGGTTAACGCTCTTGGAGGGGTCGATCCTCATGGCCCTAGTCGGGTGCTTCCTCATCGTAAACGGCCTGATACAGAAGCTCGCCAAAGAGAGGAGGGTGTTTAGAGAGGAAGTGAGGCTTAGAGATGCTATCCTGTTAGGCGTCGTGCAGTCCCTATCCGTAATTCCAGGGCTCAGCCGAAGCGGCTTAACAGTATCCACGCTCCTACTATGCGGTTACGGCGCGTCGACCTCCCTTAAGCTAAGCTTCATAGTCAGCATACCAGTTGTAGCAGTAGCAGACGCGTACCTAGCCCTAAGCGGCGAGGTAGCCTCCTTCACATACCCCTCACTGATAGGAGTGTTAGCAGCCTTTGTGGTGGGCTACGCGACCATAAGCTTGCTCATGAAGCTAGCTCGAAGATTGAGGTTCTGGGCTTTCTGCATAGCCATAGGCGCCTTAAGCTTCATACCCCTAATCTTGGAGCTGCTCAAGCAGCTTTAACACTCCTGTAACGCATGCTAGTAAAGGCTATCTTGATGTGGAGCTACTATACTACAGCTAAGCTGTGGAGAACACGGTAGGTAGTGATGAAGCTCTCGAGGAAGGAGCTTGAGGAGAAGGTCAGGGGTAAGCTCTGGATAACTCCATTCAAGAAGCTCTTAGCGCTAAGCGACCCTCAGCTTGAGTACGTGGAGGTGCATGAGGTCTACGGCTCCCCCTGCTTCGGCTGTGCCGCTTGGACAACGCTCAACGTCGCTAGGAGCAGCCCAATAGTCGTTAAGGCGAGGAGGGAGGGTGACAGGAACATATACGTGGTCAAGCTGGGGAGGAAGAGAGAGGGCAAGGGAGTGGCTTGCATAGAGTCCTTGTGGATCGAGGGCTCGAAGGTGAAGATAGCCTATAGAGGCGTAGCAGGTGCAGGCGTGGGTTTCACGCTTTGTAGGGGGTTGGCTGACGGCGTCGAGGAGGTTGAGCTCATAGACGTAGGCGGTGGAGCGAGGGTTGGTAGGAGCATTATAACCCTGCCATTGAAGTACAAGCTCTGCATAGGCATAGACGACACCGACAATAAGGTTGAAGGAGCCACGTGGTGCCTCGTAAACAACTTGGCGTTAAAGGCCCAGAGGGAGGGGCTCGTAGACTACGTGTCACTAACCCTAACCCAGCTCTACAAGAAGAACCCCTATAGAACCTCAAACTGCGTTTCTTCAGGCCTCGTGCTAGCCGTAGAACCGGGCAGGGTGGAGGAGGTAGTCAAGTTCTTCGAGGATAAGCTTAGGGAGAACACGCTCTCTCAGAATACCGGCATGGCGTTTAGGGTTGGAGTGAGGACACCACTAAGGCTTAGGCTCTTCACCTATAGGGCTAAGAGGGGCATGGTAACCCTAGATGAGGCTCGTAGAGTTGCTGAAGACGTTAAGGCAACGCTCAAGCCAATAACTGGCGTTAGAGGCTGCATAGGCGCTCTAGCAAGCCTAGGGTTAATAGACGACCCAGACAAGGCGGCTAAGTAGCCTGAGCAATCGAGCGGCAAGTAAATGAACATATATGTACAATAAAGTTTAAAAATGTTCGTAGAGTAGAGCAGGTAAGCATGGTGATAGCCTTGAAGGGCAGAGTTGTCCAGCTAGACGTCGACAGCATCCCCAAGTACTGGTACAACATTCAGCCAGACCTACCAAAACCCCTGCCACCGCCAATAGACCCATCGACTAGGGAGCCCGTAAAGCCAGAGGCTTTAGAGGCGCTATTCGCTAAGGAGCTCGTTAAGCAGGAGGTCAGCCTTGAGAGGTGGATACCCATACCTGATGAGGTTAGAGGTGTCTACAGCTTGTGGAGGCCTACACCACTCATTAGAGCCTTTAGGTTTGAGAGAGCCCTCAAGACTCCAGCTAAGATATACTTCAAGTATGAGGGTGTAAGCCCTCCTGGAAGCCACAAGCCGAATACTGCTGTTGCTCAGGCGTACTTCAACATGAAGGAGGGCGTTGAGAGATTAACAACTGAGACTGGTGCTGGACAGTGGGGTTCAGCTTTGGCTTTTGGCTGCATGCTCTTCGACGTCAAGTGCAGGATATACATGGTTAAGGTGAGCTACAACCAGAAGCCCTACAGGAGGACGCTAATGAGAATTTGGGGTGCAGAGGTTGTTCCAAGCCCAAGCGATAAGACCAGCTTCGGCAGGAGGATCTTGAAGGAGGACCCCGACAACCCGGGTAGCTTGGGAATAGCCATAAGTGAGGCCATAGAGGACGCATTGACCTCAGAGAACACCAAGTACGCCTTGGGCAGCGTCTTAAACTACGTGCTGCTGCACCAGACCGTTGTGGGTCTTGAGGCTAGAGAGCAGTTTAAGGTCGTAGATGAGTACCCAGACTACGTAGTCGGATGCGTCGGCGGTGGGAGCAACTTCTCAGGCCTCATGTGGCCCTTCTACTACGACGTCGTCTCAGGCAAGGCTGGTAAGCCCGTGGAGTTCATAGCTGTTGAGCCCACAGCATGCCCCACGCTTACTAAGGGCGTCTACACCTACGACCACGGCGACACAGCTAGGCTAACGCCCCTCTTGAAGATGTACACCTTGGGGCACAACTTCATGCCTCCGCCCATACACGCTGGAGGATTGAGGTATCATGGAGATGCGCCGACGCTATGCCTGCTCGTAAAGGAGGGTGTTGTAAAGCCCGTTGCTTACAACCAAGTCGAGGTGTTTGAGGCTGCAACTCTCTTCGCTAAGTGCGAGGGCATAATACCAGCTCCGGAGTCAGCTCACGCAGTTAAAGCTGCAGCCGACTTAGCTTTGAGGTGTAGAGAGCTTGGAGAGGAGAAGGTCATACTGTTCAACATGTCTGGGCACGGCTACTTCGACATGTCGGCCTACGAGAGCTACTTGGACAGAGAGCTAAAGGTGTACGAGTACCCTGAAGAGGAGGTTCAGAGGGCTGTGAGTGAGCTCAAAGCGCTTTACTCATGGATAGAGGAGCTCGAGCGATAAGCACATCAAGCCATCAACTACAAGCCCATGAACCTTAAGTGTTGGCCACCCCTAAGGCGTGCACAACGTTACATGCATAAGCTTAAAGTGGCTGTGGATTATAGATTGCTGGTCTAAACTTCGACTCAGCGGGTCGCGGCCATGGTTGAGGTTGATAGGGCTAGAGCTGAGGAGCTGGGGCTAACTCTTAGGAGAGTGGGGCTTGAAGGTGTCCTGAGAATAGAGGGCATGGACCCTCAGCTCCAAGCGGTCAGGCTCATGAGGGACAGCATGAGCTTTGAGGAGGCCTCAACTCTCGTTGTTTTGAATAGCTTAGTCAGCTACAAGCTTAGCAGTCGAGGGGAGGACTACTGGAGCGAGTTCGCCATTTACATGTCTAGGAGGAGAGGGCCCAAGAACCTTAAGGAGGCCGTCAAGCTCATGCTTGACTTCTTGGCGAGCTCCAGGATAAACGTGGCTTTGAGGAGGAGTAAGGTGGCTAGGCTCCTCAAAGCCTCAATAATAAGGGGGCTCGAGCCCGCAGTCATGCCTAGGTACACGAGGAGCTTGGAGGAGCTCGCTAAGACCATAGCCATTGGGCTGAGGTCCAGGCTGAGCTCTAAGACCATACTGTTTGCCGTTAAGATGTTTAGTTACACGTATAGAGCCTTCTATGAAAGGCCCATAATAGCCCCCTTCACCCTACCAATACCAGTTGACTCGAGGGTCGCCAAGGTCTCGTGGAGCTCAGGGATAGTTGACGTGGAAGCCAGTAACTGGAGCGATGTAGTCAACAGCCTGCTCAGCAAGCCCAGCCTAGCTCAGAGGGCTTGGAGCATCGTGGCTAAGGCTTCCGAGATACCCCCACTCCACTTGGACTCCCTCATCTGGCTTGTAGGAGGCTTCATAGGTAGAGGCGTGGATAAGGAGGCGGCTGTGAGAGAGACAGCCAAGGCCCTCGCCAGGACTACCTCAACAACCCTCGAGGAGGCGTTTAAGGTCTCTCAGCAGCTAATTCACAGGTACCTTTGAGGAGGCCTTCAGCTCGATCAGAGTTTAAATGCACTCCTCTGAGATTATCTAACTGGTTGAGAGAGTATTGGCGTCGACCTTAAGCTCAATAGAGCTCGTGGATGAAGCCTTCGAGAAAGCGTGCCGTGAGTTAGCTGAGAGAATTCTCTCAAGCCCTTCTGAGAGCTTTAAGGAGCTTAATAGGCTTAAGGTTGAGGTCGCAAAGAAGTACAGGGTTAGGCCCCCCAAGAACTCGGACATCTTGAGAGCGTGTGGCTACGACGAAAGGGTCGTGTCACTACTAAGGATTAAGAGGGTTAGGTCCATAAGCGGGATAGTACCCATAGCTGTGATGGTCAAGCCCCACCCATGCCCACACGGTAGGTGCGTGTACTGTCCAGGTGGACCTGAAGTCGGCACGCCAACCTCCTATACAGGTCAGGAGCCAGCTGGTAGGAGAGCGAGGGAGTGTGGCTACGACCCCTACATGCAGGTCAAGTCGAGGGTTGAGCAGCTTAGAGCTATAGGTCACAGAGTTGACAAGGTCGAGGTCATAATACTAGGCGGGAACTTCACGTACCTACCCCTAGACTACCAAAGGTGGTTTGTCAAGAGGTGCTTAGACGCCACCAACGAGGTTGAGGCTAAAGACTTAGAGGAGGCTAAGCTCCTAGCTGAGAAGGCCCCTATAAGGAACTCGGGGTTCACGGCTGAGACTAGACCTGACCTATTTAAGCGCGAGCATGCCAGCAACATGCTCGAGATGGGGTTTACGGGGGTTGAGCTTGGTGTTCAAACGCTATTCGACGACGTCTACGAGCTCATAAATAGAGGGCACACAGTAGACGACGTAGCCGAGGCTTTTAAGGTGGCTAAGGACTGCGGCTTCGAAATCATAGCTCACTTCATGCTCGGCCTTCCAGGCTCAAACCCCCAGCGTGACCTAGAGATGTTTAAGATGGCGTTCAGCGACCCCCGGTTCAAGCCTGACGGCATCAAGATATACCCGACACTGGTGTTGAAGGGGACTAAGCTCTATGAGTTGTGGCTTAAAGGGGAGTACAAGCCCTACAGCACTAAGCAGGCAGTAGAGGTCATAGCTGAGGTCAAGAAGATTGTGCCTCCATGGATCAGAGTTCAGAGGGTTCAGCGAGACATACCCGTGCCGCTGATAGTTGACGGGGTCAAGAGGAGCGACCTCAGGAAGCTGGTCCTCGAGAGGCTTGAATCCCAAGGTTTTAGGTGTAGGTGCATAAGGTGTAGAGAGGTTGGGCACGTCAAGCTTAAGCAAGGCGTTGAGCCTAGGCCTGAAGACGTGAAGCTTAAAGTTGAGGAGTACGAGGCCTCCGATGGAGTCGAGGTCTTCCTCTCCTACGAGGACGTCGTGAACGACGTGCTCATAGGCCTCCTCAGGCTTAGAATACCGTCAAGCGATGCCTTTAGACCTGAGATAACCGAGAAGCCCTCAGCTATCGTTAGGGTGCTGCACGTCTACGGAGACGTCGTGCCAGTTGGGAGTAGAAGTGAGGAGGGGTGGCAGCACCGCGGCTACGGCTCAATGCTGCTGAGGGAGGCTGAGAGAATTGCTAGAGAGGACTACGACGCGAAGAAGATACTGATACTATCAGCCCTAGGCGTCAAGCAGTACTACGCGAAACAGGGGTATAGGAAGGACGGGCTCTACATGTCTAAGTACCTCAACTAGATCTTGGCATGGGGCTTAAGCAGTAGTAAAGCTAAACACGCTTCCTCCTCCTCAAGAGGGCTACAGCCCACTTCTTCGCTTCAACTGCTAGGAAGGCTAGGAGTGACGTGCCAAGCACGTAGAGCCAGTGCTCAGCTGACAAGGGCATTGCGTGGAACCAGTCTGAGGCTAGGTATATGGCTGTCAATTGGAGAGCTAAGCCCGCTAGAATCCCAAGGTAGAGGTAAGGGTTTATCTTGAAGCTCCTCTTGATGTTCTTGAAGAAAGGCTCGTCCTCCTTCAAGGCCTGAACGCCGTTAAACCACTGCACCACAACAACTGACGTGAATATGGTGGAGACAGCAACCTCGTAGCTGCAAACCCCAAGCAGGTGCTTGAAAAGCATGAAGTTGGCGAAACCCATTACCAAGGCGAAGAGGGCTATCTTGGCCATCTGCTTTAAGTCGAAGAACTGCTTTTCAGGCCTAGTGGGAGGCCTATCCATGACGTCCCCCTCCTCCTTGGTGAAGGGGAAGGTCTTGTCCTGGACACCGTCGGTCACCAGGTTTATCCATATGATCTGTGTTGGGTATAGTGGTAGTGGGAGGCCTGCGAGTATCGATGATGATATCAGGACTATCTCACCTATGCTCGTTGAGACCAAGTAGTATATGGCCTTCCTTATGTTGTTAGCTATGACCCTCCCCCTCTTCACAGCCTCGACGATCACCTTCAAGTTGTTGTCTAGGATCACCATCTTAGCGACGCTCTTAGCAGCCTCGGTTCCCGAGCCCATGGCTACCCCTAGGTCTGCAACCTTCAGTGCTGGGACGTCATTAACTCCATCTCCGCTAACGGCAACTATCTCCCCCCTCTCCTGGAGCACCTTAACAACTCTGTACTTGTGCTCAGGCAGTATCCTAGCTAGAACAGTCGTCCTCTTCAGCGCCTCGTACAGCTCGTCGTCGCTCATACCCTCCAAGTCCCTCCCAGTAAGCACTTGATCTCCTTCCTCCCATATTCCAACCTCCTCAGCGACGGCCTTAGCTGTTAAGGGGTGGTCGCCAGTTATCATTAGGACCCTAATGCCAGCCTTCTTAGCTGTTGAGACAGCCTCCTTAACTCCCTCTTTAGGTGGGTCTAGGAAGCCCACGAGCCCCACTATCCTAAGCCTCCAAGAGCCCGGAGGGCTTGAAGAGCACTTCCCATCGCCAACCCCCATGGCTAAAACCCTGAGGCCTCTTTCAGCCATTGAGTTAAGGGCCTCCTCAAGCTCTGGGATGTCCTCGGCGTTCAGCGCCATGGGCTTAAGGGCCTCGTAAGCCCCCTTCACGAGCAGTAGCTGCCTACCCTCGACCTCGTTCACGGTGGCCATGAGCCTGAGCTTCGTGTCGAAGGGGTGAGCCCAGAGCCTTGGACACGTGGCTCTAAGCTTCTCGTAGTCCTCTCCAACCCAAGTCTCTAGGGCAACGTCTATTGGGTCTCCCACACCACCCTCAGCGTCGTTGCATAGCGCAGCCACAAGCTTGAGACCCTCCTCATCTAGGGCGAAGACCTCTCTGACTGTCAGCTCCCCCTTAGTTATGGTGCCAGTCTTATCCGAAGCTATTACTGTAGCGCTGCCCAAGGTCTCAACTGCAGGCAGGTACCTGACGAGGGTCTTCCTCTTGCTTAAGGCCAAGGCTCCTATCACGAGGACTAGCGTGACGACTATTGGGAGTCCTTCAGGAACAGCTGACACCAGCTGAGCTATTAGGAAGTACGCTATCTCTATCAAGCCCCTAGCCTGAAAGTACCCGACGATCCCGACCATGGCTAAGATCGCTATTAGGAGAATGAGGTACCTCTTAGTGAAGAACTTCAACGCCCTCGTTAACGGGCTTGCAGGAGACTTCTCCTTAACCCTCTCAGCTATAGACGCTAAGTACGTGCTTCTGCCTGTCTTGACGACGACTGCCTTGGCGGAGCCCCTAACGACGGTTGTCCCAGCTAAAAGCATGTTCTTGAGCTCGTAGGGGAGAGCGTCAGGGGGTAGGGTAACTGAGTGATCCTTAGCTGATGGGAGGGACTCCCCCGTTATGGTGGACTCATCGACGAGGAGCCCCGAGCTCTCAATAAGCCTCATGTCAGCCGTTACCAAGTCTCCCTCCGATAGCAGGACTACATCTCCAGGCACGATCTCAGATGAGGGGATCTCGAGGAGCCTTCCATCCCTCAAAACCCTAACCCTACTCTCAGTGAGCTTCTTCAAGGCCCTAATGGAGGACTCCGCCTTAAGCTCCTGCCAGAAGCCTAGTATGCTGTTGGCGAAGACCAGTAGGATTATTATCGTGAAGTCCTTCACCTCGCCTATGGCCAAGGCTATTATCGAGGCTATGATCAGGACGTATATTAAGACGCTCTTGAACTGCCTGAGGAATATCCTAACCTTACTTATCTTCTCCTCTTCGAGGAGGTTCTTGCCGTATAACTTAAGCCTCCTCTCAGCCTCAATACTCGACAAGCCACTGGGAGATGCACCTAGCTCCTCCAGAAGCTTGTCAAGAGGCTTTGAGTGAGGCTTGTCGATCATGTAGCTTCACTCATAGCTTATCCTTAAACCTAAAAACCTGTCCCTCCCCTCAACTCCTTCGAGAACCCAGTTATTGAAGTGAGGAAGTTCTGGGTTAAGCTTATCAAGCGACTTGAGACCTATATGAGAGCTCAGCGGGTGAAGTTGTTTTGAGAGAGCTTGAGCTACCCGTAGCTGTTGAGGTTTGGGTTCCATGTCACATCACATGCTTCTTCGAGGTTAGAGAGCACGAAAACCCCATTGAAACTGGCTCGAGGGGTGCAGGCTTAAACCTCGACTTAGGGGTCAAGACTAAGGTGAGAGTCGAGGAGAGCAGTAAACTTGAGGTTGTGGGTGGGATAGAGGTTTCAAGGGATGCTGTCAAGAGGATCTTGGAGGGGTTGGGCTTAGCTGTTAAAGTCGAGGTGCACCATGACACCTCCCTCCCATTAGGCGTAGGCTTCGGAGTCAGTGGAGCCATGAGCCTCGGAGCTTCTCTAGCCTTATCCGTAGCACTAAACTCCATGACGATCCATCAAGCTGGGGCGGTAGCCCACATCACTGAGGTTGAGCACATGACTGGGCTGGGGGATGTGATAGCTCAAGTACATGGAGGGGTCGAGGTCAGGGTTAGAGAGGGGGCTCCAGGTGTTGGCGTTGTAGATTGGATACCTCACCCAGATGACCTAGAGGTTGTGGCTGTAGCCCTTAGGTCGATGACCACCAAGGAGATGATAGAGGACAGGAGGGAAGTTATAGATAGAGAGGGGAGGAGGGCTTTAATCAACGTGCTTTCTAGGCCCACGCTGGAGGTGCTGATGTCAAGCGCTAGGGAATTCGCCGAGGCTGTGGGCTTCATAGACCTTGAGCTCAAACGTGTAGTGAATAGGTGTGTTGAGCTCGGAGCTCTAGGTGCATCAGTCAAGAAGGGAGTCCTCTACGCAGTTGGTAGAGGTAAGGCTGTAGGTGACGTCTACAACTACTTGAAGGAGCAGTTTAAGGATAAGCAGGTGGTCAAGTGCGGGGTATCTAGAGGAGGACCTCGAGTATCCCCAGCATCCTCGCTAGAGGGGTCTTGAGCTTAAACATCAAATTTTAAATCAACCCCTACAGCATCTCTAGAGGTGTCCCCATGACCCTCCTAGACCTAACCCGCGACATCAACTCTAAGACTCAAGTCTTCCCAGCTTACCCATCAGTAGCCATAATCGAGTGGGCTAAACACGACGTACACGGGTTTAAAGCTGAAGTCATACACCTAGCCACTCACACCTCAACTCACGTGGACGCCCCTCTACACTTCAAGGCTGAGGGAGCACCCATAGACAGATTGCCACTAGAGCTCTTCACAGGCTACGCGGTCATAGCCGATGTATGGGGTAAGTACGTGGTTCCCAGAGAGGCCCTAGAGCGAGCATTGAAGTCTGCTGGCTACCGAGAAGGGGATGCAGTCTTCGTGTACACGGGCTGGGAAGACGTCTACGGGAAGAGCGAATACATAGCTAAGTGCCCAGGGTTAAGCCGTGAAGCAGCTCAGCTACTAGTTGAGGTCAAGGCTAAGCTCGTCGGCATAGACTCTCCAAGCATAGATCCAGCTGAGACCGGCAAGTTTGACGTGCATGAAGTGCTTCTAGGAGCTGGGATACCAGTCATAGAGAACCTCTGCAACTTAGCTGGGATTATAGGGAGGAGGTTGAGGTTCTACGCTTTCCCCCTAAAGATTACTGGAGCAACAGCTTCACCAGTGAGGGTTGTCGTAGAGCTCTAGCTTAGACCTATGTGGGAGGCTAGTCTCCTAGCCATGGACTTCAGCTCGGGCCATCCAGTCCTCTCGACGATGCCTATGTGGTGCTCGATGAGCTTGTAGAGCTCGTTGAGCTTCTCATCACCCATAGACCTGTAGAGGTCGAGCCTCGTAGAGTGTATCAAGGCCTCCAGCAGCGAAGACTCAGCTCTACAGATAGGCTTGGGCTTGACCCTCCTAAACTCAAAGTCAGTCGGCGAGCAGGTCACGACGTAGTAGCCTCCACGAGGCTCTACGCTCAACACCTTGAAGAAAACCCAGCCGTCAGCTCCTTTAAGGCGTGGAGCTACCGATGAGGAGTCAAAGGATAGAGCTTCTGGGTTGAAGAGGCAGTTGAAGAAAACTTCACAGCTCCTAACTATGTTGAGGCACCCAAGACCAGTAGCTCTCAAGTTGGTGAGTGTCCTAGTCTCCCCGTACGACCTCATCTGAAATAGGCCTCTCTTCAAGAGCCTGACGCCCATGGCAGCTGCGTGAGGTTTACCGTCAACTCCACTAGTGGTCACCACGACTTCATAGAGAGCTCCAAGCTTAAGGCCCAGCCTAGAAGCCCAAGAGCTCAAGCCAGCCACCACTTCGAGGAGTCCTCACAATAGTAGGCCTCCTCTAAGCTTAATAGCTGTACAGCTAAACGCAAGCTCAGCGTTAAGTCGCCTGAACCCACAAGCAGAGAGCAATTAAAATATTCTCAACTAAAGATATCTTTCTACGTTGCTTAGGAGTGATCTCGATGGAGGATATCCACGAGAAGAAGCCTTCATTCTCCATACCCCTCCAGTACGTGGGGGTAAAAGGGGTTAAGATGCCCGTTGCCTTCGTGAAGTTTGGGGGTAAACCCCACTACACACTCCCTGTCTTCGACGCCTACATAAACCTCCCCTCAACCATGAAGGGGATACACGCCTCTAGGCATTACGAGGTAATAGCTGAAACCATATCACACTTCGCCATGAAGGCTGGCAAGCTCGAGGATATATGTGAAAGCATGGCCATAAGGCTCCTCGAGAAGCATACATACGCCTCACAGTCCTACGTCAGGGCTAAGGGGGAGATAGTCTTCGAGAGCAAAGTCGAGGGCTCTGGGCTCATAAGCTTCGAGCCGTGCATCCTCATAGGTAGAGCGTGGGCGTTTAGGAAGGGAGGTAGCATAGAGTCTAGGAAGGCTGTAGGGGCCTCCGTGAAGGGGATGACTGCCTGCCCATGCGCCCTCGAATACGTTAGAGAGAAAGTGCGCTCTCTAAGCGACGTAGAGAACCTACCACTAGCAACTCATGTACAGAGAGTCACTGGAACGATAATACTCGAGCTACCTAAGGGCTACGACGTCGACGCCATAAAGCTAGTCAAGATCATACAGAGCTCCATGAGCTCACCCACCTACGGCTTGCTCAAGAGGAGTGATGAGGGCGAGATGATATGTCGAGCAGTCTCAAACCCCAAGTTCGCCGAGGACGTCATAAGGTCCATGGTGAAAGGGATAATAGAGGAGTTCAAGGAGTACCCAGACTGGACTACATTCGAGTGTTACGTTAGGAGCGAGGAGAGCATACACAAACACGACTTAGTAGCCAAGCAGAAGGGCTCCATAGGCGAGTTCAAGCTTGGGCTCCCTCCAGCTTAAGCATAGAAGAAACGTAGACATCTAGGGAGACCTAGAAAACGAAGTATTACAACGAGCTTCTACATAGCTTGAGCACACGAGCTCTCCATGTCAAATCAAAGGTTACCTACAGCACAACCCCTGTTCTTAGAGCTTCTCTAACCACCCCTATCTCCCTACGTTTTCTCTCAAACTCTTCTGGAGTATAACAGAGAATGTCGAGTGGAGCTTCAACGCCTTCTCTGTAGAGGAGCTTCAACAGCTGTACTGGTCTCTCCAAGAAACCCACTCCTCTAAACGCTTTTGAGACCACTATGAGGTCGATATCCGAGGTGGCTAAGTGATCTCCTCTAGCCCTCGAGCCAAATAGCAATACAATGGCGTCTGGGCAGTGCTTCTTTATGATCCTCGCTATCTCCTCTGGAGTGGCCATTACTCTTGAAGCCTCCTCCTACAGAACTCCACTATGAGCTTAGCCTTCTCAAAGCGATTTCTCGCAATCCTCTCATTATACATCTGCGCTGGAACACCATTTGCAGCGTCAGGATACCTTGCAACAGCGTAGTCCGGGTTTAGCTCCACAGCTGCGTCAATAACCTCCTCCTCCCCAACGTCCATCAAGACGTTGAAAGGCTGGTTAGTGCAAACGTGATATGCATTCTCGATGATCGTCATGTGGCCACGTGGCGTTGATGAGCGCATTGGATATGATTAGCGTTTACTATGAAAATTTCATGCGTTTAAGACAAATGTGTATAATTGAACTAATTTTTCGACGCACAGTTTAAATATGTGTGTTGCTTATGTATACTGGAGAGGTAAAAACAATATGTTGTTTCTAGCTGTTAGTGAATGGGATAAGAAGGACAACGTCATGGCTCTTAGGAGGCTTTACGAGGTCCTCGGGAGGCTTCCTGGAGATATAAGGTTGAAGTGCTCCTTGGTGGAGGGGTTGAGGGCTTGGTGCATCTACGAGTCTGATGTGGAGGGCGCTGAAGAGGGTATTGAAAGCCTCTTTAGAGAAGAGATACCTGAGATGGAGACCCACGTCAAGGCTGTTTCGCGATTAAAACCCTCATCACCTGAGTCTTACACTCAACTGATATTTAAGTCG
>Ga0164311_10001062_pt1 | contig 13085 bp, 13 predicted proteins | sample GuaBasSedimGuay2_FD_121796 | JGI IMG/M metagenome (GOLD analysis project Ga0164311, IMG submission 121796) | Subseafloor sediment microbial communities from Guaymas Basin, Gulf of California, Mexico - Guay2, Core 4569-9, 9-12 cm | ecosystem: Environmental > Aquatic > Marine > Hydrothermal vents...
AAATAATACCGGTTTTCTTACACAACTAGTTTAGTACCGCAGTTAGGACAGAACTTAACACCTGGCGGTACCTGTGCACCACACTTAGGACACTTAGATGGAGATTGCTGTAGTGGCGCTCCACAGTTGGCACAGAACTTAGCTCCAGGTGGATTTTGGAATCCGCACTTAGGACATGTTACACCTCCAGTCGGAGGCTGAGTTAGAGGAGATCCACAACTTGCACAGAATTTGGCGCCAGCTGGATTAACAAAGCCACACTTAGGACATTTAACTCCAGACTGAGTAGGCTGTGCTGGTTGCATAGGTTGTTGATACATCATTGGTAGCAACATTCCCACTCCTATACCTGCACCAGCAGCTGCTCCAGGAGCTCTTGATAGTGCCTCAGTGCTCTTCCTAACAGTCTCTAACCTAAGCAGGTCAGCAGCACTAACACCAGTCCTAAGATAGAATATTCTATCTCTCCACTCAGGCTCAGTGTCTATTCCTTCAAACTTGACATCTATCAACTCTAGGCCTATTCTTCTAAAGGCATCTTGTAGCGCATTCTTAGCTAGGAAGCTCGTCTCATCAAGTTTGCCATAAACTTGAGCTAAGCTATACTGGCTGAGAGTATCGATTAGTCTCTCATTGAAGTACCCCCTTAAGAACTCCTGAAGCTGAGCTGTTGTGTAGGCCCCTTGGCCTCCAACGACTTCCTGAACGAATAGGTTAGGATCTTCTATTCTAAACCAGAAGCTCCCGAAGAACTTTATCGGAGCTAGCTCCGAAGTCTGGCCTCTTGCTCCGAATTTACCTTGGAATTGCTTTAAAGAGACGAAAATTATAGTTGCTCTGAATGGAACTTTGTCGTATCCAGCTATCTTAGATAAGACCTTAGTTATCAAAGGCAAGTTAGCAGTTGTTAAGACATGTCGACCAGCTCTCAATACATCGTATGCTTTACCATCGCGGAAGAATACTGCTGCTTGGTGTTCTTCTACGATCACTACATCGCCCCAACTTATTTCGTCGATTGGGTATCTCCAGACGATATCTCCTTCCCTGTAGTTCTTCCATTGAATTACCTTAGGCATGCAAAACACCTCCACCTATCATTTCTCTAGTGACCTTAATATATCTGTCCTCTCATCTATCAAAGTGTCAAATTCTTCTATCATGGAAGTTAAATTGAACATAGCATTTCTCCATTCATCGCTTCCAGGTTTAAGCTTCCTCAGCTTAATTGCCTCCTCTTTTATAGCATCAGCCTTTTCTATTAGCATCACGTCATGTTCAAGTACTTTATCAAGTCTATCCTCTCTGACTTTAACAGCATCGAAAAAGCCTGCATAACCTGCAACTGCTTTTTCTATTCTCTGAGTGATTCTATCAAGTTTGCTCATTAACTGATCGAAAAGCCACATGTCATCAGATTTAAGTGAGGAAATTACGGCTGGATTTGATAACTGAGCTCTTATTTCAAATTTAGCTCTCTTAAGCCTGTTAGCAGCTTCCATTCTTACTAGCCTATCAGTTTCCCTTCTAAGTTCTTTCTCTTTATATCCTCTGTACCCAGGAATGTAACTCAGTATCCTCTCCATTAATCCCATTTCCTTCTTTACTTTCTCTAGTTTTTCACTCATGTCAACTACCCTCTATCTATATGCTTGGAAAATTTTATCATAAAAGGGTTTATAAATGTTTATAAATATTGATGAACAATAAAAATATTCTAAAATATTTAACTCTTTTTCCTTATTGGTGCAACTCCTATAGCTGCTAAGGCGATTAAGAGAACTCCTAAGAACACTAGAGGATTTATCTCCTTCCTGAAGACCAAGCTTAGACCTAGTAACAAGAATACAGAGCCCCAGGCTAAATAGAACTTAACGCTCTCGCTAAACAGAGCATAGGACAATAGAGCTACTCCAATTCCAGAGCATATATAACCACTAATCAGCAAGGGATCAGGTGGTGCTACTCCGAGAGCTGCTAGTATTATCACTATACCGATAAAGGCTACTACTCCGGCTATAAAAAGTTCTTTCTTCAAGCTATCTTACCACCCTTCCTTAATGGTGGTAACCAAGGCCTCTTTCCAGCAACCACTTGACCAGAGCAGGCATCCACTACTACGGCGTACTCCTTTCCCTTCATCGTATACTTTATGAACCAGAATGGTGCATGAATTAGCTCACCTTCTCCTAGAACTTGAGCGTCTACGTCAAACCTTAGCAGGACAGTGTATCTAGACCTTATAGTAGCTAGGGCTTCAGATACAGCCTTCTCTCTGGCCTCTCTTTCAGTTAATTCAGCTCCCAAAACCTCTCCTTGAACAGCTTTGCGGTAGGGCTCTTTCTTCTCGACAGGAACTCTCCACTTTCCAGCCTCAAGTTGGAACATAGCTGACTTCCTAGCGATAACCGGAACATCAAGAGTTTCAGATACTTCTGCTCTCTCTTCTCTAGATTGGAGACCTTTACTTATAGCTCTACCAAAGCCTCCAAAGGCTGAGCTAAGAGCAGCTCCAATAAGTCCAGTACCAATTTCTTGTAATACCTGTTTCTTGGTATCTCTGGTTGCTATTAGGGCTTTTCTGCCAACTACATATCCTCTCACATTTACCGTGTAAAGCCATAGAGGGACCCAGTAAAGCCTTACATCCCCCCATTCTGCTTCTTCAGTTGCTTTCTTGGTCACGAAGATTGACTTAGCAGCATACTCCTTAGCTATCTTTATAGCCTCTGCTCCTGAAATGAGCAAGGGCAACATGCTATGCCTTCTTATCTCCTCTCCAGTCACATTTATAGTATATCCACAGTAGGAACAAGTGACAATTATCTCCTCTGGGTCATACCTTAGTGGTGCCCCACAGTTCGGGCAAGCCTCCAACTTCGGCCTAGGTGGTGGTTGAGCTGGGGGAGGAGATGGAGGAGTTGGTTGAGTAGGTGTTGGGATTACTCTACCGAATATTTGTCCAAGACGGCCTACCATTGCAGCTGCTTCTTCCTGCATAGCTTCATGGAATGGTTTAAAGGCTGCTGGATTTGAAGAACAAGAAAGAACGGCATCATCCAGCGCTTGAATTATATCTTTAGAGATAGGGCCTTCAACCAATAAGTCGTCTCCTATGCGTCTGAAGATCAAATAGTATTGTCTACCTAGTAATCCCTTTTTGAATTCGACCCTACTTGAGGCAATAGTTCTAATCACCTTCGTCTTGTAACCCATTTGCCCTACAATCTCTGCAAACTTTTCAGCAGTTGCATGAGGATCTGCCGCAACACCTCTGTACCTAACCATGCTCTCACCACTGTTGTTCTCTAAATTAATCATATCTTATATAAATGTTTTATAAACTCTTGAAATTGTTAAGTTGAGAATAAACCTTAGAGAGTCAAGACTGAGAAAAAGAAACAATAAAAATTTTTAAGATTTATCTCGTTCCTACTTTACTCTTCTTTAAGTAAAGGTCCACCGCAGCTACTGTGAAGATTACATTAGTAATCCATGTGAGTGCTCTGCCTATCACTGGTATTAGACCTAGTATTATGCCAACTATTATTACAATTATTATGAAGACTATTACCTCTCCCAAGTTAGATACAACAAAGCTGAAAGCCTTCTTTGTGGACTCGACGGGTCCTAACCTCTCAATTATTGCTATTATTGGTATGAATATCGCTACTGGTAATAGTATCACAGTTATAGCCAGGATAGCTGCTATTATGGCAGCCACTATTAGAGGACCTATTCTCTCTAGTACTATGTTCAAGCTCTTACTCATATTAACGCGACCACCAACTAATGCGTCATTGGCCATGTCTACAACCATACAAGCCGTTATGAAGCCCACTATTGCTGCAATTAGCCCTCCTATAATTAGGAGAGCAAAGTTAGGAACTCTTCGGACCATAGGACCTGCCCATGTTGGTATTACATACTCTGTTGGAAAGACGTAATGAGCGAGGAAGGAGAATGCTAATTCGATGATAAGAGGTACTAGTTGTGGTAGGAATATTATTGGATTCTTAAAGGCAGTGTTGGCTCCAATTGAGATGCTTTCAACGGATGCTGACATTATTCCACGGTAATAGTGACTGTAAAGGATTTATAAACTTTTATTAAGTAGAAATTTATACCTTAAACAATCGATGACTTCGCAGGTATACAGTTGATTCCTTCACTACTTCTACTTCAGATGTTACTACTCTTTCCCTAACGCTCCTAGTAAACAATGGTAGCGATGCAACTATTCCAGCTATTAAAGATGCCAGGGCGCTGGATATTTTGGCCACTTCATTAACGCTCAATTTAATAATGATGAACGCTGTAATGAGTCCTGTCACTAGTAGTAATGCTCCTATTCCTGTCTGAATTACTCTACCCTTAATTGAGAGAGGATGCTCAGCTCTTATTACAACTCCAGTGGCTCCATCAACGTAGGCCTTGTACTTCTTGCCCTTATACTCATAGTCTATCTCCCATACTGGATAATGAACTAAGCCTTTGAACTCGACTTTGAATAGTTTCTCTTTAAAATTCTTAACTTCGCTTCCTAGCTCTTGAGCTTCTCTTCTAAGTCTTTCGCTTAGCTTAACACTAGCTATCTCTTCGGCCTCTTCTCTTCTCATTACTGGGTCATAGTATATTCCCATTCTCTTTATTCTTTCTTCAAAGAATTTCTTACCTCTAATAGGGAATGGATAATCTTCTAAGAGCTCTTTTAGTGAACCCTCAACCGCTACTATGCCGATGTCGTCGACTTCCTCCACTACAGCGTTAAATGTCTTAAGGTTTCTTGACTTCACAGTCACCTTAGCTCTTCCATGTAGGTGATAGAAGTACACTGGAACGATGTGTAGCGTACCTTTAATTATCGTGGAGTTCCTTCTAATGTCAAGCGGAACTCCGTACTGACATTCAATAAATCTTAAGAGAGAGTCGTAGGGATCTCTCTTGCTTAAAGGAAAGTAAAAGTGGTCTACACCAACTCTTGTTCCTTCTTTAACTTTGAATACTGTTCCGCAGTAAGGACATTCGGTAGTACTCACAGTCTCTGGAACTGAGAACTTAGCTCCACAGGTTGGACATATAGCTATAACTTCCTTAATGCTCAAGTCTAACACCTTTTGTTATCTTCCTCGCTGTGTAGTAAGTTGTGGTTATTAGAAAGAGTGGAACGATTAATGAGTTCAATTCGATCTCTTTTCTGCTAAACAATAACAGAGTTGCAAGCCCTGTTAAGAGTATCATACCTATCGAGCCTAGGACATAAGCGAGCCGCCTTAGAACTATAACCGGTTCTGTCTTCACCAAAAGTTCACCATTCCAGCCTGCGTAAACTATTTGATATATGGAATCCTTATAGTTATAATAAACCCTCCATATAGGAACTAGAAGTAACCTAGGCTCGCTTACGTCTAATACTTCTACTTGAAAGCCATCAATTCCATCACTCTTCTTTTTAAACTCATTTCTCAATCGGTCGAGGGAATCCTCTCGTATTCTCTCTAAGGCGCTCTTTTTGTCATATTCTGTATTCAATACTTCTAATCTTATTTCTTTCCACTCATCAGTACCTACGTCAACCAACCTTTTTGAATCTAGGTCCTTTTTTGAAAGGAATTCTAGGAGCTCATTAGTTCCTAGCGGAGAGACCTGCCTCCTAGCTACTATGGGGACATTTTTTATCTCATCCACTACCTCAACTCTGTAGACTTTTCTCCTTCCCTTATTCTCACTTTTGTAGCGGTAGTATGAGACCCTACCTTTTAAATGAACCTTGCTAATCCAAATCGGTATATATGTTCCGATAGTGTTATGAAGTTCTATATCCTCTTTGATTCTTCTGAGATCAAAGTCGCGTTCTATGGTACTCTCAAATAACTTCTCAATGGATGTCCTATCAAGAGCTGGTACGATGTAGATATCCTCTATGGAAACTACTCCGCTAATTATCGTCGGCTTGCCACAGTAGCTACATATTGCAACTATGGTCTCTGGGGTTACATCAAGAGGCGCTCCGCAATATGAGCATACGTAACTTGATCCCATACTATACATCTGGTAGTAGTTTTATGATATATAGCTTGTTAAAGCGTAAACTCTAAGCTTATCAACCATCTGAGAACTATCAGTAATATAACCCTTATAAACGGATAACTGCCTCAAGCTTTTAATGTTTAATATTAATCGATATGTCATGGATTCATTACCTGTTAAAGAGCCTTTGTCTGCAGGAATCCTCTTATCCTATAAATGTACTTGTGAGTGCAGGCATTGTATGTATGCGAGCTCACCGAGTTGGGAGAATCGTTGGATTAACATTAGCGACTTAAACTTAATCCTTAGAAAGCTAGCTAATTCCTTTTCAGGGAAGTATCCATCTAGAGTAAAAGGAGTTCTTGGGATAAACTATGGACTGCATTTCACAGGCGGTGAGCCTTTCTTAAACTTTGAACTACTCCTGAGAGCTATTGAATTAGCAAAGAGGTACAACATACCTTCATTATTTGTAGAGACTAATTCTTTCTGGTGCACTAATGATCGCACGACAGAGGAGAAACTAATTAGACTTAAGGAGGCAGGCTTAGACGGAATATTGATTAGCGCTAATCCCTTCTTAATCGAGTGTGTCCCTTTCAGGAGAACTAAGAGATGTGTAAGACTTTCTGTAAAAGTCTTTGGTGAAGACAATGTAATGATGTATCATCCAGTATTCTACGAACAATTAATTAAGCTTAAAATTGAGGGAGTACTTAAATTTGAAGAGTACTTGTCTAGAATGACTCGCCTGGATCCTCACTCATTATCATTAGCCCTCAGTCCCACATTAGTACTCCCTATGGGGAGAGCTGTTTATAATCTGAAGCTATTTTATCCAAAATTTCCAGCGAAGTTCTTCTTCAGAGAGCATTGTTTAGAAGACCTCACTAGACCGTGGCATATTCACATAGACTGCTACAACAACTATATACCAGGATACTGTGCTGGAATTAGTCTAGGAGATGCTAGAAAGCTAGAGGAAATTGTACAAGGCGTAGAGCTAGATGATAGGCCCATATTAAAAGCCCTAGCTACGAATTTGGGCGAGCTCTACAAGTTCGCTGTTAAAGAGTATGGTTATAGGGAGAGAAGGGATGGTTATATTTCAAAATGTCATCTATGTCTAGATATACGTAAACATATAATTTCTGTAACTAAGGAGTTTAAAGAATTAAGGCCCGCAGAGTTCTACAAACATCTCTGTTAACTGTGAAGTTCAAGCCGTAACCAATTAGTAAAAACTTTAAAGTTGAGCTAAGAAAGATATCATTTTTGTTATATGTGATCAAGCAACCAGACATGTAATGGCAAGGGTAAGAATTCCTTAAGTACTACTCGTTTACTATCTGATAATGGAACAGCTTCAGGACCATCAAATAATAACTTAGCCATATCCCTCTCATTGAGTGATACTTCCAAGTCTGCTGTCCCCTTACTCTCTACAGATACCTGGCCGTGATCAAGAATAAGTTTAGCCCTTTCTAAAGTCTCTTTAATTTCAAGTACAACTTCAAGTCTCACTTTTTCGCATATATCCTTTAAATATTGAGAGTATTCTTCAAGCAATTTAGTCAAGTTTAATATTTTAATCATGGCTTCAGGGACTATAGTCCATGAGTAACAAGCCCTCCTGAGATTAAAGAACGTATCATAAGGATAGTAAGGAGTCATTACCTCGACACTAGAACCTCCAAATTCTTTGCTGAATGTTTTCAATAAACTGTAGATTAGTGAGAGCACTTCCTTACCACTACCCCCATATTCAATAAGCCTCCCAGGAGAACCCTCTCCCATATAGGAAATGTAAGCTCCTTCATCGCTTACATAGGTCATTAAGTAAGGTATGTTAAATAGATGAGTATAGGTCTTCCTATCTCTGAGAATTCTTATAGGTTCTCTTTCGTGAGCATTTATTATTTTGCTTAGTAGTTCATCTTCTCCATAAAATCTCTTAAATGATACCTCCTCGACCTTAGTCTCTGTCCTTATAGACCTTAAGGATACCTTGAAAATAGCTAGTTTACCTACAGTCTCATAACCGAAATGACCATATCTTTGACGGTCCCCCCATAAAATTGACAGCGAGTATCCGTCATTCCTCATTTTCTCTATTGCAAACTTCATTAACCTCGACATGAAGCCCTTGCCTCTGTATTCCTGTAGGGTAGCAACGGCACCTATGCCTCCCATACTTATCTTAGCTTTTCCGACAGCCATGACGAGTGGGAATATTCCGACGTGAGACACAATTCGGTCATTAATTTTCAATACTATTTTATTTTCATATTGTACAGTATCACGTCTCCAGACGTGAGGGTATCTTATTTGAAAGTAGTTTCGTGAGTGCCTATAGCACTTCTCTAGGAACTTCATCATTTCATCGTATTCTTCTGGTTTAAGTGATGTGATTTCCATGTCCATTGGAGACCCCTAAGAGCTTCTATGTGAGTTATTCAATTAAATGTTTTATTGATTTATTTCACTCGATTATAAGGTGAGGGATATTCAATGAGTGTCAATGAAATCAGATGGAATCCTTTACTGAGAGAGTGGATAATAGTATCTTCTGGTAGAGAAAGGAGACCATGGAGACCAAAGGGTTACTGTCCATTCTGTCCGGGAACTGAAGAAACTGGATTCGGCTGGGAAGTTTTAGTTCTTGAGAATAGGTTTCCAGCATTAACTCAACGTCCAAGAATCAGTAGGAAATCAAAAAGTATTTATAAAGTTAGACCAGGCTATGGTTACTGTAAAGTTTTGGTCGAGACTACTGAGCATGAAGGTGACCTTTGCGACTTGAGCATCACTCAATTAGTAAAGGTAATTAACACATTCGCCGAAGAATATGAAACACTGGGAAGAGACCCCAGAATCAAATGTGTAATGGAGTTTCGTAATAAGGGAGAAGCCATAGGGGTTTCCTTAACGCATCCTCACTCTCAGATATACGCTTTACCCTTCATCCCTACTAGAATCAGAAGAGAACTGAAATCTGCCAAGCTCTTTAATAAGAGAAAAGGTAAATGTATATTCTGTCATATTCTAGAACTTGAATTGGAAGAGAAGGAGAGAGTGATCTATGAAAATAGTTCATTTGTAACCTTCATTCCATTTTTTGCCATGTGGCCTCTTGAGGTCCACATATATCCAAGGAGACATATTCAAGCAATCTCTCAATTGAATCAACATGAGAAGGTAGATTTAGCCAAATGCTTGAAGATCACAACTTATGCTTATAATAGAATATTTGAACAGGACATGCCTTATATAATGGTCTTTCATCAAGCTCCGACTGATGGTAAAGATTACAGCTTTTACCACTTCCATGTAGAGTTTTATCCCATACTCCGCGATAAGGGCAAACTTAAATACGCAGCAGGGATAGAATGGGGTGCTGGAACGTTCACTTATGATGGTTTACCAGAAAGTAATGCAACTAAACTAAGGCGCGTAATAGCTAAGGAATTAAGTAATCAAAATTTAGAAGTCTAAACAGACCTCAGATCGAGTAGTTGAAAGGAGAGATGAGACCTATGAAAGGCAAGCGTGTAGTCTTCACAGATGTCGGCAAGGTCTCTATTGAGACTTTTGAATTAAAAGAACCCCGTGAGGGTGAATTGTTAGTAAAGACTATCAGTACAGCAATAAGTCCCGGCACGGAGACAGCCTTCCTTATGGGATTGCCAAATACTCCGAGAAAGTATCCGATATATCCAGGTTATTCAAATGTAGGAGTTGTGATTGAGGTTGGACTAAATACTAACTTTAAGAGAGGAGAGTTGGTAGCTTCTCCTTCAAAGCATGCCAGTTACGTCCTGGTTAAGGAAGGTAATGCATTAAGAGTTCCGGCTGAACTATCACCTGATGAGGCTACTTTTTTCAACTTGACTTCGATAGCCCTTCAAGGAATTAGGAAAGCACAAATAGATATAGGAGAGACGGTAGCAGTCTTAGGCCTTGGTGTAGTGGGACAACTTGCCCTTCAACTCTCCTCGATTGCAGGGGCCATGCCAACGATAGGTATTGACCTCTACGATTACCGATGTGATATAGCTAGTAGTCTCGGAGCCGATTATGTAATTAATCCTACAAAATCAGATGTAATTAAAGAGGTTACTAAGATAACTAATGGTAAGGGGGTTGACGTCGTAATAGAGGCTACTGGTAATCCTAAAGCTATACCATTAGCCTTAAAGCTAGCTAGTAGGTACGGTAGAGTAGTAATTCTCGGTAGTCCCAGGGGTATCACAGATGGCATAAATTTTTATACTGATGTGCACAAGAAGGGACTCACAATAATAGGAGCTCATACATCTCTAAGACCTAAGCTCGACTCGTATAAGTTTTGGAGAACTACCAGAGAGGATCAAGAAGTTGCCTTAAAATTGATTGCCAAGGGTAAGGTTAAAGTCAAGGAGTTAATAACTATGAAGTTGAAGTATGATGAAATCGATAAAGCTTATCATATGCTTATTCATGAGAAGGATAAGGTTCTTGGAGTGGTGTTAGATTGGAGGGAGCGTTCTTGAAGGATAAAGGTGTCCTGAATAGTGTCAACGTACTACTACCTTACAAGAAGATAAAGTATTCAACACAATCTAAGGTTATTGAATTTTTTGTGGATATATACTACTTTGATCACATTAAAGAGTCAACTAACTTAATTTTCCTGCTGCGTAAGAGAGTTAAGACTGTCACTCCTAGTCCTCTCGAGGGAGTAAAGATTGCAGAACTTAGACGTATACCCTCAAGTAATGAGGTTGTTAGTAGACTGAAGAAATTATACTCTTCTATGGTTGACAGGTTGACAGAGCTTGGTAAGTGGATTGAGCTGAACAAATTCGCAAGTTCTCATTACAGGTTCTTAGCATTATCAGGGCTAGTTCCTCAAAGAATGATCGGGGACTTAGTGAATGTAGATAAGAAATACATCCAGTACAAAGTTCTTCGCAGTATTTTAAGCGAATTAAGATTAAACGAAGTAACAGAGATTTATGAATGCAGAGAAGTTGTATGGCGTATGTTACGCTTGAAGCAAGAGGAGGGGAAAGTATTATTCCTAGAGAACGGTGAAACCTGGGAACATATAGATAGGATATACTCTAAGCTTTATGAAATTGATGAGGGATTCAGAGAAGCGACTGATAATTTATTATCCATATAGATGACATGCTACATAATGATTTTCAATTGCTTCAATTAACTTCGGTTCTTCCTTGCACTTTTCCATAGCCTGAGGGCATCTGGAGTAGAACCTACACCCCTTAGCTGGGTTTATAGGACTTGGTGGCTCTCCTTTAAGCTCTACCTTTCTCTTGCTTCTAGCTATTTTAGGATCAGGGATGGGAACTGAGGACAGAAGCATCTGAGTGTAAGGGTGGAGAGGTCTCTCGAATAGCTCATCTACTTCGGCTAGCTCAACGATCTTGCCTAAGTACATCACGGCTACTCTATTAGCCATGTATCTAACAACACTCAAATCATGTGATATGAAGAGATAGGTCAACTTCCTATTAGATTGCAGGTCTTTTAACATATTTAATATCTGAGCTTGAACCGAAACATCAAGAGCTGACGTCGGCTCATCAAGTACGATGAACTTTGGATTTAAGGCTAGAGCTCTGGCTATTGCTATTCTCTGTCTCTGTCCTCCACTAAACTCGTGAGGATATCTAAATAAGTGCTCCTTTTCTAGTCCCACTTCTCTTAATAGCTTGACCACATGGGCTTCTGGATCTTCGACCTCTATCTTATGTGCCTTTAATGGTTCTAGAACTATATCATAGACTGTCATCCTAGGGTTGAGCGATGAATAGGGATCTTGAAATACTATCTGAGCTTTCCTCCTGAAGTTCTTGAGCTCTTCTCCCTTCAGCTTAAAAACATCTTTTCCTTCAAAAAATACTGTGCCGCTTGTTGGCTCTATAAGTCTGAGCATCAACCGTCCTAGAGTACTCTTACCACATCCTGACTCTCCAACTAGGCCGAGAGTTTCACCCTCATTTATCATTAAGTTTACACCATCAACCGCATAAACGTAACCTACCGTGAAGAATAGTTTCTTTATCGGGAACAGCTTCCTGAGGTTAGTGACTCTAACTAATTCCATTTCATTCACCTTCAGTACAGATGACATGCTACGAAATGACCTGATTGAACCTCTTTCAGTTCTGGTTTCTTTAATTTACATATGCTCTTAGAGTACCTGCATCTAGGATGAAACTTACATCCTGATGGAGGATTAATCATGTTAGGGACTGTTCCTGGAATAGGAGTCAGTCTATTAACTCTTTTCGTGACACTTGGTATTGCGCCAAGTAATCCTCTAGTATACGGATGGAGAGGATTTTCAAATAATTCGAAAACATCAGCTATCTCTACTATTGAGCCAGCATACATCACAGCCACTCTATCAGCCATTTCAGCAACTACTCCTAAATTGTGAGTTATCATTATCAATGTCACGTTATACTTTTCTTGCAACTCCTTTAACAGCTTAAGTATTTGGGCCTGGATGGTTACGTCTAAAGCAGTAGTCGGCTCATCGGCTATTAGCAACTTAGGGTTCAATGAAAGGGCTATTGATATCACAACTCTCTGTTTCATTCCTCCACTAAGCTCGTGAGGATAGGAGTGAAGCCTCTTCTCAGCTTCTGGTATATCCACCAGTTTGAATAACTTCAAAGCTCTCTTCCAAGCATCTTTAATCCCTACTTTCTTATTATGTGCAACTAAAGTCTCCACGACCTGATACCCAGCAGTGAATAGAGGGTCGAGGGCTGTATTAGGGTCTTGAAACACCATGGCTATTTCGGACCCTCTAATTTTTCTCATCTCCTCTTCTGATAATTTAAGCAAGTCAATACCATCAAATATTATTCTACCTTTAACTATCTTGCCAGGTGGTGGCACTAGACGGAGTACAGCTCTCATGGTTATGGACTTCCCGCATCCTGTTTCGCCAACAAGCGCAAAGACCTCTCCTCTCATAACTGTCAAGTTCAAGTCTTCAACAGCCCTAACTACTCCTGCATAGGTGAAGAAGTGAACGC
>Ga0164311_10001063_pt1 | contig 13084 bp, 17 predicted proteins | sample GuaBasSedimGuay2_FD_121796 | JGI IMG/M metagenome (GOLD analysis project Ga0164311, IMG submission 121796) | Subseafloor sediment microbial communities from Guaymas Basin, Gulf of California, Mexico - Guay2, Core 4569-9, 9-12 cm | ecosystem: Environmental > Aquatic > Marine > Hydrothermal vents...
CTATTATGTTTTCTTTTGCGTACTCAAACGCCCGGAACCATATGTTTGGATTTGTTAATGAAAAAATCGTGGTCATAAATGAAGGTAATATAAGAGCCCAGCGTTTTTCCCATTCCTTTTTAAGTATCATCGACATAAGTGAAACTATTGACGCCGTAATTGAAAAAGAGATAAAGGCCAACGCGTATATTCCTGTTAGCTCTAGTTTAATTAGGGTTCCTGGATATTCGACCTCGATTCTACCTATATATGTTATAAGTGGTGTTAATGCGAAAATCAAAAGCACTACTCCTTGAGATAAAAGTGATAATTCTAAGATTTTTCTTGTACTTGGTGCTACTCCTATAGATGCTGAGATAGAAACGTAACTTAAAGAGAGACCTGGTGGTACTGTTGTCATCGATATTAGCATAGTTGGAATGTCAAATAGAGATGCGGTGAAAACTATTGCGGCAACGGAAACAGTCACCAAGGTTGAAAAAACATAAGCTGACAGTCTGCTTAAACCCATTATGAACCTTTCCCCACCTGCCAACAGCAATATAGATAGTATATCAAACAGAGCTATTGACGCCATTAATAACATCCATGTTAAAGTTGCCATGTGATCACCTAATTCTCCCAGTCATGAATAAGAATGCTATAAGACCTAAAACAGCTAATATGCCCGGCATGGTTGAAACCAAGTTAGCTAAAATAATACAGTTCCATAAGAAGTGAACCAAAACAAAGCCTTCAGGTTCCCTTGATGGAGCTAATGGTACGTAACCATGATATATTAAACCTATACTTGTAAAGAAGATGGTTGAAGTCAACGTAAGTAAAAGGTTACCATACGCCCATTGGTGAAGAACCCCTATTAATGCACCAATCAGTATCACGAAAATAAGTCTACCACCGCCACTAAGCCTAGACAACGTGTCTGGAACAAAGTATATCACACCGTTTTCCCAGTGAGCTATGGCCCACTGCAACATCACAGCTACAACCACACCTTCAGCACCAGTAGCGACCGTAAATTGAACATTAAATGGAATCGTGACCAAAGTTGCAACTATAAGTGTTATTGGGAAAATTATTATCGCACCAGCAGCCAACCCATATAGTACTCTCAGCTCTGGTTCTTCTGGGAATGTGACCTCAGATGGACATCCCTCAGCCGACGAAAAGTATAGGTTAACGAAGAGAGAAGTCATAACTAGAACTGGTAGAAAAAGACCGTATAATGTGATCCAACTCATTAAAATTTCATCTTTTGTGTAACTCGCATATAATGTTATAACGAAGCTGAATAGTAGTGAGGTAACTATTCCACGCATGTAGTCCCGCGAAACAATAGTGTAGCATTCAGCCATTATAACATACCTCTTAATGTAACTGTAATCTATTTTGCAAAAATTATTAATAAATTATGTTGTCTACATAACCAATGGTGACATAGATGTTAATTGGCTTAATGCTGGTCATTCTAGGTCTATTTTTGATTATTCACGACATTCTTTTCCATTTGGGCATATGGAGACTAGAAATAGGTAAACCATTTTACTTGTTCGGTAAAATTAGAATATATCACGCCTATGTGGGCTTGATATTTGTGCTATTAGGTTTGCTTATAATAAAAAATAAGAAGGTTTGGTTTTTGTTTAGCTTGTGATGCTGATCGTGTCTGTTGTGTATGTCCAGAATTTTAGCGTTGTGTACTGACATGTGTAGAAGTCGGCCATCGTGAAAGTGAAGCTTGTCGCAGTTACGGTGCCAGTTTCCTCAATTGTTATGACAATTGTGTGGATGTCGCCAGGTTCCATGTCGGTTGTTACTTCAAAGTATAAACCTTTTAGAGCGTCGCTTGAGGTTTCTTCATCGCTTTTAAGTGTTTTTAATGTTCCATCGTACTTGCACTCTGTGATTGAGAAACCATCAATGTCATCGAAGTAGAATCTTATTGGAGCCTTGATCTTTGTTTTATCTGCACCAGAGACTTTGATTGTGTAGGTGATTCTCCACTTGTCATACGTTGTGGTGTTTAAATCGGATACTGAGACCCATGAGTTTGTTGATTCATCAAATGCCTCTGCTGACCGAGACACAGTTATTGTTGCCCTTGCATACAAATAGATTACACCTGGGTCAAACCATTGCTCTCTGTCCGGATCAGTGGTTGGGTTTGCTGTGACTTCTACAAGTGCTGGATAAGTGTTTTGACCATAGTAGATTAGGAGCTTGTAGGTTCCAGCATCTATTCCGGCAATTGACCAAGCCCCAGCCTGTGAGTCATAGACCGCTGTCGCTATTGGATCTCCGCGTTCCGCTGCTTGCCGTGCCATCGGATTAACATCCGTAGTGTATAGCTCGGCAACTATACCAGATGTTATTGCTTGACCGGTTGTACCGTTGATGACTCTGAAATAGACTTTTAGGTTTTCTGAGTACTCTACTGGCTTGGTGATTTGATACATTGCTTGCATCATGTAGTATCCGAAAAGTATGCTTGCAACTATTGCGAAAATAATTATTCCGACTATTGCCGCTTGCCTCATTTCATACTCACCTAATATAATTGTTTGAGAAAATATGGTAAATAATCCTAATAAAGTTAAAGATTTTGCGTTTTGCAAACTTTTTTTGCCTAAAACTGCATTTATTTTGTTAGAACCTTATCTATAAAATAATATATTCAGAATACTAGTGCTCCTATTGCAATGGTATATCCCATCATTATACTTGGATCTAGTAGAAACAATATTAGTAGAGATAGAAAGAAAGTAAAGAAAGTCAAGTTTGCGAAAATGAAGGCTGTGTTTTCAGGTATTGCATAAGACTTTAATAAAACTCTGATTTTAGGTTTTAATCTATTAAAATCGTCTCGAAAAATAATTCCTTCATCAACCAATATTTTTAAATGGTACTGTACTTTTTGCCTTGCTACTCCAAGATCGTTGACCAGATCAGATAGGGTTACGCCTTTGGGATTTCTGAACACTATGTATTCATATATCGTTTTTCTTAGTTCATGCCCAAAAACTATTGACACAATTTTTTCTGGGATACTGCTCTTCTCTAAAAGCTTAGATAGAACACATATTGAGATAAGACCAGCAATTATTATTACTGAGCCAAGCATGTTAAATCACTCAAATATTGCGTATTTCATCGATTTTTTGGCGATGTTTCTCACTTATCTGTACCATCTTATTACATAAAATATTATCGCTAGGAAAAAACCTCCCCATATTACAACTAACATCCAAGGCATGTAGATCCACAGAAAGGTGTGTAGTCCTATTAGCCAACCGCCCATTATGAATGTTATTAGCCATGCATATACTGGTACTTTTAGTAGGCTTGGACATCTAGGTATAGATGCTATGGCATCTATGTATTCTTGTAGTGTTTCTGATGTAGATGCTTTTATCTTTGCAACCAGTTCTTTGTACGCTTTACATTTAGGTCCAGCACGTTCAACTACAAGAAAAGTCATAGATATTACAAGCGATCCAAAGAAAACAAAGATGGCAACAGCAGCAGCGATCTGATCTAATACTGGGGCTCCCTGTTGTATTAAATACATTAAGTAATAATCCCAGAAAAACGGAGGTGAAACTATCATCGACCATGGACTGAAGCCTTCCGGTGGAGGAGGAAACTTGCCCATAAGTATCATGATAACTGGTGGAACCCAATTAGCCAGTATCGGTGAAAAAACCTCAAAACCCTTGGCAATACCAACATAACCTAGATATTTCAAAAAAATAGAGATAAGGACAGCTAATAGTGGCACCGATAATAGACTTCCTACAATGTACCAGAACACTGAGTATTGATACAAATTTGTCACCCTAACAGCAACAATAATATTGGCGTCAGTTCAGTTGCAATGTACATTAGCGAGTTTATTGCTACTGGGATAAATGTAAGTGTAGGCCATGGAAGCACTGCTATGATAACACTTAGTATGAAAAACAGCAACAAAAGCAATGCACCAAACGCTATCAGTATTAGGAATCCCTTGGCAAACCCTATGGCTATACCGAATCCCCTAAGAACTAGTGTGAAAATCGTTGCGATGAAAACTAAAGCTAACAGTATAACGAATAATGCAGCTAGACCCTCCAACATTTCTGTCACCTAGGTTAATATTCGTAATATTTTATTTAAGTTTTATTTGCTACCTTGGCATGATCCTATATGTTGCTATGACTGGTGCTCCATAGATTTCTTCTTTTTGTTCTGTAGTGCAGTATTTATCGCACAGCCATCTCCAATCTCCCTTTTCTTTTGCCATTCTGTCAACAAGGTCTTTTGGAACATTTGAGAACCACTGTGATCTCCCATAGGGTGTATTTTTACCAAACCAACACACAGCTAAGACATAGTGTGAGGAATCTATAACGAATGGTTGACCACCATAATGGGTCTTAAAAACTGGTATGCCATTGTCTCGTACCCTACAATTGTATATAAACGACACTACGTTTTCTCGCGTCCATGGCTTAGCCCTAGTCACAGCTCTTTCTTCCATCCTCTCACGGACAAGTTTCCTCCACATCTCTTTAAATTTACCATGTTCGTCGAAAATCTTTTCACGTACTGCATCTTCATCAATGATCCTCAATTCGGGCATAAGATTCACCAATCAGTATAGAAGTGTTCATTATATTTTAACGTTGCTCATACCTTTAACAAAATTTTTATAGGGAGGTTTAGCAATATTACTCACGAATACCTAAAAACCACATGTAGGGTGTTAAGATTATGCCCTTAGACAGAGAAAAACTAAGTGAACTTGTACAAGGCTTCTGGGGAAAAGAGGAAAAAAAAGCGTACAAAGATGCTGCCGCTGAAGCAGGGATCTCAGACCCATACCATGAATGTGCATACAAAAGCGGAGTTTTCGCCAAATGTCTAGCGAAGGTCGCAAAAGAAAAGAATCTCGGAGACAAATACGCCGCTGTCTGGGAATAGCACGACAAAAATAAAATAATTTTATTTTTTATTTTTTATTCAAGCTAATTTTAAAAAGAAGTATCAATTCTAATGTAAGATCTATAATAAATCTGATGATGTCAATTTTAATTAAAAGAAGGAACTTTCGTATTCTGTTTCTCCCCATGTCATCATTTCTTCTCTTTCACGCTGAACTTCCGGTAGTCCTGCTGCTTCAAGTGCACAAACATATCTAACCAATATATCTAAGTGTTTTGGATTCTCTGATTCTAAATATTTCAACGGTATTTCTCTTCCGTTTACAAAGACCCTTGGTACTGTTTTTACACCAGCTTCATCGGCAGCAGCTAAGCCAGTTGGAGTAGAAGTATCGTATGTTATACGTTCAATGTCAACGCCGGCAGCCATACATATTTTAATTGCCCTATTGTAGAGGCTTTCTGGATTAAATACGTATTTTTCGCAATGCGGGCACTTACTGCTTACAAATTCAACTATTCTTACTTTTCTTCTTGTCGGTGTTGTTCCTAATAACTCTTCCCAAACCTTTTTGGCATATATGTTTAGGAAACTTATGACTGCTCCTGGTGCAAGTCTTTTTTCTTCAGACACCTAAACCACCTACCTAATTGGTAATGCTTCTCTAGGTAATCTAAGTTTTTTGTTTAAAGGAGGTCTAAGCGTTAAACGATATTCCTTATCCAATATGATGTCTTTGACTTCGCATTCATATTGTGGATGTGTTTTCCACGAAAAACCATACGATGGCTTGGTTGAAATTATATGCGTGTAGCAGTTTGTTGCTGGAGATATATCCCTTGGGAGCTGTCTTGTTGTCTGCGTCACCAAGATTTTCCTCATACCCACACCAGGTATCCTCGATTCTACATGTATAAGTTTTTTTAGAGCTGACAGTATGTCTATGTTCTCTATTCTGTACCATGGCAAATCATCTATTGCAACCGTCGCTTGTTTTCCGGTCAGTCTAACCGCCGAGACTGCTGATTCGATCCACAGTTCAACCCATGCAGCGTTCTTGGGGACTTGGGGAAAACCCATGAAGGAAAGAACGTAGATTTGACCCGGTTTTTCAAAGGCTTCTAAAAGCATGTTCTCGCCACTATATTCAAACCACTTGAAACATTCATCTGAGCCTAGGAGACTTGCCAATATGCGATATTCTTTTGCTACAGTTTCTTGTTCAATGAAATCCATCAATGTTGCTATGAACTCAGAGTAATTTTCAGCTTCCTTTCTGGCTTCAAAGAAGGCCCTTTCATATACTTCCATGTATCTTGCCTTTATGTTAAATGAAAAAAGATTTGCAGCCGCCGTCGGGGTCAAAAGTTTCCAAGAAGGTTTGAAAAATTTACATCTATATCCGGTTATTTCAGAAATTTGTTTTAGATCTTCTTTTTCGAGGGTGGCATAGGGTGGGAAAAACACGATTACATTTTTGGGGTTGAAAAAGCATGTAAATGAGTCTACAAAGTCTTCTATTATATTTGTTGGTTTAATTTTGCCTATCGATGAGAAAAATGTCAAAAATTCTGGGTGAAACCTTTCCATGAGTCTCCATTCATATGAATCCATACCCTTGAACGGGAGCTTGGGGTGCCCCCAACCGTACCATTCGGCTTTACGATCAACCCAAAAAATGGGTTCAGCCGTCAGCATAGTTATTATTTCAAACAAAATATATAGAACAAAGGTTTTGCCGGTGCCTGAAGGCCCATAAATAAGTATGCTTTCAAGCTGATCTCCACTAGTCTTAAGGTTTATACAGTATGGGTCTCCTAATGCAAATCCTCTTTCAGTTGGTACAAGTGTTCTGCCCATGTACGTTATGGGGTTGCTTGGTATCTTAAATTCCTCTAGGTCTTCCATACGGTAAATAGGATTTGGAACTGTGTTAAAATTACCTAGATCAAAATTTCCCACATCAAGACCCATTCAAATTCACAACCTCTCTATGTAAGGCTCCATTGTCCTTATAAGGAAAAGTATCACGTCTTGCTTACTTTTTAATCCAAGTTTTTCTTTGAAGTGGTCAAGTTTTTCCCTAATTTCTTTTTCTGCAAGCTGTCTAAAGAACCAAGTATCGCTCCTGATGCTTCTCCTATGTAATTTCTTTAGAAAAGCCGTATCAAATTTAATTCTAATCTTAGGTTTATCTTCAATCTCAACCTCTACACTTTCAACTTCATTTTTACTGTTAACCTTGAACCATTTGTTTTCGCATTCAAGAGCCTTTTTAAATTCATCCCACAGAGGTTCGGGCATGAAGTTTCCTCCTCCTATCCTTCTCAACATAGTTTTTAACCAAATACTCATATTCCTCTTGAGTAAGACCGTAGTGATCTAGTAAATGATCTTCCAACAGTAAAAGTGCTTTACCTATAATTTCATCGACCGTTGTTCTACGTTGCTCCATAACCTCTATGAGTATTCTAACGTTCCTAAGCCTTTTTTTAACGTTCTCAGAAAGTCTAACACTTAAAGTTCGCTTCTTTTCTATGGTTCCAACCACTAGAGTCATTGCTATCTCCGTTTGCAGTGTACTACGTGTTACATGTCGCAATGCATATATAATACTTATGTTGCGTGGACGAAAAACTAAAACGTACTACGTGGCAAATAGTGGATTTACTCTATTTTACATGCGGATTCTAGTGTTCTGTTAATTTCTCTAAGTGAAACAGCAGATCCCTCAACGTCTAGTGGATATTTTTTCGAACCGGAACAGCGTGCATAGTAAAAGAACCCATGACCATGAGGATAGGCATACTCAACTTCACACTTCAAAGGTATTGGGGTTGTTTCGCCCAATGATTCATAATCTTTCTCTATGTCAGGCAAAAAGTTCTCTATGTAGTAGTTTTCCAGAGCCCCGGATTCCCAAGCATATTCATCGATATGCTGTATAATGTCGTATCTCCATTCATCTGGACAAACAGCTTCAATTTTATTTGCTTTTCTCCATACCTTGCACTTACTATATCTTAGAACACTAAGTACATCACTCACATCTATGGTAGCCCTCCCAGTTTTCCTAGCTTTTATAAGCTCATTTAAATCAATTGTGCATTTTTCTTTCCATTCAACTTCCCCTGTCAGTTCTCTTACTTTAAACCATTCACAATCAGCTTTCTCGATCACATAGCAGTTCTCATCGTGTAATTTTTCCTTCTTACAATAGATGTCGACTGGATCTACATCAACGTCAATTACCCCTTTATATACCATTGAAACTTTCGCATATCTGGTTTTTTCGTCGAAGTTATCTTCAATACTAATTCTGAGTTCGCCTTCTGTACCCCATGCTCTCTCTCTTGCTATAATGTTTCTTGTGACAGTTTCATCAATGCGTGTTTCGCTCCATTCAACTATTTTTACATCTCCATGGCACTTTTCTGGTACAGCAGCCAACAGATCCTTATCTGTGATCTCAACATCTTCAGCTTCAAGTTTCTTTTCAATCACTCTATGAACATCATACCTTAGGTTATCTAATGTCATGATGAAGCTGCTAGTATCTGCTGGTAAAAACCTACCAGCTCCAATGTACCTAAGTGATTCTAATAGAGTGTCAATCCTATGGTCTTCTAATCTCTCTTTCATCTCCCTTAGCTTTTCTACATCTTCTCTTTCTAAGAAGCCTTCCTTTAGAAGCTTAGCATACATAAAGGTTAAATCAACGTGATCAGATGATCTTGCCCTTTCAAGCGGCATAAATCATCACTCTTCTTTTTTCTTTTCTTTGAGTTTTTCTATTTCTTTTCTTGCTTCCTCTAAGATTTTCTTTTTCATTGTCTCTCTTTCTTCTTTAGGTACTATGGCTTCTCGCTGTACTGAAAGAGGGATAAATGGCATAGATCCACCAGCTCCTCCGGATACTATGGTGAAGAATGTCCTCATAGCTTCTGACATTTGCTGTCTTCTGTACTGTATTATCGCCTGTTGATCTGGTATCCATGTTCTTATTGCTCTTAGAAGTTCTCTGATCATGTTCGCCCCAGCTATGATGTCAAAAAAGAACTTCTTTATTTCTTCATATGAGAAAAGTATTTTCTTGCTCCATTTTTGTAGTAGTCTCCTGCCAAATTTCTCTAGAGCTCCCCTAAAGTTTCCTACGATTGGGAAAAATATGTGACCAGCTTTTATGTCTATGTCTTTGACATATGCTCTAAGTTGGAATTCTGTTGCACTCCAAATCCTTAAGCCTATCATGACAAAAATCAGCAAATCGTCACCGTTAACAACGACCTGTTTGGGTGTTTGTAACACTCTAGACCTATCTTCCAGCAAAATGTTTCTCAGAGAATTCAACTGTTTGAAAAATTTGCTTGCGAGAGTTGACAAAACCACTTCATTGTCTAGGTTGTCGAGCATCCTTTCAATTATTTCTTTCAGCCTATATCTTCTATCGGCACTCAACAAAATTCTTGGAATCCTAAGCACATCCCTAGGGTTGGCAACCCTATATATTTTCACTTTTCTTTCATGTCCTTCGGGTGGGGGAACTTCCTTCCCGGGGGGTATATATAGGATACCCCAAATAGCCATTTCTCTCTGCGTAAGTTCCCACGGTGTTTTTACTGATTTTTTCTCTACAATACTAATATTATTATGTCCGCGGGGACATTTATTTATGACCTTAAGCTTGGCTTCCAGACCTTTCTCTGAACTTGCCTTTATAATAGTGCGATCGCCGCACTGTTTACATTCCACAATGGCCATATGTAGTTCTTTTGGGAAGGCAAAATACTGTCTTGACTCTATTTTGGATAGGTTTTCTAGGGGGGCCCCACACTGGGGGCACTCCCCCCTCAGCCGTGACCTTATGCCTCTTATAAGGTCAAAAAACTTCCTATAATCTGTTATGTTGATCTTGTAAGAGTAGTTGCATTTGGGGTTGCTGCACTTAATATATACTTTTGCTATCCAAGGGCTCCATTCTTCTCTTATACCAAGTATGTACCCTATTTCTTCGAGCACCGCCCTTATGATTTCGGTCTCTTTTATGTCTGCTTCCCTAAAAACCTCTATTTTATTCTTAAGATACATTAATGCTGTTTCTTCTTCTGGTGTAATTAGTTCTCTTTTTGTTACCTCTGGTTTAAGGGCTCTGAAGTATTCGCATGCGGTGTTTATGAATTTGTCGCAAATATATATTGTGTCTTCAATTCCTCGGTATAGTTCTCCGGGTGGCTGAGGGGAGATAGGAGGGGCTCCGAAGCCATATAGCATTAGCCATAGCTCTTCTGTTTCTTTTGATACGCTTAGATTTAGTTTTTTCTTGATGTCATCTATGTTTGTTTTTGGTTTTTCCAGCTTAACCAGCCTCCTCTATTTTTTCCTCCTTTTTCTTAATGATTTTCTTGGTTGGTGGCGGACCTAGTGTTTTCAAGGCTTCTTCTATCATATCCAGTCTAGCTGCTTTTTCTTGTAGTGATTTAAGTTGATCTGGTGTTGTCAGTACATATCCAAGTTCCCTTGAAAGTTCCTCAGCGTATTGTTTTGATAATGCACCTGCCCCTATTAGTGCTCTTCCTGAACCTGTTCGTACAAGCTCGGCGATTCCAGCCTCACGAACCTTTTCTGGTTCAACGCCCATTAGGTCTCCCCATATTCTTATTGGTACTGTTGCCGATTTAGTTGCACTATCGACTACTGAAACTGTTGAGTATGCTAGGTCTTCTATTCTTGCTTTTTCTATTCCGGCGAGTTTTTGGATGTAGTACATTAGTCTGTTTATTATTGCACCGTAGAATCCAGTTATTCTTTGTATTAATGTCAGTTTTCCGGGTGCTTCTGCAAGCTCTGATTCATGTAGTGCTGCTGCCATGAAAGGTGTCAACGAGTATGGTAGTATTAGCATGTATTTTTCTGGTAATCCGAAGTGTTTCATTAGGACGTATGGGTTTATTCTGGAAGCATATTTTCTGATTTCGGCATATGTTTGCGGTTCAGGGTTATCTGGATTGTACGGTAATCCGAAAAGATATGCTACAAATTCTTCCCGAGATGCTTTCCTACCATAACATTTGAAGATGAATCTTCCTTCATTGAAGAAATACGCTGGAGGTACTCCGTGTGCTGAGCTGAATGGGAAAACTAGGATTTTTCCGAATCTACCGCATTTGATTATCGTTACCTTTGTTTCTGGGAAGTCTGAAGCAAAAAGCTCTGGGAGATCTCTTACCGATACTTCTTCTGGCTTCGCTGGCACGAACCATGATACATGTTCTATTCCTCCGAAAATTCTGTCAACAACGATTATCCTGATGTATTTTAGTTCTGCTGCAAAGTAACATGCTGCTCCAACCAGTAGGAAAAGCATAATCCAAGTGGCGTAGGTTGAGATCATTAGACGGGTTGTTGGCGATGTGTAAAACGCTATGTAGATCATTCCGAGGAATATTGCTATCATTGCCGCTATTATGGTTACTGCGATAAATAGTTGTCTTCGTCTCCATTTTTTGGCGAATTCTCTCCATCGGTCTTCAACCATTTCCATGTTAAATCAACCTCAAAATAAAAGTAGGACAATAGTATCTTAAAAAATTTGTGACAAAACCGTAGAATGTGATCAACTTTTCTTTCTTCTTTTCTTTTTCCCTCTGCCTCTAAGTTTGATTACTCGCATGGACCCACATATTGGACATGTGATGTGAAATACATGACCGCAGTCTACACATCTTGCTTTGGGAATATTTATCACCTCTTCATAAAACTTTAATATTTGCCCTCATAATTAATTTTTGGTGATTGCTGTGAAAAGATTTGAGAAATGCAAGGTTTGCATTAGGCTGCTTTTGGATGCTGTCAGTAATGCATGTCATGCTGAAGATTCGGCTCTTGAACGTAACGAGAGATTTGTTAGGCTTGGTTTAGACAATTTGAAAGCTAAACTGAAGAGTTTACAAGTTCAAGAATGCATATCCGATACCAATTACGATGAAGGGTTGAGTTTCGTTGAAAAAGCAGAGAGAAATGTTGAGGAAGGAAAATGGTTTGAAGCAGCAACTGACATGGCCTATTTCATTGACTTTGTACGTGAAAAGCTAATTGAACAAGTCGTGATCCAAGGGTGTAAAATTAAACCCTAAGATTACCATTTTCCTTGTATATTAGTGTTTTTGCCATTCTGATTCTAGCTTCGATAATTTTCCTATAATATTCTGAGTGCTTAAATTTTGCCATTTTTATCTTGGCTTTGATTATTTTTTCAAGATAAGTTTTATCCACGGTTATTCATCTCCTCTAATAGTATTTCCGCACCTAAAAATGTATCTAGTAGTGACTGCCCAGTTCTTTCTATGGCTTTTCTTAAAAGCTGCATACCTCGTTCGAATATTTTGGGTGGATAGGTTTTTCTTATGCGATCTCTGTTGTAGAGAAATGGAACTGGACAAAGACAACACCCTATCGAATCCATTCCTTTATCATAAAGCGGGTTGATAGGTGGTTTTTTAGGATGTGTTTTAAGATAGTTCATTACGTCTTGTATTCCCCAGTTCCATAGTGGGCGTATGAATTTTGTTTTTCCGAAGGTTTTGGTGTGCATGGATTTTGTTACGGGCCCTTGCTGAAACATTGATAGGAATCTTAGCCTTGATTCATCTCCTCTGGTTCCTAGGATCACGTAGTGGGCGTAGTGTTTTCTTAGGAATTCTATCATGGGGTACAGCTTGACTGTATCGCAGCATGTAAGTTTGCTTTTGTCCCATTTTCCTTCTTCGTACATTACGACTGCGATGTAGAACATGTCTTCAACTATTTTTGCAAATGGAATTTTTGGTCTTGTTTCTTCTGTTTTTATGTTTAGATCTGGATATTCTTCTTTGAACCATGAGAACATTTGGTGAACATACCTAACAGTTTCGGGGAATTCATTCGTTGTATTATTGAAAACTATGAAACATCTATGTCTTTTATTAAGCTCCTCCAACACGTCAAGTGTCATTAGGGTTGAGGCAAGGCTGTCCCGCCCACCGCTAAAGGTGCATACAACGGAAATAAAATCTAACTTTGACAAATATTTTTTAACAAGTTCTTTGCCAGATTCTGTATTAGTCCATTTTTTCTTTAATTTCTCGCGTCTAGCCATATATTGAAGTTCACTTGTCATCATCAC
>Ga0164311_10001064_pt1 | contig 13081 bp, 26 predicted proteins | sample GuaBasSedimGuay2_FD_121796 | JGI IMG/M metagenome (GOLD analysis project Ga0164311, IMG submission 121796) | Subseafloor sediment microbial communities from Guaymas Basin, Gulf of California, Mexico - Guay2, Core 4569-9, 9-12 cm | ecosystem: Environmental > Aquatic > Marine > Hydrothermal vents...
AGACTATATAGTGCCATGAGGAGCAGGTCTAGACGTGAGGGGGCCCACGTCGGCCCGCCGGGGCGTGGGGAAAACAGGCCCGACAAGCCTGGAGGTGTTTTTCAGCCCGACAGGGCTACTCCAGGAGGGGCCACCGGCGGGAAAGTCCCACCCGAGCTAGCGGAAGCCGTCTGGCGCATAAACCGGTTCATGGACGCACTAGACGAGCTGATAGATGTCTGGTTCGGCGACGTTAAAGACCCGGAGGTATTAGAGTGGATAAAATCGGCGCCAGAACTGAAAGAGAAGCTCATAGACAGGATAATGACGGTAATCACGATGAGGTGAGGTGGGCCACGATGGTCCTCATGAAAATCTACTACCGCAACCGCTGGGGTGAAACAAGCGTAGGCATCTACTTCACCATACAAGGCGCAAAAGTAGGCATGGGTAAAAAGGCCAGCAACGGCTGGTATGTAGAAGCTATACACGCCATAGGGCCGGACGAAGAAAGGAAGAAAGCCATAAAGGCCATAACGGATTGGGCTGAAAAACAGGGCCTCATTTGGCCACCGAGGGGGCTGGAAGAATGAAGTATGACTTAAAACAGCTCAAGGTTGATATAAGCCAGACGCAGATAGATATGTGCTCCGCTGGGTCAAGCGCAGTATGGCACATCCTCAAATACCTAAAAGAGCTAGAAGAGCGCCTTGAAAAGCTTGAGGACCGGGTAGAAGAGCTGGAGTGTGCGATATTTGAAGGTGATGCAGGGCTCTAAGGCCCGAGAGCCCGGGGGTCAGGATGAATTACCGGTCCAGCAGAAGTGATGACTTAAGTCGGAGTGCTGAGCCCTCGGGCCGGGAGGCGGTGAATAAGATGGAGTGCCCCTTATGCGGCGCCCAGCTTATCGTGCGGCCAACAGACCCGCTGAGCCTATCAGGCACCGCATACTGCCCAAAGTGCGGCTACAAGAAGACGGGCACCGACTTATGGCTCCAATACGTCCTAGAAGAAGCGAAGAAGGGCGACCCGCTAGCCTTAGAGGAGCTGGCCCGGCTAAGACGCCTATACCCGCATAGATTGGAAAAGTGAAATGGAGCAGAAAAGACTAATTTTTTCGGAGGGCGTTTATGATGGGCCCGATAACGCGCGGTTATAACCGGCCCACCTAACAGATAATAACTAGCAAAGCTTTATATTCGGGGGCGACTAGTCTAAGCGGGGCGAGCAAGGATGGGGGCGCTCAAAGACCGTCCGGCCAGCGTCATACCGGTGCCATACGGACACATCACCGTCTGGACCGACGAAGAGCCATTCCACACATACCTATACATATCCGTTGTGCGCCAAAACAGGGCCATAGAACACACCCTAAGCCCAAGAGCAACAGCCAGCCTCCTACAGGCCCTAGCAAGCAAGTTCATGGACCAGCTAGCCCGTGAGCATGACAAGATAAACGACCGCATAAAGGAAATGACAACCCGCACAGAAGAGCTAGAAAAACGCATGAAGGAAGCACCGGAAGGGTCAAGCCGGCGCAAATATTATGAAGACATGATAGCAGAAGCCAAAGAATGCTTAGAAACGCTAGAAGCCCGTCGGGCCAGCATAGAACGGGCCCAATACGAGCTGAAAGTGCTCATGGACATCCTAACAGACCTAGCGGAGACCGATGCTATTTGAAGCCCGCTTGGCCCGAACACCTTATTTTTTTCACTTTCACGCCTAATAACTCACAAAGCTTTATATTCTCGCACGATATATAAGCGTGGGGCGCTGACATGGGACGAATAAGAAAAGTAATCAAAGGAGGCGGGGCTTCCAGGCTTCTAAGCTTGACGGAATGGCTCCCACCTGACTGGGAATACGTGGAAGTGTATGACCTGGCGGAGCTGGTGCCCGTAGAGCTATTGAAAGAACGCTTAACGGCCCGATTGGGCACGCCAGAACTAATCGTGCTGGTAATAGCCCGACTACCCGTGCCTAAAGAGGGCGCTTGAGATGATAGACTGGGAGAAGGCCCGTCGGTCGGATAGGGTAGAGCCTCTCAGACTAGTCTATGAGCGCGTGGAAGAGACCCATGAAGGACTAGGCCAGCTCGCCCTGGCAGAACTACTAGCAGAAACAGCCAACCGGGCCTTAGCCGTAATAGCACCACGAGGAACAGGCAAGAGCACTACCATGAGGTGGCTAACCAGGTCAATAAAGCGCCAATATGAGCTATGGGATTGTATAACAATAGACGGGCTGAAGAAGTATGAAGACGTCCTGACGGGAAACCAGATGACCCTCCTCGTGGATGATATTTCAAAAGGAGGCACTACTTACAGCCAAATAATGACCGTTCTGACTTTGGGCCAATTATGCTATACAGGTTTTGTGGTGAAAACGACGGGAAGGACCAAGCTATGCATAAAGGAATTCAGAGGTTCGGCAATAATGAACTTCCAGCCACTACTGTTAGAGAAAATGATAAAACAGCCTGCTTTTGACGTAGATATAGCAGACAAGGTAATAAGATACTACCACATCTGGTTCCCACCAAACCCAATCAGCTTTGACCCGCGAGGCTCCCTGCCACACGAATACAATTTGAGGCGGGTAGAATTTCCAGAAGAAGGTAAGAATTCCAAGCAATTCTGGAGACTAGTCCAATTGCTAAGGAATGAATTGACCTTAGCTAGGGCAGTAGAGCACGGGATAAAACTGTGTAAGGCCAGCGCATTACTATCCGGTCGGTATAAAGTAGAGCCAATAGATGTCTGGCTGGTCTATCAGGTATTCAAGCCCGTCCGATTTGAAAGATTACTAATTAGAAGAGAAGATTTAGAAGGCCCTGCCAAAATGGACAGAAACATAATGGTCCTGTTATCATTAATTGCTTCCTTCCGTGCATATCCTGTAAAGTGGCTATTAAGGGAATACAAAATAGGAATGAGAAGGCTATACCAAATAATAGCTAAAAACAAAAGATATATCTGCATCCTAAACTATGAAGGAGAAAAATGGATAGGACCAACACTAGAAGGCCGAAAACTACTAATGTATTTAGGTATCTGGCCTTATGAGAAATTAGTAGTCCCTATGGAGGAGGTGCTAAATGATGCCGAGGAGAAAGTTAAGAGGAGGGAAAAAGAGTATAAGAATTCTAAAGTGGCCACAGCCTAAGATAACATCTTATATGGCCCTGCCTAATCCTATCCATAAAGGAAAGGACAGGACAGAGCAGGAGGAGGAGGAAGAAATCCCTCTGAAGCCAATAACAAAGTATGATATTATGAAGAAGAGGTGGGTAAGGCTTCCATCCGTAATAGAAGGGGATAATGCCGACGTATTTGAAATAATACTATTACACTATGTTCCACCGCCAGCTAGAATATTAGACACTACTTGCGGCAAATATAAACAATTCTGGAAAAATTTAATGCCATTACTAAGAATGGGGTTGCAGTATTATGTGGTCTGGATGGACCTGCGCCCGGTAGGGCATGTCCAGGCCGACTTGAAACAATTACCTTTCAAAAATAATTGTTTTGATGCAGTAATATTTGACCCACCTTATACTAAAAAGCTCCTTATTGAACCACCTGGACATAAAATATGGAAGCCAGACGAGAGGTATGCCATGTCAGGTGAAATAATTTCAGAACACATGATTAGAAGACATTTTATAGAAGCTAATAGGGTCCTGAAGCCAGGAGGTGTAATCATAACTAAGCTGATGGATACAGACCAATTGTGGCACTTCAAATACTATAACTTGCTTCAGGAATACAGAGGACCGCTGAAGCTAGAAGCCCTGCACATCCAATACTTTAAGGAGAGCTGGAGGCTACACATAAGAACGCCTAGAGTAAAGAGGCCGGCGGAGGTTCATGCCTATTGGTTCATAATAAGAAAGACCTAAACCTGGCCCGTAAGTGTCCTAATAACTCAGAAAGATTTATATACTTTAGTGAATATTATAGAGCACGAGGGGCGAGAACATGAGCGTCAGCTCCGTGAAGGACGTGAAGCTGGCTGAACAGCTCCCAGGCTTTGAGGAAGGCGATGTAATTACGATAAAGAGCGTGGAAGTAGTCCAGACGGCCGTCCAAGGCTTTCGTGGCGTCAGAGTGTCAGGCACCGACCAGAACGGCACCGAAAAGGCGGAAATGCTCTGGCTTAGACCGGTCGTGGGTAGCCGGTCTAAGCTAGGCGCCTTCATATCAGCGCTAGGCAACGACATAGACAAGTGGGTCGGAAAGCGCGTGAAGATAATCACTTGGCGCCACCGCAACAGGGAGATAGCGGTGGTGGAGTGAAATGGGCAGGGGCCGGCCCACGTTGGCCCGTAAGGGCCCCTCCCGGGGCCGACCTAAGGGGCGACTAGTCCCAGAGGGGGCCTCGGTGGTCCTGACGATAACCCACCAGGCCCGCCTGGGCGCCCACACGCTCCGAGTGGGCCGGCTCCTCCCACACCACTGGCGCAAAGTCATAGTCCGAGTGGTCCAGCGAAGCGCCGATACGGTCGTCCTAGAATTCAAACCTATTTTTTCACCCCTCCCTACAAAGGCCCGTGAGGGCCGTAGAGGAGGAGGTGAGGTCGGGTAATGCCTCTTACAGAACAAGACGTAGAAGAGTTCAGGGAGATGGTCAAGGCCTGGATGGATAAAATCCTGGCTAGGTCAAAAGAGGAGCTAGAGAAAACCATACGGGCTATGCCGGGCTTAGATGAAGCAGAACGGGCCAGCATACTCCAGAAGGAAATGGACAGGAAAAAGATGGTCCTGTCCCTCCTGTGCGCTAATGAAGCCATAAAGCTAAGCATACCGAGCGCTGAAAGGCTACTAGACATGATGCCAAGCGTGATAAAAGCCGTTGTAATCACGACAAGCAAAGACGCCACCGGGGCCATAGCTACGAACATCCACTTCTTAGCCGAATGTGGCTTTGTGCCAGGCGAGCCTGAACTGCACTTCCTAACCGACCTCTTCAGCCACGCTACCGTCTATTCAGTAATAAACAGCATACCGCGCATAATAGAAGGCCTCAAAGCATTACTTTGGAGCCCAGAACAGGCCCGTAAGAACCGGCCGGAGTGGTTCGGGGTGGTCTGAATGCCTATCATAGGCGTTGATAGTGAAACCGGCAACCGCATTAACTTCTTCTATCTTAGAGGCCGACCTACATTATACTTAATAGATGAAAGAGGCCGCTTCGTAGAGCGCCTCGCCCGGGTGGAAGTCAGATATGTCGGCTCCGTAGATTATGAAGAGAAGAAGCACCCAATCTACATAGACGGTGCCGTAGAAACGACCATAGGGCCCGAGGAAGTGCCCGTCCTCACGGGCATAGAAGAAGAGCTGATGGGTGCCCACTACGACATCCTAAAAGAGAAGTTCAACGAGAAGATAGCCAGCATGACCAGCTCGGAAGGATTTGAATACAGCTCACGCCCGACAGCGCCAGAATATCCGAATTACAGATACGACTTTATCTGGGGCCACAGCTTAGAAGAATACAGAAAGCAAAAGCACAGGATGGAGGGATACGGGCGCTTATGAGGCCTATACGGGCCCTTAGGTTTGAATGCCTAAGGTGCGGGCGGTGTTGCGTCCAGACCAGAAGAGAGCTACACGGTCTAGTCTTTGGCATCCAGTTATGGCCTGAAGAGAAGAAGCTATTGACCTGCATAGCCAAAGAGAGAGGGATAAAGATAACCGTAAAGCCTCAGTTCGCATCCAGGTCTAAATCGGATATAACCTTATGGCAGTTAGCAGATGAGCCGTGTCCGTTCTATGACGAAACCACTAGGTCCTGCACTATCTATCCGTATAGGCCCCTAGCGTGCAGAGCTTATCCTGTCTGCGCAACAGGAGGCTTAGACAAATACTGTGAATGGACCAAGCGCCATGAGCACTTAATACCTTTCAGACTAGAAGGGCCAGAGCCAATATGGAACGCCATAATCGTATTGCGCCGAACCATGCTAGAGCAGACTAGACCCTCTAGGTGGGTATTTGACTTGAGAACAGAAAAATGGTATAAGGTTGAAGATGTGATAAAAGAAGTGGTGGTGATAAAGATATGACCAAACAGGATTTTTGGGCTCGTGGCTGGCCATACGAATACACGCTTAAGATAGACCTAGACGTGCCTTTCCTGACCGAAGGAGACTTATACTTATGGGTTGAGACTAGGATAGCAATATTAAATAGGCTCAACCTCCTGCTTGACGGGTGGAACTACGCACGCACTAAGCATGGCTGGCACTTCTGGTTCAAGATAAGGGCCCAACGGTCCTTAACCGACAGGGAACTCGCGCTCTTACAGCTTCTGCTAGGCGACGACCACAGAAGGGCTACTTTCAACCTGGCCCGGGCTGAAGCAGGCAGTTTCAAAGTATTTAACGTCTTATTTAGCAAGAAGCTACGCAAGAAGTGGCCGATGGAAAAGCTAATACTCCACGTCCTGAGGCTAATAATCGCTTGGTCTTTATTTGAAACCGTAAGAGAATTACATGAGGAGGTAGAATTATGAATATCCCTGAGGAAATAATAAAAGCCATAGAGAAGCATTTGGAGAGCAAAGTAATCAAGGAAAAGCCAAGGGAGCCTAATGTCTTCTGGGCGGTTGATTTATCAAGGTGTATTCAAATCAGGAATATCCTGCTTGAGAAGCCTGAATTAGAGAAGCTGTTTATTGAAAAAGAGAAAGAGAAAGCCAGGATGCTTACGGGCCTAGCGGTCCATAAGTATTTGTCAGAAATCCTCAGCGCCCGCATGGACGTGGAAGTTGAGCCTAAGTGTGAGAAGCCAATTAAAGACTTCATACTCAACGTTAAAATAGTCGGTAGGCCTGATATTGTGCTCCGCCAGGACGGGCGTCTAATACCTGTGGAGCTCAAAGCACCAACGCGCCTCTACTCGCTTCCACGCCCGGAGCACGTAAGCCAAGTTATGATTTACAAATGGCTCCTAGACGCTCCTACGGGCTATTTAATGTATTTCAGCCACCGGGGCTGGCGCTGGTGGGAGATAACAGGCTTCATTACCACCGAGGAAATAAGAAAAAGGATTTTGTTCCCTAAGATGCCTCTCTGGCCTGGTGAGTGCCAGCGGTGCAAGCTGAAGCGTTATTGTCCTAAGTGGTCTCGTCGTCGCAGGTAGGACGCCAGCGTTCCTTGATGCTCTCAAATACCTTATCAGCGAAGAAGCCGGCTAGGAAGAGGTTCAGCTCGTTAGGGAGGCCGAGGGCCCACCAGACGAAAGACGCCCCGGCGCCGACTATTAAGCGCCCGACGAAGTATGGCCAGGATGGCCACTTCTTGACCTGAAGCATCCACAGCCCTACGGATACTAATGCGCCGAACAGCCCGAGCAACAACACGCTTACGATTTCCACGCCCGACCACCCGCCTCCGGGCCCGTATGGGCCCGTTATAAAGCTTATCACACGCTTGGGCAATACCTCAGAAATCTTTATAGACTAGTCAAGAGAATTAGACCCTGGGCGAGGGGGAGGGTGAAAGTGTCGCCCGAGCCTAAGCGGTCTAAAATCGTCGGGTCCGCTGGGCACTACACAGCGCATATAGTAACCTGGCGGATGGGGATGATAAGGATACCCATCCGGGTGGAAGAAGACGGGCCCGTGTTGCGCGTGTATATGGAGTGCCCGGTTGAGCAAGGCTACCACGAGCGTGTGTCGTGTGCTCTTCATGCTTGCTCTACGGCGCTCTTCCTCTTGGCCCTCCACATCAACGAAATTGAAAACGGGGCCTTCGCCATAGGGCCCGACGGGTCAGCTTATATAGGCCCTGTGAAGCTGACAGCCAGGGTGGTCTGACGTGCTAGGGCTAATCGTGCTCGCGTTCTCGGTCTTCTTGGCTTTCTACTTGCTGGCCTTGTGGGCCCATGAAGACGCCAGGCGTGTAAGGGCCCGGATAGACTTTGAGCTAGCCCTTCAGGCCCTTACAGGCCCTAATAAGGCCCTAAGGGCCCGGAGGAGGGATTGTTAAATGCCCGCAAGGAAGCTACTTACGGGTGCCCTTATGGGCGTGATGGCCGTAATTCCACTTGCTATTGGCATAAGGCTATTACAACTGCTCATGCTGGCGTCCGCCTTAGACGGCGTGGTAGTGTTGCCCGTATGGCCGAACGTCTTTGACGCGATTATATTGATTATTAGTGGCGTGTTCTGGCTGGTAATAACATTTCACCGATTGCTCAAGGATATGAAAGGATAAGCAGGAGGGAGTGTGATGCTTGAAGATATAATGGCCCGTGATGAGTGGGCAATAATAATACTTGACGCTTGCCGATATGATTACTTCAAAAAACTAATAAATAATTACATTCCAGGCGGTGCCCTTCAGGCCCGCAGAAGTCCAGGCTCATGCACTCTGGAATTCTTAAATAATGAGTTCAGGGGCCGTTATGATTGCATAGTCATAAGCTCTAATGGCTTTTTGCAGGACAGGCCAATAAAGCACCCAGACGGATGGTATTTCAACGGCCTTGAACACTTTAGGAAGGTCGTGAATTTATTTTCACATAATTGGTCAGATGAATTAATGACAGTTCCACCTTGGGAGGTCAATAAAGTAGCATTAGAGAACATAGAAGACCGGATGTTGATATGGTATATCCAGCCACATTTCCCGGCGATAGGAAAGGTCAAGTTAATAATGAATGCAAACCAAATAAAAAAGGCCTGGAAGGCCGGGCGGTTAAGCTTATCTACCATTAGGTTAGCTTATGAATACAATTTACGCTTAGTCTTATCTTATGTAGCTAAGTTAATCAAAAGGCTACCACATAAATTAATAGTGATAACTTCAGACCACGCAGAGCTGTTAGGTGAGGGTGGTAAATTCAACCATCCATGCTGTTCTAATTCACCGATTTTAAGGACGGTGCCTTTCTACATTATAAAATCTAAGAATTTGGCATAAACGTCTTTATAATACATCTTTCTGGCTGTCTCTAAACATTTCTTGGCTTTACGGTTCCACGAGGACTTGTCCCTCAAGGCCCGTCCTATTGCCTTCCATAATGCTTTAGTCGTGTATATTTTATGCTCAATCCTGTGGGCGCCGAATGGTTCAAGTTCAACCTGACCCGTAGGGTTAAACCAGTAAGCACATTCTTTAGGTATCCATTCCGTAAATGGTGGTATATTCAATACTATTGGGATTGCCCCGAATGCCATAGCTTCTAATACAGTAAGGCCAAATCCTTCTGTATCCGACAGGTTCAAGTAGAACCTGGCACTTTTATATAATTCAATTAACATCTCATCCGTGCATACCCTATCGGGATAACGCCTCTTCACATGAGGAGCATCATAGATACTAATCAAATCAAAATCACGCATATATGGATTGTTCATAGTGGTTATGAGTAATAGCCTGTGTCCAAGACGTTCAATTACAGGCCCACATGCTCTAGGATATTTCCTTTTGAGATAGCCTGCACAGTAGAGGAATTCTAAAGATTTATCCGGCACTTCTTCTAATGCTTCAAATCTACACCCATGCCATACAACCTCATCCACAGGTAATCCTGACTTTTCAAGGCATTCCTTGCTGTAATAACTGTTAGCAACCACGTAAGGCTGGATTGTCTTATACCATCTTATACCGGACCTTAATTCAACCGGTCCTTCTGTGGTTAGATACCATATTTGCTTATTGTGTAAGTGCCTACTTGCTATGAAGAAAAAGTAAGGGTCAGGATTGCCTACTAATATTATAGTGCCTTTTATTGCATTAGGACTATATTTGCCTTCTATGAAGTCGGCGCCTATTGCTTTGGCTAGGACCCGGCCCACCTGGATTATGCTGTAAGCCGTCCTGGTCAAGACGGTGATTTTAGGGCGTGTCATGGTCTATCCGCTTATCTTATAGTAGAGCGTGGCTGAGCCACCGTCCGGTATGGTTATGGTGAATAAGCTACGGGCTATAAGAGCATACCTGTAAGCGGAGACATCTACATCGTAATAGCAAGCCACGAGGCCGACCTCACGCACAGTTATGTCAGCACCGCTCTGGTTCGCAAATGTCCGCCTGACTTCAACGTAATCAGGGCCGTGAATTATGCTGGTTGTATAATAATACAATTGCCCCGCACCTGTCCCGTGCGGTATTTTGCTCTCTAAAGCATAATCGTCCCTGGTCGGCTCCGTAGTCCCTGTGCCTACGAGCAAGCCACCATCATCATTCCCCTCATATCCAAACAGTTCCATAAAAGCGTGAGTACCACCGACCGGACGCTCTATCGTGCCTGCCGTGCCATCAACCCGAGTGCAAGGTGTATTCTCTTCTTTCATAGCACACCCTAAGAATGCATAGAAGTTCTTTGTAAGCGTGTTAGTCTCTTTCCAGCCTGTATCCTTCAGAACCCGCCCCGCCCTGTCTTTCACTATTGCACGCACGTAGGTCCTCATCACACCACCTCGCCCACGCTATCACTTAAGCTTTCTGCTATGCCTTGAACGGATACCTCGCCAGCAATATCAGCTAAGTATTTTGTTTCAATTTTATATCCGTAGAAGAATATTTGACCGATATCAATATTCACCGTTTCTTCTTTAAGAACTTCGCCGTCCCTGACTAGTCTCGCTAGGTAGGTTCCGATGGCTACTTTCTTTCTCTCACCTTCGGCTATCTCATACTTGACTTCTCCATCCTGTATGAGTTGGAGTTTGTAGCTCATTAGACCACCTCCAGGCCAACGGTGGCTTCAGTTGCAGTAGTCTCAATTGAATAGCTTATGTTTTCTTCTTTTCGGTGATACCTCTGGACGAGCTTGCCTGGCCGGGCAGGCTTAGTCCAGGTCCATCCGAGCTTAGGCGGTATGAAGACGGGCCCCGGCACTTCAGGCCCGGCCACTTCAGGCCCCTCCTTACGTGAAGCTTATCCTTATTTCAACCGTGTAAGTCGTCCCAGCGCTGAAAGTCCGCTCGCTTATGACGCCCCGGAGCATCAAGAAATCGTCCCTGCCACCGGTGCTCTTCTCGCGGAACGCCTTACTGTATCCTACCTCGCGGACCGTTATGTCTGTGCTAGGCGTGAAGCTAGCGCTTATCTTGACTTTATCATCTGCTATGGCTACGTTTGCTTCTGCGTTCATCTTCTCATCGCCCAAGTGGTAATCGCTCCGGCTCTCAGGTGTGCTTGAAGAGCCTATGCGGAGGATGCACGGCAGGTCGTAGTCGCTCGTCTCTTCTGCTAGATAGACACCGCCCCCTGGGTTCCAAGGGCCTTGGAACATGACTTCAATACTGTCGCCCATCAAGTTGGTGAGGGCGACGGAGACGTTAGCGCCCATGCTGAGGGAGTAGGTCATGCCGTATATCATTTTGATGAAGTTGTAAGTGAATGTGTTCAGCTTCTGGCGGTGGATAAGCACTTTCCGGGCCCCTCGGTGCTCATATATCAGGACCTCGGCTTGTGCTTTCAAGCCCGGGCGGTCCATTTCAGCCCACCTGAGGGCTTTAGAAGCTCAGCTAATATAAGCCTTTCCTCAAGCTACTATCTCGTAGCTGACTTGCTCGGTTTCGTATGCTGGCTCCCTTATCACCGTTTCATAACCTACGCTCTCTTCGCTTACTTCAGGCTCCCTTATTATGATTTCATATCCTACTTCAGAGTATGGCGCACTTACGGGTGGCGGGAATAATACTGCGTAGGATAGGGCTGTATCCAATATGGCACCTGGGATTGGCTTTTCTTCTGTCCCAATCCGGCGCTCAGCCCTATCAGGCTCTGTTGGCGTGTATTCAATAGGGGCACCTGAGAACAGTGGCCAGATAGGCGTCCCGCGCGGGATTGGGCGCACTTCAGCAGAGCCTTTCATAACCTTGCCTATTATGCCTGACGCCAGAGCGGCTACAAACGGGCTGGCAAACGCACCGATTAAATACCTAAACTTCCCGGTTTCAGCGAATTTCTCCAAGCCCTTCCACATGCCTATTAGCGTTATGTCGGCCAGAACTATTCTCTCCATTTTATCTATGAAGGTATTCACTACGCCTACATACCAGTCTTGGGCACTTTCTACCCAGCTCACGAAAGCGTCCCTGACCGCGTTGTAAGCGTTCGTGAAGAAGCTTGCTATTTGATTTACGACCCAAGACACGGAATTGACTATCCACTCGCCGAAGGAGTAGAAAGCGTTGTAAATCTGCTGGCCGAGCCAGTTGAGGCCTGACCACAGCCACTCACCAAACGAGCATATTGCGTCCCACAGCCACGTTATGGCGCCCATTATGGCCATGCCGATTTGTGTCAGCCCGTCCATGATGGCTTTGCCAACTGCGTATAATGCATCCCAAGCGCCGGATATTGCGTCGCCTAGCCATGACGCGAAGCCGTTCCAAGCATTTACCATCGCATTCCAAATACCCTCAGCCCACTCCCACACGCCGTTTGGCATTTAAGCACATCACCTCACTTTGACTGATACTTCAATCCCGCCGGGCACGGAGCGTATTTCGCTTATGTAACGCCAGCGTTCAGGCAAGCTTTCCCTGACCATTTTTATCACTTCGTCCATCGGGAAGAATATGATTAAGCGGTCTCCTTCTAGCTTGACTTGGGCACCTGGCATCCGCTCCTTGATGCGCCTTTCAACTTCAGCTTTTAGTAGCCATAGCAAGCCTTGGCTCATCGGGGCAGGTAAGCCCATGTTCCCACCGCTTAAGGCCCAGGCGTGAAGCTATTTAAGCTTTCACGACGTAGCCCGTTAGGGCTTTTGCGGGCCTGCTTATGGCCCGAAGATTATTGCTAGATTGACGCAGACGGTAGCGAAGGCTAGAGGCTTCTCAGCCATGTAATACAGTATGGTCTTCACGGCGTCGTATATGAACGCTAGTGCTTGGCGTATTATGTTTATGAGGTGGGATAAGACGCTGGTGGCTTCTTCTGCTACTTCACCAGCTATTGCACCTGCTCCGGCCGCACCGGCGGCACCAGCCGCTACTGCCATCTCAGACCCCACTAGACGGGCCCGACTAGTCTATTAAGTCTTTCATAACCGCGCGTTATCGCTCTTATCGTTCGGGCTTTCTCACACTTTTAGTCTTTTTCGCTGGGTTTCACTTTTCCAATCCCTTATAG
>Ga0164311_10001065_pt1 | contig 13076 bp, 12 predicted proteins | sample GuaBasSedimGuay2_FD_121796 | JGI IMG/M metagenome (GOLD analysis project Ga0164311, IMG submission 121796) | Subseafloor sediment microbial communities from Guaymas Basin, Gulf of California, Mexico - Guay2, Core 4569-9, 9-12 cm | ecosystem: Environmental > Aquatic > Marine > Hydrothermal vents...
GAAAACTTTAACTAAATTACCTATCACCCTCGTTGAAAGTCCATCTACAACAGCAGAGTATGGGCACTTCTTATAATCGGAAGACACTAAGGGGTCTTCACTATAAGCCAATATACCTTTAAGTCTTCCCTCAGAAGCAGCCTTCTTATACGCTTCATTAACTTCTTCTACAGTAGCTTCCTTTTCAATAACAGCTGTAAAATCTACTATGGAAACCGTTGGAACCGGAACTCTCAGAGCTATACCAGTCATTTTACCCATAAGCTCTGGAACAGTTAAAGCAGCCGCCTCAGCTGCTCCAGTTGTTGTCGGAATAATATTCCAAGGAGCAGATCTAGCCCTTCTAAGATCTCTATGCTGCATGTCAAGCATTCTTTGATCGTTTGTTACTGCGTGAACAGTAGTCATTAATGCTGCTTTTATCGTGAAGTTATCATTTAAGACTTTTGCTACTGGAGATACACAGTTTGTAGTGCAAGAAGCCAATGAGAGTATCACATGTTTCTCTGGATCGTATTTGTCATCGTTTACGCCTGGAACTATTGTTATGTCTGCACTCGTCGCTGGTCTCATTGGAGCCGAAACTAAAACTTTCTTTGCTCCTGCAGTTAAATGTTTAGATGCGTCTTCTCTTTTCCTGAATCTTCCAGTTGATTCTATTACGAGGTATATATCCATGTCTTTCCATGGTAGCTTCTCAGGATTCGGCTCGGATAGAACTTCAAGTTCCCATCTTCCACCATCTATTATTATCTTATTTTCTTTTGCTTCAACTGTATACGGGAGTTTTCCATAGTTTGAATCGTATTGCAGCAGGTGTGCAAGTGTTTTCGCATCTGTTAAGTCGTTTATTGCAACAAAGTTTATGTCCGCTCCTCTTTCTATTGCAGCTCTGTATAAGAGTCTGCCTATTCTTCCAAATCCATTAATTGCTACCCTAACCTCCATAACCCTAAAACCTCCCTTTTGAGGTAAACACCCAAAATGCTATAAAACTTTCCATGACTATCACCCTTCAATAATAACGATTAGAAAATCAATTGAGAATTAAACTGAAAACATTAAAAACTAAAATACTCAAAGAAAACGGCGTAAACACTTATTTACAACAAAGAAAAATTAAGAGAAGTTAAAAGTATGAATTTTTAAGACGAAATTGCAGCTTTAATTAACAATGCTTTTCCAGCTCTTAAGTTCTCTACTGAATGCCTACAATCTGGACAATAACTCATGAGTTTCTCCACTTTTTCCAGTAGTGGCTCGTATACTTTTCCAGCTTTCTCTAGCAGTCTTCTAATGCACGCTTCAAGTTGTTTATCCGTAGCGTAAACACGCCCGCAGTTAGCGCACTTCTTTAGTGGGACTTCTACTCCATTTAACATTTCTTCTTTTCCTTTAAACCAAGCTTTGTATTCGCCAGTTAGCTTAACGCTTTCTTCTGGACATATTTCTTCGCATGTAGCACAGTAAATACACAAACCATAATTTACATTAACTGTTCTTACTGTTCCCTTATCTTCATAACTCATGGCGCCTGTTGGACATGAATTTACGCAGGCGCCACATGCAACGCACTTTTCGAAATCGAATTCCGGTAGCCCTCTGAACCCTTCAGGCACACTCCAGTAGTCTTCGCTTGTGTCTACTTCAACATTTAATAGACTTGCTATTGCTTGCGCTACAGATTGCGGTCTTGGTGGGCAACCAGCTATGAAAACCGTTACTGGTATGCCCAACTTGTCTGCTGGCCCCCTCATTGAGTATCCTTCTGCAAATATTCCTTTGCTTATGGCGCATGAGCCTACACAAATAACTATTTTTGGCTCTTTTAATTTTTCGTAAATTGCTCTTACTTCTTCTGCTGTTTTGAAGTTTGCTCCACCGGTTATAACTAGTGCTTCAGCTTGCTCTGGCTCGTAAACCAATTCTATGTATTGGCCTACTTTAAATCTTGGTAGTAGAGCTTCAAGTATTTCTATGTCGCATCCATTACAAGAGCTTGCGTCAGCTCTAAATACTCTAAGTTTCTTTTCAGCCATAATCTTTCACCTCCACAATTAAACTGTGCCAAAGGGTAAATCTGAAATTGAAAGTATGCGTTTTTCTCCTTTCTTAGCGTCTATTATTACTAGTCTGTCTGTGCATGCGTAGCATGGGTCTATGCTCTCCAGTATTGGTCTTACGTGCTCTAATCGTGCTTCCAAAAGCGTTTTAGTGTAGGTGAATACGTTAGCGTAGGTGGGTGTTCTAACTTTCACTCTTTCTGGCATATTAGTTCCATTAGCCCTTATATAGTATACTAATTCGCCTCTTGGAGCTTCACCACGCCCAACATATTCACCTATAGTTGGTTCTCCTGGTTCAGCTATTATGGGGCCAGATGGAAGTGCATCCACAGCCTGCTCTATCATACTTATACTTTCCATATTTTCCCTAGCTCTAACCATAGATCTAGCTCTTACATCTCCATCTTTCTCTACTACTACTTCAAAACTCAATTCTCCATATGCTGCATATGGGTCATCTGCTCTCACATCGCTTTTTACACCTGAGCCGCGTAGTGTGGGGCCTACTGCGCCGAGTTTTATGGCTTCATCATAGCTCATTACTCCTATTCCAGCTACTTTCTTGCCTACTGGACCGTTTTCATCGAGCATATCTATGCAGTATTGTGTAAGTGGCTTTATTTCATTCATAGTAGACATTATTTTTTCTGCTATTTTCGGCGTTATATCTCTTCTCACTCCTCCGACAGTATTAACCGCATAGTGAACTCTGTTTCCTGAAATAAGCTCTAGTAAGTCCATTACTTTCTCTCTTTCAGTCATTATATACGCGAAAGCTTCGTGTTCTCCAACTCCATGAGCTAATAATGCTAACCACAAGAAGTGGCTGTGTAATCTTTCGATTTCCGCTACTATTGTTCGTATGTAAAGCCCTCTTTCAGGCGTATCTATTTCTAATACGGCTTCAGCTGTTGTACAGTAAGCTGTTGTATGTGCGTGGGAGCAAATACCACATATACGTTCTGATAAGAAAACAGCCTGCTTATACGTGCGTGTAGTCATAAGTTTCTCTATTCCCCTATGGCAGTAGCCTAGCGATATATCAACATCTTTAACTATTCCATCTTCAACCACAAGTTTAATGCGTTCTGGTTCAAGCAAATACTCATGGTATGGTCCAATTACTATTTCTTTACGACCAGACATCCACACACCTCCTTCCTAACCATAAATTCTTTTAACAAGTTCTGGAACAGGACTCCTGTGCACTTTCAAGCCTAATTCTTCAGGTTTAACCCCAAAAGCCAATGCCATAGCTTCAACAGGGTGGATTACGGGCATGTTATATTCTATTCCATATCGCTTAAGCATTAATTGCCCACTTTCAAATTGTGTTATACAAGCCATACACGCCGTAGCTATGCATTCAGCTCCAACAGCCCTCATAGACTCAAGTTTTGGAGCCAACCTCTCTTTAAGTGAAAACTCCATGTCCACCTGCGCTGCTGGAAATCCGCAACAAAATCTTTCAAGTTTGTATCTTAAGACTTCCGCTCCCACAACTCTCATGATATCTCGTGTAATATCGTGCTTAATCCATATGTCTTCACCAAGTCTAGTTCTAAAGAGGTGGCAACAATAGTGGATGGCCACTCTAGCCCTGAAAGGTATTTTAACAAGCTCTTTTATTCTATCCATGAAATCTCTATGAAACGTCTCCATAATATGCTCAACTTTCACTTTACCTTTACATTCATGACCAAATTTTGATAATACAGCATTGACCTTTTCTCTTTCTTCGGGGCTTTCAAGCGCTTTCTCAGCTTCATAAAGACTCTCATAACATCCACAGCAAGGAACGACAAGTCTCTCTATGTTTTGTTCTTCCGCTAAAGCCAAATTTCTAGCAGCCATTGTAAGCCAAAAATCGTGATCTGTAAGCCTGGTAAAAACCGGCTCTGGACAACAAGAGTAATTAGAGAGAACAACATAATCTGCGCCAAGAATATCCATAACTTTACGCGTAGCAGCTTCTACACATGGATACCTAAAAGGCATAAGACATCCGAGGAAAAGACCATATTTAACCATATTCACACCACCTCCTACTTGTACCTAAGCTTTTTCTTTTCAATATCATAACCAACGCGTTCAGTAAACCCCATGTCTTCAGCAATTCCTCTAATCTCCTTAATAGTCTCAGAACTTGCAGTAGCTATTGGAGGCATTCCTGGAAGACCTAAATCTTCTCTTTTACGTATCATAGCCTTGCTAATAGGAGCAGAACAAGCTGTTTCCATAAGCATTTCAGCAATAGGTCTAGCTTGCGGTGGTAAAATACCGACCATAGGCTTTCTAAGCGGTTTTTCCTCGTATCCTTTTGGGGCTACAAGCTTTTCTGGCTTAAGACCTATAAACTCTAAACCGAAAAGATCTCTAATTTCACGTTCTATGAATTCTGCTGCAGGAGCTATGTGCGATATATCTAAAACTTCCATTTCTTCTTTGGGAACTTTTACGCGAACTGTAACTACTATCCCTTTAATATCAACATGATAGAGTAATTCTATATCTAGTCCCTCGTCTACAGCTGAAAGAGTCATGAAACGTGTCTCACGAGATAAATCGAAAACAGCTTTCATAGCGTCTTCTAAATCTTCCTCCTTAACAGTTAAGAAAACTCGTCTATCAATTGGAGTTTCAATCTTAACTATTTTATCTCCAAGCCCTTCCTTAAGTCTGCTAATTATTTCACTTACATTCATAATTTCACACTCCATAAATTCTCCTCATAAGTGCTAAAGCTTCATCTCTGGGCATTACTTGAACAGCTTGAGCAGAACAATATTTAGCACACCAAGGATCTCCATCACAAAAATCGCATTTCACAGCGATTTTAAGTTCTTCATCAAACCATGGAACTCCAGTTGGGCAAGAAAGCACGCATGAACGACAGCCTATGCATTTCATTGGATTTATAAGAACCCACCCTGTCTTTTCATCTTTCTTTATTGCTTCAGATGGACAAACCGCAACACAAACAGGTTCTTCACAATGACGGCATTGAACAGCTTCGAATAATGCTTGATTCATATCAAAAATCACGTGTCTACGCGCCTTGTTAAAATCTAACACGCCATAGTGCTTGTAAGCGCAGGCCATTTCACAGTATCGGCATCCAGTGCACCTCGCAGGATCGTAAAGAAGCACTAATTGCTCAGATATACTTGACATTTTTCCACCCAACTTAACCTCAAGTTTTATTAAGAAAAAATTTTCGCTTTATTTTCGTGCTATAGCACAAAAACAATTCCTTAGCGCTAAAAGCGCCGTTTATCTATGCGCAAACTAAATATTGACATATTTTTGCGCCGTTTTCCATTCGCATTTAAAGAGACAAAAAGCAAACAAATGCGCATGTAAACATGTATATCGCAATGCTATAATGCTTATTCAAAATAAGAAATCGTTTTCACGCTTTTTCATTGTTTATATGCCGTTTTTCTTTATTTCAGTTTCCTTAATATTTAAACAGTAAACTTAAAATTTTGAGCATAAACTCGTGTTTTGTTTATCGATAATGCAATAAAATGTTATTAATATTGATTTCAAGGCGCTTATCCGGTGTTCGGTTATGGCTGAGGAGAGAACGGAAAAAGTCGTTGAAGGCTTCAAGGAATTAGTGAAATCCAAGCTTGGAGTAGTTCCAGATCACATAGCCTTCATGTGCGATTACGCTCCAAGAACAGTAGCAAACTTCGTTAGAATGTATACTGCAACCATGGCCAAAGGTGCTCTAGACACGAAAACAAAAGAATTAATCGGTTTAGCTCTAGCAGCCGCTTTAGGATGTACACACTGTATGGTATGGCATACAATAATGGCATTAGAAGCTGGAGCAACAAAAGAAGAAATAGCTGAAGTGCTAGCAGTAGTAACAGTGATGACTGGAGGTCCAGGACTAGTAACTTGGTCTGAGCACGTAGTAAAAGTTCTAAAAGACAAAGGCCTAATATAGAAAGCTTTTCAAACCTTTCCTTATTTTCTTTTTAAGATAAAAATTAAAGAGGAGAAAAAGGGAATTTTTCTTACTTAAATTTCTTTAACGCTATTTCAGCTGTTAAAGCTATTGGCTCCCAAACGTCTGCGAGTGGAGGAGCATAACACGAGTCCATTTTCATTATGTCTGTTACGGTGAATCCTGCTTGTATTGCTACTGAAAGAACGTTAATTCTTTGTGTTACTTCCTCTCCTCCAACTATTTGGCCGCCGATTAATCTTCTTGTTTCAGCATCAAAAACAAGTTTCACTCTTATTGATTTATGTCCTGGATAGTATTCTGCTCTGGTTATCCCAGATAGAGAAGCTGTTACAACATTCATTCCAGAGCGTTTGGCCATAAATTCTGTTAGACCCGTTGCTCCAACTTGTAAGTCAAATATTCTTGTCACGAATGAACCTAATACTCCTGGAAACGTTGCGTAGCCTCCTGCAGCGTTTATTCCAGCTATTTTTCCCATCCTAACAGCCGTTGTTCCAAGTTGGGCAACTGCAGGCTGCTTAGTAATCATGTGAACGTTTTCTGCACAATCTCCAGCAGCATAAATATTTTCGACATTAGTTCTCATTCTAAAATCTGTTTTAATACCTCTTCTTGGTCCAATTTCTATTCCAGCGTTTTTCGCTAATTCAACGTCAGCTCTAACTCCTGTTGCCCCAATAACTATATCCGCTGGAATTTCTTCTCCTGCAACCATAACCCCCTTGACTTTTTCGTCTCCAACTATTGCCTCTACTCCCTTACCAACAATTACCCTCACTCCTTCTTCTTCTAGTTTCTCCTGAACTAGTTTAGCCGTATCTCCATCTAAAGCCGCTGGAAGAACGTAGGGAAGCAACTCTACTACAGTAACATTTAAGCCTTTTTCTTTCATTGCCGCAGCCATCTCAAGTCCTATTGCTCCTGCGCCAATAACAACTGCATTTTTAGCTTTTTCTAATGCTTCTTTTATTGCTTTCCCATCATCTAATGTTCTAACCATGAAAACTCCTTTTTTGTCTCTCCCTTCTATTGGTGGCATCCAAGCTTTAGCTCCAGTACACAAAACTAGGCTGTCATATTCTATTGTTTCGCTTTTCCCATCTTTGCTTAATAATTCGACTGTTTTCTCATCTTTATTTATCGCTGTTGCTGTTGTTTCAAGCCTTAAATCTATTTTAGTCATCTTATAGTATTCCGGTGGATAAAGCACGAGATCTTCAAAACGTGGAATTTCTCCTGCTATTACAAATGGTATCCCACATCTAGAGTAAACCGCATACTTGTCTCTTTCAACCATTATTATTTCGGCTTTCCTATCCGTTCTTCTTGCTGCTACAGCAGCATTTATTCCAGCAGCGTTTCCACCGATTACGACTATGCGTTTATCCACTTCAGCCACCTTTAACGAGTTCCCTATGCCATTCAACTGCTTTTTCAAAGTCCATTAAGTTTTTGAGTTCTTCATCTAGGTTTGAAGGTGTTATTAGTATAAGCCATCCTTCACCGTATGGATCTTCATTTACAATTCCAGGATTATCCAAAACTTTGCTGTTTACTTCTTCTACTTTCCCACTTAGTGGTGATATTAAATCTGAAACTGCTTTAACAGATTCAGCGCTTCCATAGGCTTCTCCTTGTTTTACTTCATCCCCCTCAGACGGCAACTCTATGAAAATTATTTCTTTTAGTTGTTTTTGTGCGTAGTCCGTTATTCCTATTCTTGCTTTGCCATTTTCAATTTTAACCCAACCGTAATCCTCAGAATAATACAAGCCTTCAAGAACTTCGTAGTCATCAACTTTAACCATACGCTCACCCGAACTCAATTTAGCTCAACCCAAATTTAAAATTAAGCATGTTCCTAGTGCCACCCCTAAGAAACTGGGTAAGCTAAAAAATTAAATCGGGCGGTTAAGCGTAAACTACTCTATTAAAGATAACAGTTTGTCAGCTGGAATTCTATTCCTATTTATTGCAAGTTCTTTAGCATCTAATCCAAGTGATAAACCCAAAAGCTGCGTGTAATGAAGTGATGGAATCCTATAGTGCTCAGAATACTTTCTTTCAACAATTATTTGGTTTAAATCGAGCTGCATGTGGCAGAAGGGGCAAATAGTTATTATTGCATCTGCGCCTGCCTTAGAAACACTCATAAGTTTATTTCTAGCGAGGGCTAAAGCTAAATCTAAGTCGACTGAAGTAACAAGTCCCCCACAGCACTCGTCTTTTTCATCGTAATCTAAGCATTTTACACCTGTAATTCTTACTAAAGAATCAAGTTTCTCTGGATTGTCTGGGTTATCAAAACCTAAATAGTCGGTGGGCTTCATTATATGGCATCCGTATTGTGGTGCAACTCTAATTTTATCTAAAGGCTTAACTATGCGTTTTTTAAGTTCTTCTAAGCCGTAATCTTCAAGAAGCATTTTAGTAAAATGAAGAATTCTAACTTCTCCTTTGACTTCTCTGCCAATACTTTTCAGAATGTCATTTACTTCTTGTTTAAAGCGCTTATTTTTTTCTATTTCAACTTTAACTTTCGTCATGTGTCCGAAACAAGCTGGGCATAAAGTTAGTATGTCTAGTCCTTCGCTTTCAGCTAGACTTATGTTTCTTGCTGCTAGAACAGAAGCACTTAAGTGGTCTACAGCGTCCATGAGAAAACCGCAGCAGTTTGCGCCTTTAAACTCTATGAGTTCTACTCCGAGGGCTTCCGCTACTTTCCTAGCTGAAACTTCATATGTAGTTTCTTTTGAAGCTGTGAAACATCCCGGGAAGAATAAGTATCTAAGTTCTTTACTCATTTTCTGCATCCTCCAAAATGTTTTTTATTCCAGTTCCATCCATAAGCTTCCTAACTTCTTCTAAATCTACTGGTGGTAGTGGTGGGAGTCCTACACGTTCTCTAACTTTGTTTACAGGTTCTTCAGACTTGTATATGCGACCATACTCAGCTATAGTTTTACTTTGGTCCCTATAGAATGGATGTATGTATCCATTTCTAGCAGCAACATACCGTATGGCTCTTATTACGTCTGTGGGTCTAACTCCTTGGGGGCATTTTTCAGTGCAAGAGTAGCATGCAGCGCAAAGCCATATTTCTCTACTTGGAAGCACAAGCTCTTTTAAGCCTAAAACAGCCATTCTTATAAGCCTTAAAGGTTTAAATTCATCTGTAAACCTCCTAATTGGGCAGACGGCAACGCATTCACCACACTGAAAACAAAATTTTATGTACTCTCCGCCAGGCATAGAAGCTACCTCATACTTGAATTTTGGGTCTACGCGAACCGCTTGAGGCAATATTCCATTCACCTCCGTATCCTTTCATCTATAACGATTTTAAGCTTTAATTTACGGTGGTATTAAGCACTCGTTTACATCACATTTCAGTCGTGTTTCAGCGCTGTAATCACTCTACTCCATACTATACAAAGTCTTCCTGAATTATGCAAAAAGTAATTTAGAAATATAACTTTACATAATTCAAGTTTGCCATATGAAATCTCAAATTAGAGTGGGAGGGGAACCTCAGATTGCCAATGAAATTAACTAAAGTAGAAAAAGAAAATAAACTTATAATTGAAAGAAAATTGTATGTTCAGCGTCATAAACTAATACTTTACAGAGACAAGTGCGTTGGATGCGAATTCTGCAGTTTAGTATGCCCAAGAGAAGCAATAACGATTACAGTTCCAGAAAAAGAAAACGGGAAAGCAAAGAAACCAATAATCGACGTTGATGCTGAAAAATGTCACTTCTGTGGAGTTTGCAATGCAGTATGTATGTTTGGAGCCATACAAGTAACAGTAAACGATAACGCAGTTATTCCAGTTGTAGAAAAAGAATCATTCCCAAAGTTCGTCAGAGATATTATGGTTGATGAAAGTAAATGTCCAATTGAGTGTATTGAGTGTGAAGAAGCTTGTCCATTCAATTTGATAAAAGTAAAAGTTTTGTCTCCTGAGGGAGAAGAAGTAGGAAATTTAGATGCCTATCCAGATAAGTCTAAATTGAAAGTTAAAATTGATATAGACATTGATTCTTGCCCCTGCTGTAAACTATGTGAGGTTAAGTGTCCTGAAGGCGCTATAAGAGTTTCTAAGATAGTACACGGTTTAATTAAAATTAGAACTGAACTCTGTCCTGAAGGCTGTAGAGACTGCGTTGATGTCTGCCCAATACCAGGCGTATTAACAGTTGGAGAAGACGGAAAAGTCAAAGTTAACGAATTTCACTGTGTATATTGTGGTGTTTGCCGTCTAGTTTGTCCAGTTGAAGACGCAATTGAACTTAAACGCTTTTACATAAAGCATACGCCAGTAAAATCTGGAGCTTGGAACACAGCATTAGAAAAGCTTACTTCAACAGAAGCTATGATTAGAGAATTAATGGCTAAAGGATATGCTAGAGCAAGAACATCTGTTGAAAAACGTCTCTGTTAATTTAAGGGAGGCATTTCTCATGTCAGTTGAAGAAGAACCAAGAATAGGAGTTTTCGTATGCCACTGTGGACTAAACATTGCGGGAGTGGTAGATGTTAAAGAAGTCGTAGAATACGCAAAAACGCTTCCTCATGTAGTTTTTGCGATTGATAATAGGTATACTTGCGCAGAGCCAGGACAGAACGAGATTAAGGAAGCTATTAAGAAGTATAAGCTTAATAGGGTTGTTGTTGCTGCTTGCTCTCCAAGAATGCACGAACCAACGTTTAGGCGTTGCGTTTCCGAAGCAGGATTAAACCCATACCTATTTGAAATGGCGAATATACGTGAGCACTGCTCATGGTGTCATCCAACGCATCCAAAAGAAGCAACAGAGAAAGCAAAAGAAATTGTTAAAATGGCTGTTGCAAAAGCTGCTTTATTAAGACCTTTAACACCGATTAAAGTTCCGGTAACAGATAAAGTCCTCGTTATTGGGGGTGGAATTGCAGGAATATCTGCTGCTTTAAATTTGGCTGATATGAACTTCAAAGTGTATATGCTTGAAAAAGGTGAGAGCATTGGCGGTCATATGGCTCAACTTGATAAGACATTTCCAACGCTTGATTGTTCAATATGTATTGAAGGCCCCTTAATGGTTGATGTTTACAGACACCCAAACATAGAATTAATAACTTATGCGGACTTAGAAAGCGTAGAAGGATACATCGGTAATTTCAAAGTGAAAATAAAAAAGAAACCCCGCTATGTAATTGCTGAAAGATGCACAGGCTGCGGAGAGTGCAAAGACGTTTGTCCAATTGAGTATCCGAATGAATGGGATATGAATCTATCAACTAGAAAGGCAATATCTGTTCCCTTCGACCAAGCAGTCCCACTAATATATAGAATAGATATGGATCACTGTATTCAGTGTTATAAGTGTGTTGAAGCTTGCGGTCCTAGAGAAGCCATAGACTTCAGTCAGCAACCAGAAGAAATTGAATTAGATGTTGGTGCAATAATTGTTGCTACTGGATATGATATTTACTTACCATACGATGATCCAAGATATGGGTATGGGAAATATGCTAATGTCATAACCGCTTTAGAAATGGAGCGTTTGCATCTAGCTGCTGGACCAACAAGAGGAAAAATACTACGTGCATCTGACGGAAAAACTCCGAAAACCATCGTTTTCATAACTTGTGTGGGTTCTAGAGACATTGGAAAATACGAGTATTGTTCTGGTTTCTGTTGCATGTATACGCTTAAGAATGCGATACTGACTAAAGAGAAGTTCCCAGATACTGAAGTCTACATAATTTACATGGATATGCGAACAAATTTCAAGGGATTCGAAGAATTCTATAGAAGAGCTAGAGATTTATGGATAACATTTATACGTGGAAGGCCAACAGAAATTAAAGAGGACCCAGAAACTAAAAACCTCATAGTTAGAGTTGAAGATACATCTGTCGGCCGTTTAATTGAAATTGAAGCAGAAATGGTTGTTCTATCTACGGCTGCAATACCGAGTAAGGGAGCAGAAGACTTAGCAAGAATACTAAACATTTCACGTGGATTAGATGGCTTCTTTATGGAATCACATCCAAAACTAAAACCACTCGACACATCTGTTGATGGAATATTCCTAGCAGGCGCATGCCAAGGCCCCAAAGACATACCATATAGTGTTTCTCAAGGTGCAGGGGCCGCAGCAAGAGCAGCAACAATACTCTCAAAGAAAGAGTGGATGATAGAACCTATAATAGCAGTTGTAGACCCAGAAAAATGCCGAAACACACGGGTTAAATGTGGAATATGCGTAACAAGATGCCCCTACGGCGCTGTAATCGCTGAAGAAGGCAAACCTGCAGAAGTTATTCCAGCCAAATGCCATGGATGTGGGACATGTGTTGCAGACTGCCCAGAAGACGCAATAACGCAGATGCACTTTACGGATGCACAAATATTTGCTCAAATTAGAGCCGCACTAGAAAAAGATCCAGAAAAGAAAATTCTGGCTTTCTGCTGTAACTGGTGTAGTTATGCTGGTGCAGACCTCGCCGGAACAAGTAGATTTGAATATCCGCCTAACACACGTATCATACGCGTAATGTGTAGTGGTCGTGTAGACAGAGACTTCGTTCTTGAAGCTTTCAGACTTGGCGCAGGAATGGTTCTAGTTGCAGCATGTCACCTCCCATACGATTGCCACTACATAAGCGGGAACCACTTTATGACTGAGAGAATGAAAACCCTGGCGAAAGTGCTTGAGAAAATAGGTATAAGCCCAGAAAGATTTAGAGTAGACTATATATCTGCCGCTGAAGGATCTAAGTGGGCTGAATTAATGAAGGAAATGGCTACTAAACTAGAAGAGTTAGGTGTAGACCGTATTAGAGAAGAAAATGAAAAAGCAAGACCGTTTATAGAAAGAATGTTATCAAAGAAGAGAAAGAAATGAATAAACCGCACAACAAACATATATTTATTATAAATTCGTAAAGAAAAAATGAATAAGTATTTTTCTTTTTTGCTCTGACCTAAATTTACAGTATAACTACTATCCCCTTAGTCGGATCTAAAGCTATAGCATTA
>Ga0164311_10001067_pt1 | contig 13074 bp, 12 predicted proteins | sample GuaBasSedimGuay2_FD_121796 | JGI IMG/M metagenome (GOLD analysis project Ga0164311, IMG submission 121796) | Subseafloor sediment microbial communities from Guaymas Basin, Gulf of California, Mexico - Guay2, Core 4569-9, 9-12 cm | ecosystem: Environmental > Aquatic > Marine > Hydrothermal vents...
GGCACAGGCCTTCTCTTCCGAAAGCTCTGTCAACTGCCCGATGTGAAGAGAATCGTAGGCGTGGATTTCTCGCTTGGCATGCTGAGCAAGGCTAAGCAAAAGAAGTGCTTTCAAGTAGACCTCATAGCTGCCGATATAAGGCTACTTCCTCTGCGCGAGAAATCTGTGGACGAAGCCTTCTCCATAACAGTTATTGACAGCCTGGAGTTCTTGAGGAAGTGTTTAAGTGAAATCAAGGGAATCTTGAGGGGAAGCAGGTTTACGTTCAGCGTCTGTAAGGCAGTTAAGCTTTCAGGAGAGAAGGCTAGGCAGACTTTAAGGGAGAAAGGCTTTTCCAATCTTAGGCTCATGAGCGAAGAAGAAATTAAGGATGTCGTCTATTTTGCTACGAGAAATGACAGTTGAATGCGTTGTTAACCCAGGGTTGGAGAAATGTTATAGGCTTTTTAAGGAGTTTATAGGGAGAGGACTAGTAACCCTACTGGTAGCCGAGTGCGAGATCTCCTACGAAGGCCGAGCGTCCTCTAAGCTTGGCAGGGGCGAAAGACTCATAATCTTCAAGCCTGACGGCTCACTTTTAGTGCACAGGAGTTGGGGCTACGAGCCCGTTAATTGGCAGCCAAGCGGTAGCATCGTGTCCTCAAGGATGGCTAAGGATTCTTTAATTATAAGAAGCGCCAGGAGGAACATAAAGGAGCTGATTGAAATTCGCGTCTTTAAGGTAAAGCTACTTAGCGGGTTCAAGTTAGTCGATAAGGGAGAGTTCGTCATGTACGGTACTGAGGAGGACATGAAGAGAGCCATAGAAATAGAGCCCTCGCTTCTAGAGAAAGGTTTCCGCGTAACGAAGTTGGAGAGGAAGGTTAGACCAGGATTTATAGACGTTATGGGAGTTGACTCCCAAGGACGGCTTACCATCGTTGAGCTAAAGCGAGAGACCGCCTCTCGCGACGCCGTCATACAGTTGAAAAAGTACCTTGATAGCCTTAAGAGAGAACTTGGCGTTGAAGCTATTAGGGGCATACTCGCGGCTCCTAGAATTTCTAAAAGTGCTCTAAGATTACTTAGAACATTAGGGCTGGAATACAAGCCAATATCATTAAATAAGTGCCTTAAGGTTTTAAAGGAGAGGAGGACGACGCTATGAGTAGGACTAGGTACGTTTGTTTGGAGTGCAAGAAGAGAGGAAGAGGAGGATACTTTAGCGTAAAGGAGGAAGTTGAGGAGATAAAGTGCCCCTACTGCGGTTCCTCAAAAGTGAAGAAGTTAGAATAACACCATGAGCGTTTTCGAGCACGAGTTCAAGGAGAGGTTCTTAAAGTGCAGTCTCGAGGAGCTTATACCTTACGCCCAGTGGAGGAGAGGTCAGCGAGAGGTCTTAGAGTACGTTCAGTCCTCCTTAAAGGAAAACAGTATCATAGTGCTGGAGGCACCTACGGGATTCGGGAAGACTCTACCCGTGATCCTCGCGACTTTAAAAAGAGCTTTGGAAGAGGGTAAGAAGGTCCTCTACTTAGTCAGGACCAAAAACGAAGCTCTAGCACCATTCAGAGAGCTCAGGAGAATATCCAGACATACCGGTCTAAACATACCCTTTGCTATATTCCGAAACAAGAAGGAGATGTGTGCCGTTAAGGAATTTCATGAATTAGAGTACGAAGACTTCCTACAGAGGTGCAGGATCCTCAGAGAAAAGGGGTATTGTAGGTACTTTAAGAACGTGGAAGACGTAGAACCCGAAGAGTTGAGCAAGATTGTGCAAAGCACTAGAGACATGCAGAAGCTGGCTGATGCGCTGATCCTGAGAGGTCTATGCCCCTATGAGTCTATGAGAAAGGTGGGTGAGCGTTCGTGGCTTATTATTGGAGCGTATCCCTACCTCTTTCACGAACAAACAAGAGAATCTTTCATGCGATCCCTCAACTTAAAGCTGGATGAACTAATAGTAGTCGTGGATGAAGCCCACGGTCTACCAGACTACCTCTCTAGCCTCTATTCCCACTCCTTCACATTGAGTGACTTAAGAAAAGCTAGGAAAGAAGCGAGGACCTACTTAGGATTAGAGGAAACAAGAGAGGTACTTGAAGTGCTTAGAAGACTGGAAGCTTGGATGAAGAGCGTTGTTCAAAGCACAGCTCAAGACATAGTAATTAGGCGTGAAAGCGAGATCGTGTCCTTGCTAGGGAGCATCGAGAAGTTCTCTGACCTAGTTAGAAAGGCGTATTTAAGGTTTATTGCAGAAAATAGGCCCCAAACCTTCCACTTAATGAAGATCCTCAAAGGCATTGAAGCAGTGTCCAGCATGTATGAAGGGTACGTTCTATGTGTATTCAGGGATCCTCTACCGACATTTTGTTACCGTTGTACGCTGCCCTCCGTAAAGGTAGAGCGCATTTTCTCAAATGTGTGGGCTACTGTGCTCATGAGCGGAACTATGCCCCTTAGAGAGTACTTACAGGCTACTCTAGGCTTGAAGGAAAAGAACATGCTTGAATTTCGCGTAAGGGGAACGGTCGGTAGGCTTAGAGCAATTGTTGCAAGGGATGTCACTACTCGCTACGAGGAAAGAAGTCCTTCCATGCTCGAAAAGTATGCTAAGTACGTTTGCCAAGCGTTTAATGTGGCAAGAAGAGTTGTAATGGTTGTAGCGCCCTCATATGACGTTGCTCGACAATTGTTTGCAAACTTAGTTGGATTAGGTGTAAGAAGCATCATCCTCGAAAGAGAAGACACACGAATAGAATCCGTTACTAGGAAAGTCTACACCCACATTGAGAGGAGAGGCAAGGGACCAGTAATACTGCTAGCCGTAGCCGGAGGCAAGCTAGCTGAAGGCATAGAGCTCCGGTTTGATGGTAGGAGCTTCATCGATATCGTAATAATTGCAGGTATACCTTATCCCGAGCCCTCAGCGTACACCGAAGCTCTGCTTCGCGAAATAATGAAAGCTCTTAAGGATCCGGGCAAGGCTTGGAGACAGGTATTCGAAACCCCGGCGCTAGTAAAAATTCTACAGGCAGTAGGAAGAGCTCTTAGAAGTGAGGAGGATAAAGCCCTAGTTATTCTGCTTGACAGACGCGTGCTTGAAAGAGAAACTTTTAGAGAAGTTGCAACAGACCTTGATCCTAACTTCGTTGAATGCACGCTTGCTGATTTCATGGAAAAGGCATCTAAGCTCTACTCCGAACTGGGTTTAAGCTGATATTTTCTTAACAACTCATATATTTGAAAGGGGACACGATTCCTGTTACTCAAGCTCAGCTCTATTACGAGAGGCTTATACTTTTCAAGAATCTTTCGTGTAAAGGGGAAAGCCCTAGCCCTTATATGTACCGTTCCTATGAGAGGTTTCGGGCTTTCAAGAGCTCTAACCACGGTCTCCTGAAATTTTTGAGAGAAGAGTTCCATTGGTCCTATCTCATCTATGAATACGACATCTGCCTCAGCAATAGCTTGCTCTATAGCTTCAACTCCTACACTCTCTAAATCCTCCAAAATCACCCTGTATTTTCCGACTCTAGGTCCCTTAGACGCATAGATTGAGGCTAAGAGCCCTCTCCTCCCGCCCATTAGGTCTATTATTTGAAAACCTGTCCTCACACCTCGCTCTCTGATCTCCTTAGTTACCATGCCTCCTATCTTCAGCCCATTACGCTTGCAAAGCTCCACTATCTTCAGTATCGCTGTAGTCTTCCCTATTCCAGGTCTACCCGTTATAAACACCTTAGGAGAATTCCGGCTTATAGACAAGGCTCTTAAACCTCCCATAATATTCTTCAACAGTTCTTATTAGTTCCTTGCTCACGCCCAACATCTTCCCGTCTTCCGGAAATGCTCTTAAGCACCATACGCCTATCCTTTCTACAAGAGATAAGACCTGGTTATAGGGGTTTATGCTCTTCAATAACTCCTGCTTTATGAACTTTCCTAGAAGGCCGTTAAGTCTCTTCCTATCAAATAGGTCATAGAACATTAACTGTAAGAGTATTGGGTTCACGTCGTAAAACCAGACCTTTAATCCCAAGCTCTTGAAGGCCGTATTGTAAAAATCTAAGGAGACTAAAAACGGATCGTCGCTTATGCTTCTATGAGCAAAGGCCTTTGGGCTTGCTCCATTCTTCGAAACGAGGGAAGACAGGAAATAGGCTAAAGCTTTCCAGTTAAAGTCCCAACTTCTGATAAGCTTCATCCAGAAAGTACTCCTTCCAAACTCTAAGAAAAGTTCCCTATATATGGAACAAACCTTCTTTAGCTCTTCTTCCAAATCCCTCTCATAGTAGTACCTTGCAAGAAACGCTAGAGACCGGGCCATGAAGCTTAGGGAACGAGAAACGTGCTCGTTCTCAATAGTATTGCTAATGCATGAGAAACTGTCATAGGCGTCCTGACACGCCCATTGAAATGCCTTAATGAAGTCCATGAGCTCTCCCTTGATGAAATACTTCTTAAGGAAATGCTCTCGGTCTACGATCCCTAAAGTCAGCTCCCCATACTCTTTTAAGAAAGAGACAAAGTCAAACTCACGCAACGAACATTCACTCTGAACGATTTTCTTCAATTCACTAAAGACAAAGTTGGAAACTTCCCGACGTATTGTATTAAAAGCAACTTTCCAGGCTGAGGATAATATCCTCAAGAAAACTTGCCCTTGAATCCTCTCGGCGAAAACTGTATAATATAGCCTTCTCGACCCGGCTTTAACAGGAGGCTCCACCCCGCTCCATATCATTTGCTCAGAAAGCCTAGAGGACACGACTATTTGTTCGGTCTCGAAGGGTGAAAGAGATCTGCGAAGAGGTCTCAAACAACTGTGAAGAAAATCCTTAGTGCGCTTTTCGACCGACCTTTTGGATGCCTCTTTTAGAAGCTTCGAAAGCAAAGTTAGTTGGACATTTTCTAGTAAATTAGAAATTCTGGCTTCTATTGAAGCAATATCTACCTTATTTTCGCGCACGGCAGCGCATAACTTTCCCATATCTAGTAAAAGACCCTCACCCTCTCTGAAGTCCTCCTCCCTTAGGCTTACTAGCTCCCCTTGGTTACGAAGCACCTCATAGGCCCTTAACTTTACGAAGAAGAGGAAGGGTGCAAGGTCCGCTAACTCGGGGATGTTCTTGGAAATTCTTTTACTTTTATTACATGTTATAATTGCCATCTTACATGTCCTCCCTAAAACTTCGCGGCAGATGTTGTCAATAAGCTCCAATAATTCTCCACCATAAACTCCTTCAGAGAAGAAAAGGGCGAGGTACTCATCGTGACGTTTACGGTTCAAGAGTTTATTGTAAAAGAAACTCAGGCTCCAATAGGCGTTTATCTCCGCGAAAACCCTATTGTCAGATAGCATTTGAGGGAGAAAAGCGTTTGAATAGAAGGCTACGTATGCATCTATTTCGCGCTTTAGAATTTTTTCGAGGAGCTTTGCTACAAGAATGGGATTTTCTTCACGAATTCTTAAAAGAGTTCTAGGTTCTAGGCCAATAATGTAATCCTTACTCTCGATCAGTGGCTTTAACATCGATTCACTAAGTGCCCTCGCGTTTCTAGATCGAGACATAGGCAGAAGACCAGCGTTCACGAGAGCAGGGTCAAAAATATGGAAGCATAACCACTGGACTCTACTTAGCGGAGAGGAACTACGCGTTACGGAAGACACCATTCTTAACCCTCTAAAATCATTTTATATTTCAAGTGATGCACTACTAAGTTTTTCTTGCGAAAAGCTTAGATATACTTCCTTGGTTTAATTAGCTGTGATGAACGATCGATCAGCAAGCCAAGCTGAGGAAAACAATGATGTTCCGGATGCTCTCTGAAAGGATGTGGTTGAGGGTGATTTCTCTTGAGTTCTCCCCCGGCTGAGGAATTAGATGAAATAGATAAGAAGCTTTTAAAGATACTTCAACAAGACGCGAAAACCCCTTATGCGAAAATTTCAGACGAAATAGGAATAAGCGAAGCTACGGTGCATCTAAGGATTAAGAGACTCCTAAAATCTGGGGTCATCCTGGGCTTTCAAGCAATTGTAAACCCTAAGAAAGTTGGCATTAACTATATGGCTCTCACGGGACTCAACATAAAGCCTTCGGAATCGACGAAAATACTTGAAAGGCTAAGTAAGGTAGAGAACGTGTACGAAGTCTACGTGACGGCGGGAAGGTATAATATAGTGGCGAAGGTTAGAGCTAAAGATTCAAGCGAACTCCTCGATACCTTAAAGGTCATAGAAAGGATACCTGGAATAACGTCCATGGACGTAATGTTAGTACTAAGTACCATTAAAGAAGAAACGCGTATAAGGATCCCTTAACCCCCATCCTAGAGAATTTTTTTAAATAACCTAAGCATCTTGAGGAGATCTCCGTATACTGCTACATCCGCGTGCATTGCAATCCTAAGATCCTTAGGGTTGAAGGCTATGCTGAGGCCTGCGACTTCAAACATTGAAATATCAACCTCGCTATCTCCCACAGCTATTGTTTCACAGAGATCTATCCCGTGTCTTGCACATAGCTCTCCTAGTACTTCTCCCTTGTTCTCTACGGTCACATAGACCTCCACTTCTCCACTGACGACATCGTTATCGAAAAGAAGCCTATTTGCAACGAACTCGTCAAATGATGCATGCCTCCTCAGCGGCATTTCTACGAGATCTAAACCTGCACTTATTGCGAAAACCTTAAGCTTTCTCTTTTTAAGAAAACTTATAAGCTCCGCTAATCCCTCCTTAACAGGAATTTTTTCGACAATGCTGATGATCCTCCGTCTAGAAACACCCTTCCATAGCTCCACATCCAGTCGCGCCCACTCCTCATAAGATATTTTTCCACTGTAAAACAGCTTCGCGTTCTCTCGAGCCTTTTGAAGAGTATTTAAGTGCCCGTGTATGAAACGCCAAACGCTATCAATTTCAGTAAGCACTCCATCTACATCGAAAACTATAGCCCTAAATTTTCCTGGCATACTCTTCGAGACACTGCTTAACCGATCTTTATATTTTTATGCGTAGAGGAAGTATCATGGAGAAATGACTTGAGAATAGCAGCTGTAGGTGACATCCACTCACCTAGATACCTAGATCTCTATATCAGTGCCTTGAAGGATATATCTTGGCGCGATGCGGAGATCCTAATATTTGCGGGGGATGTAATCTATAAAGGAAGTGTAAACGAATATAGGCGCGTTTTGGATCATACTAAGAAGTTTTTCGATAAAACGATAGTATCAATTTTCGGGAACGAAGAGTACGAAAGCGTTGAGGAACAGCTAATTGAGCTGTGCCCAGAGATTATATGGTTAAGAGAAGAAGGACGCGTGTTCTCTCTAAATGGCATTAGAGTAGGAATATGGGGCACACGAGGCGTCTTAGATCGGCCAACAAGGTGGCAGAGAAGGAACATACCAGGCATATACACGATATATCAGAAAAGGCTTAGAGAGATGTTTGAAGGCTTAAAGAGACTTAGAAAGACCTGCGACGTTCTAATACTCGTCTCACATTATGCTGTCACGTATGAAACTCTTGAGGGAGAGGACAGGAGGATCTGGCCTGAACTCGGCTCGAGGAGGGTGGAGAGAATATTGGCGGAAATTGGTGTCGATTTAGCAATACACGCACATGCCCATAGATCTAAGGTGAGCGAGGTGAAAAAGGGTGCAACGAGGATATTTAACGTGTCCCTACCAGCTCTCCAAAAGATTTCATTAATAAGCTTGGAGAAAAGGGGTCTCTTACAGTACTTCGGCTAAGGCTAACTCTTAGAAAGAGCCCGAGTTCCCTGAAACACTATACCATTTCGTTAAGCTTAATGGTCTTAAACTTCTGGGCATAGTATCTGACTATCTTAAGATAAGTATCTCCAAACTCCCTAGTCTGCTCTATGTCGCTGTTTTCCCACCACTCATTGTAAGAGCGTACGAAAATGCCGTCTAGGTTGAGCTTTAATGCTCCTATGAAACATGTGCAGACGCTCAGGCTTCTAGCGACATATTCATAAATTTTTCTACCATGAGGCAGTTGTGCGTGCCAATAAAGGGCTCGAAGTTAAGGGAGAACGCAAGTCATTTTTCACCTAAAGGTTTCTAAGCATCTTGTAACAAACTCTATAAATAAGCTTTGCTAAGCAGATGCGAGGACTCGGTGAACGACTTCGTTAGAATTCCGTTTAAGTGTAAGCAAAATTTAATCAGCATTCGAGAGCGACATCATGTTTCAGTCGCGAGCTGTATCATCACGCAAATAAGGTATGCACGGACTGTTATTTAAATCCGTCGGGCTTCTGGAAATAAATATTGCTCGCCCTGATCCATAATTACCGTGCGATAAGAAAATGGCGTTGAGGCTATCCCTACATGCCTATAAGAAGCTAGAATCCCTAGACTTACGAATGCTCCAGATAATTGAGAAGAATATGGCGTTTTACGAATACGTTCCAATGGAGGTCATCTGTCGTAGATTAAGGAGGGATGAAAAGTTCGTTTCAAGGAGACTTAAATTCTTGAACGAGTTGGGAGTCGTCGAGAGACTAAAGGGAGCGTATATCGGTTACATACTGACATCGAGAGGATATGATTGTTTAGCGCTTAACGTTCTTGTGAAGAAAAGGATCGTGTCAAACATTAATTTAGCACCTCTAGGGCTGGGAAAGGAATCCGACGTTCACCTAGCAATTTCCACGTCAGGCGACAAAATTATACTTAAGTTCCATAGACTGGGGCGAATAAGCTTTCGCCAGACCCGTAGATTTAGGGACTATGTGGGTGAAAGGCGACATATATCCTGGCTCTACCAATCTCGCCTGGCGGCGCAGAAGGAGTATGAGGCTTTAAAAATCCTTCACTCAGTGAAAGTCAGCGTTCCAAGACCTATCTTCCAAAACAGACACGTTGTCGTAATGTCGTACTTTAGCGGCATTCCACTATATAAAGTTCCCCCGCTCTCAGATCCCCTCGAAACTCTCAGAACAATAATTCAAAATGTGAGAATAGCGCATTTAGAAGCTGGAGTAATTCACGGCGATTTAAGTGAATACAATGTACTTGTGGACGTTCGTAACGGTAGCATTACGATAATTGATTGGCCTCAATGGATCTCATCTACGCATCCGCTAGCCTATTTCTATATAAAGAGAGATATTGAAAATATTATAAAGTTCTTTAGAAGAAAGTATAAGATAACCATGAACCTAGACGAAGTATTAAAGGACATCGTGGAAAGGGGGGAAGGGACTGCTGAGTAAGGTAATGGGACTGGATATTCTACCTGGTCAAAGAGAAGAAGGAAGCTTTAGGAGATATTTTGCAGCTGTAATTCTCGAGAGAGGAAGAGTCTCTAAAAGGTTTGAAAGGCTAAGCCTCTTTAAGGTCTTTAAGGTCGTTAAGCGAGAGAGACCCAATATTCTAGCTCTGGACAACATTTTTGAACTCCATGAAGATAAAAAGTGCCTCATTAAGATCTTGAGCACGCTCTCACTGTACACTAAAGTCGTTCAGGTAACTCGCTCAGGTGAAGGTGAAGAGAAAGTCCTTTACTTAGCTAAGAAAGTTGGGATCCTTAAGTCAGCTGAGGGAAAACCATCTCCTCTCCAAACTGCAGAAATAGTTGCGCGGCTTGCGGATAAAGGGGTTGGAGCAGCAGTTTCCGTGAACGAGAATGAGACGAGAATAGTTGTTTGCGCGGGGAGAACACCCGGACCTGGGGGCATGAGTTCTCGTAGGTTTCAGCGCAACTTAAGCCAACTGGTACTGAGAGCAACTAGGGAAATTGAGGAGAGTCTAAGAAAACACGGTATAGAATATGACTGCTTCGTCAGAAAAACTGAAGGAGGGTATAAAAGTAGCCTATTCATAGTATATGCTCCACGAGAAGTACTATATGGTGTAATTAAACAGAGAAAGGGATATGATATTAAAATCTTAATAAAGCCAGTGCTAAAGGAGGATATAGAATTCGTACCACTGAATGCAGCATCGGTAAGAAGGAGGTACGTGGTTGAGACCCCTCCTCAAAGACACATAATTGTGGGTATAGACCCTGGAGTAAGCACGGGTGTTGCAATATTAACGTTGGACTCGAATATTCTCACGTTATTTAGCGCGAGAAACCTGAGCCGTAACTTGCTAGTAAGAAAAGTCCTTGCATATGGTAAGCCTGTTTTAGTGACCACTGATGTTAACCCTCCGCCCCTCTACGTTCGCAAAATAGCTACGTTCTTTAATGCCTCGATATTTTATCCTCCTAAAAGCCTCAGCATTGAAGAGAAAAGAAAGTTAGCCCAGGAATACGCAGAGAAGCACGGGATTAAGATTGCGGACAGCCATCAGCGCGACGCATTAGCTTCCGCCATAAAGGCTCTGGGACACTTTAGAGAGAAGTTTATTAGAGCTGAAAAAGAGGCATTAAGGATAGGCATTAAAGTGCCACTAGATGAAGTAAAAGCCCTCATAATTCAGGGAAAAACCGTGAAGGAGGCCTTAGAAAAAGTTGCTACGCATGAGAAAAAGCCTCCTTTACAAAAAGTAGAACTCCAGAAAGTTGATTCGACAAAGAGCAAGGAAGCGGAGGAATTGAAGAAGAAGATAAAGGAGATTCAGGTATTAAAAGCAAGAATTCAAGCCCTCGAAAGAGAGCTTAAAGAGCGTGAAAAAGAGCTCTTAATACTTAAGGAGGAGATGGAGAAACTCGCTAAAAAACATTTAATAGAATATGAAAAAGAATCGCTATTTAAACACCTTCTATCCAAGATAGAAAGTCTGAGAAAAGAGAACCTTCTCTTACGTCAGGAAAATGAAGACCTCAGAGCTAAAATAGGGCTACTCAAGGACCTCCTGGAGAAGGCATTGGAAGGAGATGTTGTAAGACTCATTAAAATAAGGGACTCAGACGAGTTCCTCGAGAAGAAAAACTCTCTAAGAGGGAGAGTTATAGTCGTTGAAAACCTTGACGATGCCTTAAGAAAAGCCATCGAATCATCCGTAGACGAAAGTAAACCTCAAGGGATAATAATATTAAACCAGGCCCCTCAATCAATAGTTGAGAGACTGGAGTACTATAACATTCCCGTCATAACTGGTGATGAAATAAGGTTAACGACGCTTGATGATGAACACTTTGTCTCCAAAAGAGAGTTGGATGAAAAGCTGAATAGAAAACTTAGGGAGATACGAGAAAGGAACGTTGTGGAGAGCGAAGACGCTATCGCGAGAATTATAAAAGAATATAAGTCTTTAAGGCAACGTATGCTTCGCTTAGAAGAGTAACGCTTCGCCTCTAAGAATATAATCAGTTAACTCACAGACCTTACTGAGTTCATCCTTGGCTATTTCTTGAACCTCATACACTATCGTGTTAAACTTCGCGCCCTCTAGGGGTACTATGGAGACGTTTAAAACTTGAGGCTGATCTATAGGCTTGCCTATCTGGCTTAGGATAGCCACGTAAACTTCCCTTATGTTGTTGACTTCCTCGTATATTCTTGACGCTATTTTAAATGCAAGCACGTTGTAAACTTTTCCCACATGGCTTACCGGGTTCTTTCCAGCTGTAGCTTCAAGTGACATCGGTCGGAGAGGCGTTATTAATCCATTCGCTCTATTGCCCCGTCCTGTGGCTCCATCGTCACCATGTTCAGCCGACGTACCTGTAACTACGAGATATACTCTCTCACCTATGATATCCGTCATGTCATCTGCCGTATTTACGAAGACGGCAACCTCCTTTTCAGTCACCTTGCTTGCTAGGTTTAAAACCTCTTCCTTGATCACGTCCTTAGCATACTTATATTCATCTAGACTTGCTACCTTTTCGGCCAAGATAGCGGTAGCTACTGTCAATTTTATTTTGTCCTTTATACGTAAGCCCATTACCTTCACGTCCTCTCCAACGAACTCGTACTTCCTCTTAAAGTCAGGAGAATTGAGCAATCTTTCCGTTTCAAAAACTAATTTTTCGGTTTCCGTTAACGGCGCAAAACCGGCTCCAAGCGAAGTATCGTTTGCAAGCGGAACTTTTGTCTCTACAAGTCGTGCTAGCTCTGCAGAACCCTTACCGATTTTATAATCAACTATAACGTGTCGCTCGACATCCAAGTACCTTATATTCTCCCGTAGCCATTTTTTAGCTGCCGATAAAATTATGCCCCCTACCGGGATCATTTCAACGCTTCCATCAGGATGCCTTACTTCTGTTGTCACTCTTCCTGACACTATTATGCTAATTGGATGAAGCACTTCACCCTTACCAAAAACCCTCCAGGCCTGTCCTCCCACAACAAGAACTTTATCGACATTGTGGTGCAGTATCCTTCCGAAGTGCTCTATATACCACTTACATAGCTCTCTACTCACCGCTTCCGCTATTGCATCAGCAATATAGTCAGGATGCCCTAGTCCCTTTCTCTCAACAAGCTCAACTTCACGAGATTCCATCGGAGGCTGATCTAACTTTTCCACAAGAATAGTAGCGCTCAATAGCCTCACCGTACTCTCATATCATCATTAGTTTAAAACTTTTGCTATCAAAGCTGCACAGAATATTACTGATACTCATTCAAAGGTGACCTTGTCTGAATTAATAGCGATGAAGAGGATATTACTCCCTCTAATAAAGACCTTTCCATAGTTTACTAAAAGTTCACCATTTGTCTCATTTACTTCCTTCGCATCCCCTAGGACTAGGTTCATTGTAGGATCACACTGTTCCAATATTCCTATAAACTCGCTTCCATCCTTGAGTTTCACAAGAATGTTGTTGTTTACCGTTTTAATTAAAAGTTTTAGTGGACTGTCCCCTCTTTCCCTTACTGACATATGTTTCTTCACCGGTAGTGTTAGCCTTACTTGACCAATAACCAAGCCAAACATCTTTTAAATTTTTTGGGTAATGCTCAAAGTGAGTTTCCTTCATGCTCTATTATTACCTATAAGATTTATAAGCTATCCTCCGATTAGAAGTATGCTATAAGAATCATCTCATCCATCACTCTTATGGTGTTTATGAATGTCTGAAAACAAACGGGAATTCGTCTGCTGCATGTGTGGAAGCAAGAGAGTTATCGCTGTAATAGGGGGAAAGTA
>Ga0164311_10001068_pt1 | contig 13072 bp, 7 predicted proteins | sample GuaBasSedimGuay2_FD_121796 | JGI IMG/M metagenome (GOLD analysis project Ga0164311, IMG submission 121796) | Subseafloor sediment microbial communities from Guaymas Basin, Gulf of California, Mexico - Guay2, Core 4569-9, 9-12 cm | ecosystem: Environmental > Aquatic > Marine > Hydrothermal vents...
CAATCATCGGTTGGAACATCTTGCTCAGTATTTTGGCCTATCTCAGAAAAAAACTCATCGAGCATTGGATGACGCCTTAACTGTAGTAAATCTTTTCGATTATTTGATTCAGTGTGCCAATAAGTTGGATAAAGAAGTGCTGGGGTTCATAAATCGTCTCTTGAAACCCTGGCAAGGACGTGATTCTCAGAGTAACCTTTTGCCCGACTTTTTCGGTCATCTGGCCGATCTCTCTCGGTCAGGAGAGAGAATTCCGACAAAACAAATGGTTTCTCAGCAACTGTCCTCGCCGCCTAAGGTAGATAATCTTATCGGTTTTGAGACAGGATCTCAGACTGTTGCTTCAGCGAAGTTCGATTTTGATAAGATAAAAGCAGTATTTTTACCCGGGGGAATTTTAGAAAAAGCCAGACCAGGCTATGAAGCTCGTCCTCAGCAGCTTCAAATGGTGGAAGCAGTTTGTCGTGCTTTTAGTGAAGAAAGTTTTCTTCTGATAGAAGCTGGTACCGGTACTGGTAAATCGTGGGCATATTTGATCCCCGCAATCTACTGGTCTCAATCCCAAATCCAGACCAAAGAAACAGATGATTCTTTCCTGCCTACTCGCATTATTATTTCTACCAATACCAAGAACTTGCAAGAGCAAATATTTTTCAAGGACATTCCATTTTTAAGGTCTCATTTAAAGCTTCCTTTTCGTGCTGTACTATTGAAAGGGCGAAACAACTACCTTTGTTGGCATCGTTGGAAAGACTTCATTCTTGAATTAGAACATCGTCAACTGAGCAGTCTCAAAGAGCGTTTAGAACTGTTGCCTGTTGCAGTTTGGTTGTCGGAAACTCTTACCGGAGATATTGAGGAAAACACTGGTTTTCGAGCCCATCAGAAACCTTATGTTTGGGCAAAACTTCATTCTGATAGTCGTTACTGCAAAGGGAATAAATGTTCGTTCAATTCGGTTTGTTTTGTTAATCGGGTGCGCAGGGCAGCTCGGAATGCTCATCTGGTAGTTGTGAATCATTCTTTGTTGTTCAGCGATCTTGTTTCTAACAATTCTGTGCTATCAGAATATCAAAATTTGATCGTAGATGAGGCACATAATTTGGAAAATGCGGCTACTCAATATCTTGGAGTCGAAGCCCATTTGTGGCAAATTAGAAATCTGGTGAACAATCTTTATTATTTTGATGGTAGGGAAACGGGATTGCTTCCCAGGATGCGTCAAGCAATCTACAAAGGTAAGTTGAGCCAAAATACTCAGGAGACACTACTTGGCAACATCGAAGCAGTTACAAGTTTAACTCGTTCACTAGATCAGGCCAGTAGCCGGTTCTTTCGTCAACTTTCAGAAGCATGTTGGGAGTTTAATTTGCGCCAGCGCCAACCTATTGGTACTAAAATTCGCTATCGCGATTGGCTGGAAAACTTTCCCTCTACTGGCATTGTCACCAATGAATTTCTTAATGAACTGCAAGAGCTTGCTGGAGAATTACGACGGTTGCATGAGAACTTACTCCTGGTGAAAGCTGAAGAGATCGCAGAGGTTGAAGATTTCCTTTTTGATCTGGAAGGAACTTGCCAGGAAGCCGATGAACTACTGGCTGTATTTAAAATGCTAATTGAAGCTACCGACCAACGCTACGTTTTCTGGCTCGAGCCATCGCCACGTGGTGAAAATTTCGATTCGCGCATCAAAGCTGCTCCATTGAGTGTTTCTTTTTTGCTTAAGCCGTTACTTTACGATCGCTTGCGCACGGCTATTTTTACCTCTGCTACTCTGTCTATCAATGGACAATTTGATTATTTCAAGAGCCGTGTTGGATTAGATCTGGTCGATCCCGATCGACTATTAGAAAACGCATTAGGTTCACCGTTTGATTTTGAACATCAAGTATTGGTAGCAGTGCCGAAATTCCTGCCGACACCTAAAGAAGTAGGGTTTATTGAAACTACCGTCTCCTTGTTGTGTGACACTATTTCTCATCTTCACCGTGGCACTTTGATCCTTTTTACCTCTTATGAACTCTTAGGGAAAGTTTATGAACGGTTGAAAATCAATCTGGAATCAGAAGATGTTTTAATCTTGGGGCAGGGGAAGGATGGGGCGCGCCATGCTTTACTACGGCAATTTTGCGAACAGAAAGGAACAGTTTTACTGGGGACCAATAGTTTTTGGGAAGGTATTGACATCCCGGGAACTCCGTTGGAAATATTGGTAATCACGCGACTGCCTTTTGAGGTACCCTCGGAACCAATCATCCAGGCTCGCATGGAGGCTATTGAGCAACGTGGTGGTAATAGTTTCTATCAATTCTCGGTACCGGCAGCAATATTGAGATTTCGCCAGGGGTTTGGGCGCTTGATTCGCACCAAAAGTGATCGAGGGGTAGTAATAATTCTCGATAATCGAGCTCTTCGTTTTCGATATGGAAGCCTGTTTTTGGAATCTTTACCTGTAATTCCAAAGGTGTTTAATACTCCCAGAGAAATGCTGAACGCAATTGAAAAGTGGTTTTTTAGGTAATAGAATCTTTTAATTAATGCCGCAAAGTTGGCTTACGAAAATGTCTGTGAGGTTCTAATGACTCCAGTTGTTTTGGATGGTTCTAATTTGACAATAGAGAATGTCTATCAGGTAGCGTATGAAAATGTTTCGGTTCAATTGGCTGAAGCGGCAATTGATCGGATGCGAAGCTCTCGCCGGGTAATTGAAAAGGCTATTGTTGAAGATCGTATTATTTATGGGGTGAATACTGGATTTGGTAAATTGAGCGATGTGCACATTTCGCCAGAGAAGGTAGCTGACCTTCAACTCAATCTGCTGCGCAGCCATGCTGCCGGGGTAGGCAAGCCTTTACCGGAAGCATTTGTTCGTGCAATAATGGTAACCAAAGCAAATACATTAGCGAAGGGGTATTCCGGAATCAGGCCTGAAGTAGTGGAATTATTGGTCGATTTGCTCAATCACGCGATTCATCCTGTAATTCCGGAGAAGGGTTCTGTGGGAGCTTGTGGTGATTTGGCTCCGTTGGCACATTTGTCGTTGGTCTTAGTGGGCGAAGGGGAAGCTTTTTTTGCAGGAGAACGGGTGCCGGGAGCTCAGGCGTTGAGGCGTGCGAGCCTTGTGCCAGAAACCTTGCAAGCAAAAGAGGGACTCTCACTTATTAACGGTACCCAGTACATGGCGGGGTTGGGTGCTTTAGCAGTGAAACAAGCAGAGGAGTTGCTCAAACTGGCTGACATCGCTGCTGCAATGAATTTAGAAGCCTTGATGGGTACACCTACAGCTTTTGATTCTCGTATTCAGGCAGCACGAGGACAATTAGGACAAATAGCCAGTGCTGAGAATTTGCGTGCCTTGATGGCTGGAAGTCAAATCCGCGAAGCTCATCGCTACTGTCCCCGAGTGCAAGATCCATACAGTTTACGCTGTACCCCGCAAGTGCATGGAGCCAGCCGAGATGCTGTCAAGTTTGTGCGCAGTGTAGTAGAACAAGAAATTAACGCTGCAACTGACAATCCATTGGTCTTCACTGAAACCGAAGATGTACTATCTGGAGGGAATTTTCATGGTCAACCTGTAGCCCTGGCTTTGGATGTGCTCGCAATTGCATTGGCAGAAATTGGTAACATTGCAGAATGTCGTGTTGCCCTTTCCATGGATGGCGCCCAGTCTGGATTACCCTATTTTTTAGCCCAAGATCCTGGTTTGAATTCTGGTTTTATGATTGCTCAGGTCACCGCTGCCAGTTTGGTAGCCGAAAACAAAATCCTTTGTCATCCTGCAAGTGTGGATTCGTTACCTACATCGGCGGGTAAAGAAGACCATGTTAGCATGGGTGCTTTAGCTGTTCAAAAGCTGTGGAAGGTAATTGAAAACACGGAACAAATTTTGGCAATTGAGTTTTTGTGCGGAGCTCAGGGGTTAGATTTTCGCAAGCCACTCAAACCGGGTTCTGGTGTGGGCAAAGCGTACGATATGATCAGGGCTACAATACCTCCTTTGCAGCAAGATCGCTCCTTAACTCCAGATATAGCCGATATGATACAGCTGATGCGGTCAGCCCAGTTCCTGGAAGAAGTAGAAAGAATAACGCCGTTAAAATAAGCCTGACCAATACATAAAAAATTGGAGTTCTATGGAATTATTTGAACATCAAAAATTTAGAGGGAAAACCTATGAGCGAAAAAGTAGTAATGGAAGCGTTAACATTTGATGATGTACTGTTGGTTCCGGCCAAATCAGAGGTGTTGCCAAGGGAGGTGGACGTAAGCACAAAGCTTTCTCGAAATATTGCCTTAAATATTCCCCTGGTGAGCGCAGCCATGGATACAGTGACCGAGGCAAGATTGGCTATCGCCTTGGCTCGTGAGGGGGGTATTGGGATTATTCACAAGAACATGTCAATTGCTCGTCAGGTTGCTGAGGTCGATAAAGTAAAACGTTCTGAAAGCGGCATGATTGTTGATCCTGTAACACTTCCAGTTGATGCAAAACTCAAGGATGCTTTGAAATTGATGGAGCGTTACCGTATTTCTGGAATCCCTATTGTGCAAGGCAGGAAGTTAGTAGGTATTCTTACCAACCGTGACCAGCGTTTTGAGACCAATTTAGATTTGCCTGTTGAACAGATTATGACTAAGGAAAATCTAATCACCGCACCAGTAGGTACGACTTTAGAAGAAGCAGAAAAGATTTTACAAAAGCATAAGATTGAAAAACTACTTATTGTGGACGACCAGTTTAACTTGTGTGGTCTAATTACTGTGAAAGACATCCAGAAAAAGCGCATGTTTCCCCATGCTTGCAAAGATCAGCTTGGTCGTTTGCGAGTAGGAGCTGCGGTGGGAGTAACTCGTGATACTATCGAACGAACCGAAGCTTTGCAGAAAGCGGGTGTAGATGTAGTGGTAGTGGACACGGCTCATGGCCATTCCAAATTTGTTTTGGAGTTAGTAAAAGAGCTTAAACAACAAATCCCTTCTTTGGAAATAATTGCTGGCAATGTTGGTACTGCTGAGGGAACAGAGGATTTGATCAAGGCTGGGGCTGATGCCGTGAAAGTAGGTATCGGCCCAGGTTCAATTTGTACTACCCGAGTAATTGCAGGGGTTGGTGTGCCACAAATTACTGCAATCATGGAATGTGCTAAAATAGCGCAAAAGTATGGAGTGCCGATTATTGCTGATGGAGGTATTAAGCAAATCGGTGATATTGCCAAGGCTATTGCTGCCGGGGCAGATTCGGTAATGATTGGCGCTCTGTTTGCTGGTTTAGAAGAGAGTCCCGGAGAAACGATCTTATATGAAGGCCGTAGCTACAAGGTTTACCGTGCCATGGGGTCTTTGGCTGCTATGAAAAGTGGGAGTGCGGATCGCTATTTCCAGGAGGAAGAAGCTAAAAAATTAGTCCCTGAAGGTATTGAAGGTCGTGTGCCTTACCGAGGAAGGTTAACTGACGCAGTATTTCAGATGATTGGCGGTTTACGTGCTGCTATGGGGTATTGCGGGGTTCGTAATATTGCTGAAATGAAGACTAAAACACGTTTTGTACGTATGACGACAGCCGGATTACGAGAAAGCCACCCACACGATGTAATTATTACTAAAGAGGCTCCTAATTACAAATTAGGGTAAAAAAAAAGAAACCGGGTTCGCAACGCCACACCGGGATTAGGGGGAGTTACCGGTTAAGGCATGCTTGCCCGGTTTCAAGGAAAGAAAAACAGTTATTTACAATGTGTTAACTAACCGTGCTAATTTCGACTTTTTATTAGCAGCTTTATTCTTATGAATAATACCTTTTATTACAAGTCTATCCAATAGGGAGGAGGCTTTATTGTACAACACCACAGCTTCTTCCTTCGACTGCGCGGTGCGAAGCTTCTTCAACGCAGTCTTTAACATCGTCTTGTAATGGGTATTTCGTAACCGTGCTTTTTCACTTTGCCGAATTCGTTTAATCGCTGATTTATGATGTGCCATTTCATCTCCATTGCTAAAGTTCACTGGTTAATATAATAAAAAATTTTTAATTTGTCAATAAAAAATTTTCTTAAATTGCATATTTTTCTACGGTGTTAGCAACCAGTTAATCAACCTGAAGAAAAAAAATTGAAATAAAGCGCTTTGAAGGTAATGGTCACTGGTTACCTGAATAGTTACGCAAATACTGATTTTTTTACCGAATCAGCGTCATCTTGCGCGTTAATGTTCGAGATGGTGTTTGAAGCCGGTAAAAATATAGACCACTTGGTAATAGGTTCCCTTGAACGTCGCGGCCATTCCAATAAATTCGGTGCTCTCCTGCTGGTTTGATCCCGTCCACAAGCGTGGCGACCTTCTCACCCATCAGGTTGAATACAGAAAGCGTAACCGGCTCCGTGCGTTCCAGGCTGAAAACAATGGCTGTTCCAGGGTTAAATGGGTTCGGATAGTTTTGAGATAGAGAAAAACGCCTGGGAACTTTTTTAGCTGAGTTCTCCACATTGGTATATATCTCTCCGGAGAGCTCTCTACCTTTTTCCATTGCTTGCCCTGTTTCATCCGCCAGATAGATATTGACCCAGTCAGGACGAGCTGGTAGGTCTCCTCCTTGTACAAGTGCTTGCCAGCGTTCGTCGGTAAGGCGGTCAAAATTCTCTGTGATTTTCTCATAATAGGACATCACCGGCCCCACAAATGCCATGGGCTGATAGTTGGCCGAAGGTGCCTCCGCCAGAAAAACACCCAGGTTTATTTTTCCCACCCCTACATGCAATACCCGACCAACAATCGCCCCAAAATAATCGGTCGGCTGCGTGTGAACATCGGCAACCAGATAATCCCCCTTGGCAGCATCATCCATGGTGTAGAAAATACTTGCATACCAACCTGAAAAGGGGGGTGCGCCGCTCATCATGCTCACAAAAAGCATCTTTTTCAAAAAAAGTTCTTCTTCGATACTGAGAAGCTCTCGATCTACTTCCTTCTGGGCGATGTTTGCCAGGGTATCCATCACGCTTTTCAGGCGAGGAAAGTAGTTCTGAATTCTTTCTATTACCCAATTACCTTCAGAAGGAAACTGAGCGAAGTAAGAATGGGCTTTGTGGGCAAAATTTGCGATTTGGCGGTAGAAATCGGGATAAGGTTCCACAAAGCTGTGGGGGAAGGAACATCCCGTACTTCCTGTATAGGATTGTTTTGCATAGAGCAGATTGTCGTGGCGCAGTTGCGCCCAGGAAGCAAGCTGGGTATTGAGCTTTTGCTGATGCCAGGCAGTGGTTTGCATAAAAAATGGAAAGTTAGCCTGATCTGCAGGTGGGTTCAGAAGCCGAATGGCCTGAAGCCACACGTTGTAAAGCGACATGTTCCAAAAATCTGCATCGTAAGCATCTACAAGATAACGGAGAGCAGCAAGTTGGGTGGCGTAATGATAGGTATCCAGTTCTCCCTTCAACAGCGGTAGAGCATCATCATTGCCCAACACAAACATGGCATCCAAGGGGTCGGGCATAGGCCGCCAGATTTTTCTACCGTTGTAAACAATCCGATCAAACACTACGTTGCAAAAAATATAGGAATCTACAATAAAACGCTGTCCCATTAGCTTAAAAGATACCGGGAGTGTACCCGGCTCAGTACTGAAAGGATCCATAAGGAAGAAATCTGAAAGGATTTTCTGGCCTGAACCGGGAGTTGTCACCAAGGCTTCTTGAAAAGTGTCATAGGTTTCATCGTCCAGAAGGGCATCGGCTCTTTGAATATTCTGGGAAGCAACGATATCCGCAAGTTCGGCTGGGGTCAGGTTGTCGCTCTCACCCACCATGAAGCGGATAATTTCATCGATATCATTGAGCAGAGAGCGGGCGTTAGCTAAGTCCAACAATTCATTCAACAGTACCGCACCTAAATTCATCCGACGAATTTCCTCCCTGGTCCATGGCTGCTCCCAGGGGTTTTCTGGTGGGGGAGTCAACAAAAAATCCATTCTTCCCAGCCACATCATCGCTTTGAAATATGAACCGAGCGTTGTCCGCTTTCCATCTTCCCAATATTGTTGCGTATAGTGTCCTCGCACAGTAAACTGGCTAAAATCGAGGTGCCGATTTCTTTCAGAGAAAAGGGGCAAATCCACGCATTCCTCTGCCAGGATCGCATCCCACAAGGTATCCACCTGTCCCGGTCGTGCAAAATGGGGCGCTATTTTTTCATCAGCCAAAAGAGATTTGGCCATGGTAATGTACAAATCCACATCAGCCAGGGCTGGATGCATGGCTGGATTGCCTTGATAGCTACTCAATAGCTGGGGAAAAGTATTGTACAGTGCGTCAAGGAGTTGGGTAAGTTTTGGTTTTAGAATCGCTTTCTCTAAGTCCATCAATATTTGGTCGTAGGAAGCATGAAGCGCCTGAAGAATTGCATCGGTGGTGACGAAAACCGGGAGGTCTTTCTGGTAAATATCATGTAGCGCCCAGCCAAAACAATCGAAACTAAGTCGTTCTGTAACCATAAAATGGTGCTTTTTGAGAAGTTGCAATTCCGCTTCTGTCAGATTGTACTTCATCTGAATAGAATCCAAGTAGGCATATTTACTGAGCTCCGTATCAACCACTGTTTCACTGTAATAGGTATCTCGGGGAGCGTAGCGAGAGATTAACTCATCGCTGGACAAATTCTGGTTGTTTTGCAAAAACTGGTAGTACTCCTGGACATCAAAATTGCTTTGGGCTGTAATAGAGATTGGGAATACCAGGGAGACAACAAAAAGGAAGGGAAAAATCCGAGAGTTCATTTTTTTCTCCTCCTTTGGCAAATAATTTTTGGACTGGATTAACAGGATCAACTGGATAAAAACAAAGTGATTGATGGAATTTTTTATCCTGAAAGTCCTGTGTATCCTGTCTAATTCTTGAGAACTCAGTATTTTTCAGGTAGCTAAATGGATTCGGTTTTAGATATTAAACCTTTCTTCCGCAATTTTGTTCCATATTTCTCGAAAAATAAGGACTTTTTGATTTTGCTTGCTTACGAGCTTAATATTACAACAAGACTTTAATTGAGGCATAACCGCCAACTTAACGATTATTGTTTTAATTTCGTCTTGCGTTTTAGCGTCAACCTTGTACTAACCCCGTGAGAGGTGCAATGTTTATAGCCCATTAAACCCTCCGGACAGACTCGGACAATAAGAGTTCTGTGCACATTGAACATACTCAGGCGATCATTTAGATATGACAATTCGACTGCGATCGGACTTTACAACCACATCGAAAAATTCCCTTAGCCGTGGGTATTCCCTTACTGGAATCTCTACCTCCTTAAGAGAAAATTTCCGTTCGTATTTGATTTGACCCTTGAGTTGGGAACAACTCATCGAAAATTCAGCAAAGGGAAATACCTGAGAAACATCCTTGGGCATCTCCTTTACTACATATCCCTCTGGAAGAACAATGCTGACTTTGTCTACTGAAGAATAAGGATAATTGAAAACCACGGGATAAATCCTTTCAACTTTCGAAAACTTGTTGGTTTCCAGATGATTTAATATCGCTGGCTGCAGAACAAATAGATCAGCAGTTTTTACTACATGATCTGGAGCGTAAAATTTAAAATTCATCTCTAAAGGCTTTTCAACCTTGTCAAGATTGGAAATAGAATATTCTTGCAAAATAGCACCAGAATAGCGAGATGCGATAAATTTCTTCAGCCATTCCTTGCGTTCTCGGGGACGCAATTTTTTGAACAATGTTTTATAGCCATTACTTTCCTGCCCGTACAGAGTGGATTTCACCAAACCCTGAAGACTTCCATCATTCAGAATCGTGATTGTTATCTCACTATCAATCCGATTTTCCGCAGCAGAGCTGGAGGGAGTCTTCAAAAATTCAGGTTCTTCTTTTATCACAAAGGCCGAAACACCCTGATCCTGCCAGGGTAACTCGTCATAGGGGCAGATATCAGAAGTAGGGTCCAGCCAAAGATATTTGCCATCCAGTGGTACACAGACTATCATGTGATTGAATTGTTCAAAAGAAACAAAAACTTTATCAAAGGTTCCGTTATTTCTAGTTCGCAACAAGGCGGGATACGCCTTGATACCCGCCTCTTTTAACATGGCAATCATTAAAACTGAGCAGTCTTTGCAGTCACCATACCTGTTCATTAAAACTTCCCCCGCATACTGAGGCTTAATGCTGCCTATTCCAATTTCCTTTGCCACATATCTGATATTTTCTTGTACATAATGGTAAATAGCTTTAATCTTATCTTCCCGGGTTTGGATATCCTTAGTTAAATCCTTTATAATATCCTCTATTCGGGCATCGGGTCTACAGGTCTCTTTGATCAAATCATGATACCACTTTCCGACCTGATACCAGTTAATAAGAAAAAAAGCTCCCCCAAAAGTAGCAGAGAAAAAGCGTAGTTGAGGTACTACATCACTGATAGGAGGCATTTGTTCTTCCCAAGTTAAAGCGGGTAGGTTACGAAGAATGTATTTTGTAGTCCAACGCGGTGACTCGGCAAATTTACTTTTTCTGTACCCACCTCTTTGCTCCCATTTTTCAATGTCTGCTACTTGCTTTTGGAAGTGGTCAGGAAGAGTTTCGAAGCCCAGGAGTTTTTTCTTGTATTCCAAACCAGCGGGTAAGTCAAAGGAAAGCTGGGAGAAAAGCACTGGCTCACTACGCTGAAATTCCCATACACCCCACCAGGCAACATTTTCGGAGGTAATAGAATACTTATACTCTACAATACATCCTTCTTCTACTGCAGGCATAGTGAACTTCTTAGCTTTAATATCTGAGAAAAAAATGTAGTCCGGGAAATAGGTCACTTCATGTATTTGATCCTCCGCTAAAGGTACAACAGTGCCATCCTTCCGGATCGTTCGGGCTTCTATCTTTGATAAATACGTAGAGGGACTAAAGGGGATTTCGACGTTGGCGTATTTCATTCCGCGTTGGTTAAGTATTTTAATAGCCACATGGCGAGTTTTAGTCGTGTAGATATTGCCAAACTTTGTCAAGGGAGTAAAAATATTGGCTCGCCCGATGTTCACTTCGTAGTTACATTCATCAATTAAGAAAATAGCACCGGCGTTAGGATAATCGGACTGTCCCGGAAAGCTGTCTGGTTGTGCTTCCAGTAGCTTAAATTCTTCTGCCGGATTTTTACCAGTAGACGGAGAAAAATAGCCAGGAAAATTAGCCACGGTGCGGTAAATCATCTCCTGGTTGAAAAGGGTACGTGGTCGATCCTGGTAAACCAATTCTCCAGTAGCTGCATCGATAATTTGAATAAGCAGATTAACATAGATATCGTTGGACACAGTTCGTTCCAGATTATCAAGGTAAATCAGAAGGAAATATTTGATCCCAGCTTTCTTGCCAATTTTCAACAACTTTGCTTGGTATTCGGGATTGGCCAACATCTTTGAGAGAAGCATCCCACGGTAAAGCATCACTTCTTGTTCCACTTCAAAGCTTAGAGGAACTACCTCATACAGGGTATTGGAGCGAATAGCGTTTAAAAAAGCTTCGGTAATCTTTTTATTTAATTCGCGATTGTAGTACTCGGAAAAATTAATGAAAGCCATCCCCACCTTCTCATTCATGATATTAAGTCCTGGCTTCGTATATCTTCTAGACATAGTGGCACAGTGGAAACTCACTATGGAAAGTATTCCTAAAACTACCATAAAGAAAATTTTTTTCATGGCTTCATTCCTTTCATTTAATGAATACTATTCAAATATAAAAAAAAATCAAAAGATGAACAAGAAATTTTTTAAAACTGTGGATTTTTGAGATATTTTTTTTTAAATTATTTTGCAACTCGGAAAATGATTAAATAGTTTTATTACTTTTCGCTTTTTAATCACCTTAATGGTTTTGAAAGGTTACTATTGGTTATGATCTACGGTATTGGTTTTTTAATAGCTTTAATTTTGTTGTTTTTAATATCCCCAAAACGGGTACAAATTTCGTATTCTGATTTAACCATGCCAGTACGATTGAGTGTTTCCTGTGACTTCATATCTTCAGGGCTGGGAATAGACTGGTTAATGGAGGCAAGGGAGAAGCGGCTTTCCGTGCGAGTGTTCCGCTGGCATTTGAAAATTTATCGCCAGGAAAAGCTGACAACACAGGTATTACCAACGAAAAAGGAAAAGGTGAAAAGGAAGAAAAGTAAATTTACCTGGGCCGGATTTTGGCGTTGGGTACAGGTGTTAAAGGTTCCTTTTCCCAAATTAATTCGTCATCTACTACGCTGTTCTCAAAATCCTCGCTTGCATGGAGAGATTGAATTTGGACTCTCTAATCCAGCTGAAACCGGCAAATTATTAGGGGTACTGTTGGCATTTCAAAACGCTCTTATATTGGATTACCCAGTTAGCTTGAAATTTTACCCCAATTTTCAGGAGTCCACCTGGAAGAGCAATTTTCATTTCTCCTTCGATTTTCGACTCTACCAAATCTTGATGGCAATTGGACGCTTTTTAATTCATATAGGATGGCGATACTATAAAATCCGTTGAGAAAGGAGGGTAGTAATCATGAATCGTGTCTTAAGAAACACACTATTGTTTAGTTTGGGAATTGTATTCACGTTTTATTTTTATGGATGTAGAGAAGGACGAGAAAAATATGAAGTTGCTACTGCTATGGAGATGTATGAATCCACTGCAAAAATGGTCATAGGCGAAACCGAGCTTTCTGAAATACTTGACTTGCAGCAAAAAGTGATGACTAATCCTACGGACAGGGATTTACGAAAGAAATTAGGAATGGTAGCAGTAGATACAGTTGCGCGGGTAATCTTGGCCGTGGGTGTTGGCATCTCGAACCCGGAAGTCACCTCACCGTTGTTGCAAAAACAACAAGCACGACAGGCGGCTCTCATCGATGCAGCGCGTTGGACAGCGTATCACCTACAATGGCAAAAAGACGGCTATACTACCAATTTTGGCCAAATTTCTGCTGCTGTGCCCGGTGGTACCATCCTCAAAGAAAAAATCCTGCCGAATGGTCGCTGTGTGATTTTGATGCAAAGTCCACTGGAATAATAGTGTAAGACGTGAAAAGAA
>Ga0164311_10001069_pt1 | contig 13068 bp, 15 predicted proteins | sample GuaBasSedimGuay2_FD_121796 | JGI IMG/M metagenome (GOLD analysis project Ga0164311, IMG submission 121796) | Subseafloor sediment microbial communities from Guaymas Basin, Gulf of California, Mexico - Guay2, Core 4569-9, 9-12 cm | ecosystem: Environmental > Aquatic > Marine > Hydrothermal vents...
CCAAGCAGGATGAGCGGGGGCGCTGGCGGATGGAGTACAGTTACAACGGCAAGATGTGGGCCGACGTGGAGGTCAAGGGTCAGCCCAGCAAGTGGGTCACGCTGCGGGCACTGCGGGTGCTGAAGAGGACTCGCTTGAATGGTCGTCCTCATCGTCATTGGCTCGGTGCGGCAGTTTTGCCGCCGGACACTTTTCGAGCAGGGGGTATCACCGTGGATATGCTTTGCTCCTCAGCCCAGGCCGTTACTCTCTCAGCATCTACTTTCTCACCATCTGGATACGCCCTCGGCAAGAGTGCCCATCGGAGAATGCGGTGATTCCGGAGGTTGCAATACCGGCAGGCTATCCGCTTATCCGTTTCTCATCCGCTGCCCCGGTAACCCGGCTGGGCTTCTGGCAGGTCTTTGCCGCCATGCGCGCCCTCAAAGCCGGTGACGAGGAGGGCCTGATCATCACCCTGATGACCGTCAAGTGGGGCAAGAGCGGTGCTATCTGGGGTTGACTCTGCGCTATCTGGAGAAGTGGGCGGGGCAGGTGCGTCCCATACTGGAAATGGCTTCACTATGAAAGGCGGCACCGACCGGCGGCGGTCGCCTTAAAGTACATTGGAGCTGCTCGTAGTAATGACTCTAGTCGTTCAAAGCGAGGTCAGAGCGACTGAAGTCGCCACTACGACCTCCATATCTTGCGGTTCATCAGCCGTCATACCGGGATCAGGCATTCAGTGAGCAAGAGGGGTAACGGAGGATAGAAGTATGACCTTGCCGCAAACCGTCCGCATTAATGAGATCTTCGATGAAACCCGCACCGTCCGCACCTTTGTGCTGGATGCCGAGGTGCAGAAAGCGGAACCGGGGCAGTTCGTCATGCTCTGGCTCCCCGGTGTGGACGAGAAGCCCATCTCCATTGCCCATCCTGCCCCGCTCACGCTGACTGTGGCTCGCGTGGGGCCGTTCAGCACAGCGTTGCACGAGTGCAAGGTGGGCGACCGCGTGGGCTGGCGCGGTCCTTATGGGCGGGGATTCTCACTCCGTAAAGACCGACCGGCGCTGCTGGTGGCCGGTGGGTACGGTGCGGCTCCGCTTTACTTTCTGGCCACCTACGCCATCGAGTGCTCTGTCCCCACCACCGTCGCCCTGGGCGCCCGCCGCGCCGATGACCTGATCTATGTGGACCGTTTCCGCAGCCTGGGGATCGAACTCATCCTTGCCACCGACGACGGCTCGGTAGGCCACAAGGGTTACGTCACCGACGCCATCCTGCAATTCCTAACCTCCAACCCTCAATGCTCCAATCTCCAACCGGCCCTTTACGCCTGCGGCCCCGAACTGATGCTCGTCGCCCTCCACCGATTGTGCCGTGAGCATGGCATCCCTGGCCAGTTGAGCGTGGAACGGTATATGAAGTGCGGATTCGGCATCTGCGGGCAGTGCGCTTTGGATGGATACCTCGTCTGCCAGGATGGACCGGTGTTCGATGTGGGGCAATTGGACGGACTTAGCGACTTCGGGCGAACCCGCCGCAGCGCTACCGGACGCCGCCTTCCCATCCAACAACCAGTAACCGGTAACCAGCGATGAACAAATCCGGACTCCGCCAACATTTCCTCCACCTGCGGGAAAGCCTCACCCCCCAGGAGGTCGAGGCTGCATCAGAACTCCTCTGCCGGCGGTTGGTCGCCTGGCCGGTGCTCCGGGAGGCCCGGACTATCCTCACCTATTTGGCTTTCCGCAATGAGATTGACCTGAGCCCTCTTTTCGATAGACTGCTGGGGAAACAATGGGTCGTGCCGCGTATAGCGGGCCGTTGGCTGGTGCTCTATCCCTACGATCCCACCCGCTTGGTGCGCCACCGCTTCGGCATGCTAGAACCTGCACCAGATTTGCCGGTGATAGACCCGGCCACATTGGACGTGGTGCTGGTACCCGGGGTGGCCTTCGACCGGCAGGGAGTGCGGCTGGGGTTCGGCGGAGGATACTACGACCGCTTTCTGCCCACCACGCCGGCCCTGCGGGTGGGGGTGACCTATGACTGCTGCCTGGCGGATGCTCTTCCCTGCAGTGAAACGGATCAGCGGATGGATTGGGTGATAACGCCGACCCAGATGATTCGTTGCGCGCCGTTGTGAAGGATCGGACGCACCCCTGGGGGTGGGAACAGGGGAAGAGGATCGTGAGCATCTGAACATCTGAACAGGAGGGATGCAATGGAACACAATGAAGGTACGTTCACCGGCTTTGGAGGCTTGGAACTCTACTACCAGCGCTGGCGACCGGAGGGGAGACCGAAGGCAGTTTTGCCCATCGTCCACGGTTTTGGCGAACACAGCGGGCGTTACGGCAACGTGGTAGACTGGTTCGTGCCCCAAGGATACGCCGTCTACGCTTTCGACCTGCGGGGCCACGGTCGCTCGCCTGGCCCGCGCGGCTACATCAACGAGTGGGCCGAGTTTCGCGGAGACGTGAGATCGTTCCTCGAACTCGTGCACGAGCAGGAGCCGGAGCGCGCCACTTTCCTGCTGGGGCACAGCATGGGCGGGCTGATCGCCCTGGAATACGCGCTGCATCACCCAGAGGGGTTGGCCGGTGTGATCGCCTCCGGGCCCGTGTTGGCCCAGGTTGGCGTTTCCCCGCTCCTGCTCGCGCTGAGCAAGGTGCTCTCGGGCATTCTCCCCCGCCTCACACTCGATACTAAATTGGATGCCACAGCCATCTCCCGCGACCAGGCCGTCGTCGAGGCCTACGTCAACGATCCGCTGGTGCACAGCCTGGGCACGCCGCGCCTGAGCACCGAACTCACCCGGGCCGTCGAGTGGACGCAGGCCCACGCTGCCGAGATGCGCATCCCGTGCCTAATTGTGCACGGCAGCGCCGACCGATTGGCTCCACCCGAGGGCAGCCGTGTCTTCTACGAAAATATGACGCTCACCGACAAAGAGCGGCAGGTCTACGAAGGCTACTACCACGAAGTCTTCAACGACGTCGGCAAGGAACGGGCGTTGGCGGCAGTGGAGGCGTGGATAGGGCGGCATCTCGATGGTTGATGATTCGTGCGGAATGTGGTATCATCCACCAATGATCGAGCATGAAAACTTTCAGCGGTTTCCCACCCGGAAAAGTCCGCAGCGTCAGCATCCCTGAGCCGGTCTTCACCGAACTCATCCCCATCGTGGACGATCTGGCCGAATTGAAACTCACGCTGCACGTTCTATGGCGGCTGGGGCGGCAGCGGGGCAAGGTGCGCTACCTCCGCCGCGCCGATCTGGCCTCCGACCCGGTGCTCCTCTCCGGCCTGGGCGACGATCCGACCAAGGCGCTGAGCACCGCGCTGGAGCGCGCCGTCGAACGCGGGACGCTACTGCGGGCCGAGATCGCCATCGGAGACAGGGCCGAGGAAATCTACTTCGCTAACACCGCCAAGGGACGTGCCGCAGTCGAGGCTATCGCGCGCGGCAAGTGGCCTGGCGAACTCGAATCCGCTGCACGGCCCAACATCTTCACCCTTTACGAGCAAAACATCGGCCTGCTCACCCCGCTCATCGCCGATGAACTGCGCGAGGCGGAGCGAGACTATCCCGCCGAGTGGATCGAGGAGGCGTTCCGCGAGGCGGTGTCGCTGAACAAGCGCAGTTGGAAGTACATCCGCGCTATCCTGGAACGCTGGCGCAGCGAGGGGAGAGGGAAGGGCAAACGCACCCGTGAAGCGGAACGTCGGCGCTACATTGAAGGGGAGTATGGCGAGTATATCGAGCACTGAGCAGGAGGCAGGAGGCGGGATGCAGGAGGTGTGCCCAATCTGCAAAGGGCTGGGTTACCTGCGGGCGGACGTGCCCGTCGGCCATCCTGACTTCGGCAAACTCGTCCCCTGCACCTGCCGTCTGGCCGCACTGGCCCAGCGGCGCGTGGCCGCGCTGCGCACGCTAAGCGACCTGGAGATTCTGGCCCGTATGACCTTCGAGACCTTCGCCCCCGAAGGACACGGCCTCCCACCCGATAAACGCGCCAATCTGCGCTGGGCCTACGAGGAAGCCATCGCCTTCGCCGAGAAGCCGGAGGGATGGCTGTTGCTGAAAGGCGGCTTTGGGTGCGGAAAGACGCACCTGGCGGCGGCCATCGCCAACGCCTGCGTCGAGCGCGGCCAGCCGGTGCTCTTCATCACCGTCCCCGACCTGCTGGATCACCTCCGCGCCGCCTTCGCCCCCTCCAGCCCCGCCGACTACGACACCCGCTTCGAACAAGTCCGCACCGCACCCGTCCTCATCCTCGACGACCTGGGCACCGAAAGCAGCACCACCTGGGCACAGGAGAAACTGTTCCAGATTTTCAACTATCGCTACAATGCCCGCCTGCCGACCGTCATCACCACCAACCACGAGTTGGAGGAGATTCCCCTGCGACTCCGCTCTCGCCTGGTGGACCCCGACCTGACGAAGATCGTCACCATCCTGGCCCCCGACTACCGGCGGGCGGGCATCTCGCCGGACCAATCGGACCTGAGCAGCCTGAGTCTGCACACCGATCAAACTTTTGAGAACTTCGACCTGCGCAAAGGGGAACTGCCCCGCGATGAGGAGGAGAACCTCAAACGCGCCTTCGACATCGCCCGTGCCTTTGCCGAGAGCCCCCGTGACTGGCTGGTCTTCACCGGTACCTATGGCTGTGGCAAGACCCACCTGGCTGCGGCCATCGCCAACTACCGCGTGAAGCGGGGCTATCCGGCTCTCTTCGTCGTCGTCCCCGACCTGCTGGATCACCTGCGCGCCACCTTCAACCCCCAGAGCACAGTCACCTTCGATCAACGGTTCGAGGAGGTGCGCCGCGCTCCACTCCTTATCCTCGACGACCTGGGCACCGAGTCGGCCACACCGTGGGCCAGGGAGAAACTGTATCAGATCTTCGACTATCGCTACAACGCCCGCCTGCCGACCGTCATCACCACAGCGACCCCCATTGAGGAACTCGACCCCCGCCTGGCGACGCGCATGCTGGACGTGAGCCGCTGCACCCCCTTCGCTATTCTGGCCCCTGCCTACCGGGGCGGCCCGCTCCGCCGCAAGACTGCCCGTCGCCGCAGGTAGGCCCCTTCACCCACCCTGGTAAGGATGTACGTAAAAAGCCCCGGGGCTTCACGCCACCGGGGCTGGAGAGGCATCTTATGGATTTATGCTAGGCATAGGCTTCTTCGGACCCCCCCTCTCCCGTGTCAAGTCCGACGACGTCCACGGCTTGAGGCCCCTTGGGGGTATCTTCCACCGTGAACTCTACCCGCTGGCCCTGATTCAGGTTCCGGTAGCCTTCACCGCGAATGGCGGAGTAGTGGACGAAGACGTCCTCCTCCTGTCCATCGGGGCGGATAAACCCATACCCCTTCACGCGGCTGAACCACTGGACGGTCCCCAGTGCGCGATTATTGTCTTCCATCGTTTTCCTTCCTCCTTGCTACATACTTCGGCGCCGGCCAGAATGCCCCTCCGTGCTCTGCACACACCTGGGACGTACTGTCGAACGCCGTGGCAACGGGTAGCAAGATACCACACTTTCAGTGAGTTGTCAAGGAACGGCCCGACGACACAGCCTTGAAGGATGTCGGCGCTCACCCCCTATACTTGCGCAGAACGACAACCTTCGCTATTATAGGCGCTGTGAGAGAGCATAACTGAGAGGGCAAATAGTGAATGAACACAGCCAAAATCATCGTCAATCCTTATGCCGGCCGCTGGAAGGCCAAAGCCGCCATTCCCGACATCGAGCGAGTGTGCCAGGAGATCGGCCTGGACTACGAGTTGGTGGTCACCGAGGGGCCGAACCACGGTATTGAACTGGCGCGGGAGGCGGCGCTGGCGGGCTTCTCCCCCATCGTCTCCGCCGGCGGCGATGGGAGCATCAATGAGGTGGTCAACGGCCTGATGCAGGCCGCAGGCAACGGGGTGGCCGGGCCGTTGGGCGTCATCCCGCTTGGCTCGGCCGACGACCTCGCCGATATGCTTGGGATGGAGAAAGAAGTCGAAGCCGCCTGCCGGGTTATCCTGGCAGGACACACACGTATCATTGATGTGGGGTGCGTCAACGGTCGCTACTTCGACAACAACTCGGCGGTAGGGCTGGAGCCGATGGTGACCATCACCCAGGCAGCGATGGAGCGGATCAAAGGCACACCGCGCTACATCCTGGCCGCGCTCAAGACCATCCTCAGCCACAAGCCCTGGCATATGCGGCTTGTCTGGGACGATGGAAAGTATGAAGGAATGGTCGTGCTGGTCTCCGTGGGCAACACCCGCCGCACCGGGGGCGCATTCTGGATGACGCCCCACGCCGAGGTGGATGATGGCTACCTGGACTTCATATTCGCCGGGAAAATGGGACGGCTCAAGTTGCTGCGCCTGCTGCCGACCACCTTCGACGGGAGCCACATCGAGCGTCCGGAGGTCACCTACCTCCGCACGACCCGCCTGGCCATCGAGTGCGATCCACCTACCCCCATTCAGGCTGATGGCGAACTGTTTGAGTTATCCGCGACCCACATCGAGTATACAATCTTACCTGGCCGGTTGCAGGTGATTGTACCGGCCCCGGATGAGCACAAGAAGGCTGCATCGTGACCGGCGACGTTGTTTTCCATCTTCGCCGGCGTTTTTAGCGCCTTTCGTAACCACTCAGCCGTTTCCCCGGATTCGAGATCGGACGCAGATTAACGCTGACAAACGCTGACCCCATATCTTGCGGTTCATCAATTGATCGTCGGGCGGCCTTGACCTCCTGTGATAGTGTGGTAAAATTCAATCACTGAATTTTACTCCGTGAATCCCGAAGGTAGCCGATGTCGGAAGTGGAGCACCAACTACGCATCTTGGAAGCCCTGGAGCGCAATCCAGAGACCACCCAGGCCAGCCTGGCTGCCCAGTTAGGCGTGGCCGTGGGTAGTGTCAACTGGTACCTCAAGCGATTGATCCGCAAGGGGTATGTCAAAGCAACGAAGATGGAGCGTCGCCGGCTGAAGTATTTCGTCACGCCTCAGGGTCTGGCTCTCAAGGCCCGTCTGACCTCGCAATATATGAAAGCCTCACTCCGGGTCTACCGGGAATTGCGCCAGGCAGCGAAAGAGATGCTGGCCCAGGTGCGCAGCAAGGGCTACGCGGCTGTCAAGATCAACGGCAAGGACGAGGCGATGGAGATTTTCTGCCTGACCTGTCTGGAGGAGGGGGTGCGCGTCGAAAAGAGCCCCGCTGTTCCATTGCCGGAGGTGCGGGCAGAGGGGACGGGGTTCGTGGTGGAGTGGCCGGGGTAAATAAGGGAGGAGTGATTGGAGGATGAAATGGATACAGCGACCGTAGAAAGTCTCAAACCACTCCGGGAGACCATCGTCCGGGAACTTCCCCGCTGGATTGAGGAAGAGCCCCGGCTGCGGCAGCAGTTGGTGGAGATGCTGGCCCGGGAGCGTATTTCCGCACCACGGTATATGACCTACGAAGAGTTCCTGGAATGGGCCGACGAGGATACACTGGCCGAGTGGGTGGATGGGGAGGTGATAATGTACAGTCCGGCCTCGAGAAAGCACCAAAATATCGCCGATTTCCTGACGAAGGTGATGGGCATCTTTGTCGGGCAACACAACCTGGGTGTTGTCTTGAGTGCTCCTTTTCAGATGAAGTTGGAGCAGTCAGGAAGGGAGCCGGATTTACTCTTCGTGGCGCGGGAACACCTGAACCGGTTGCAGGAGACCCATCTCGACGGCCCGGCGGACGTGGCCGTGGAGATCCTCTCGCCGGAAAGCGCCGGGCGCGACCGAGGGGAAAAATTCTACGAGTACGAGGCCGGCGGAGTACGGGAGTACTGGGTGATTGACCCCGACCGGCGCTGGGCTGAGTTCTACCGGCTGGGAGAGGGAGGCCGGTATCGGGTCGTCTTCGCCGGCGAGGAGGGCGCATTCCACTCAGAAGTGCTGCCCGGTTTCTGGCTGCGGGTGGAGTGGCTGTGGCAGGAGCCGCTGCCTTCCGCTCTTCGAACTCTGGCGGAGATCGTCGGTATGGAGGCACAGGTGCTCGCAGCCTTCGAGCGAGCGCTGACAGGTGCAGAGAGGGCCTGAGAACAACGCAGCGGATGAACTCGCTCCCCATCGAGGAGGAGTGAACTGATGCACACGAGAATCAGAATCCATCCCACGGCAGAAGTCTCGGAGCGGGCGGAGATTGGTGAGGGGACTTCGATCTGGCATCAGGCCCAGGTGCGGGAGGGAACGCGCATCGGCCGTAACTGCATTTTGGGCAAAGGGGTGTACGTTGATTCCGGCGTCGTCCTGGGGGACAATGTCAAGGTGCAGAATTACGTCTCCATCTACCACGGCGTCACCATTGAGGACGGGGTCTTCTGCGGCCCGCATTGCGTCTTCACCAACGACAAGCGCCCCCGGGCGGTCAACGCCGACGGCTCGCTCAAGGCCGCCGACGACTGGGAGGTGACCCCGACGCTGGTCAAGCGAGGGGCCTCCATCGGCGCCAATGCCGTCATCGTCTGCGGTGTGACCGTCGGCGAGTGGGCGATGGTTGGTGCCGGTTCGGTCGTGACGCGCGACGTGCCCGATCACGGGCTGGTGTGGGGCAATCCGGCCCGCCTCCACGGCTTCGTCTGCCCGTGTGGGCATCGTCTGGAGACGGAGGGCCGGCAGACGGAGAAGGAGGCGGTGCGGCTGCAATGCCCGGCCTGCGGGACAAGGATCAAAGTCCGCAAGGCGGACTGGGAGCAGATACAATGATTCCAATTTCAAAACCACTGATCGGCGAAGCGGAGAAGAAAGGCGTCCTCGAAGTGCTGGAATCGGGGATGCTGGCCCAGGGGCCGAGGGTGAGGCGGCTGGAGGAGCGGTTCGCCCAAGTGTGCGGGACGCGCTATGCTGTGGCCACATCGTCGGGGACGACGGCGCTGCACATCGCGCTCCTGGCCCACGGCATTGGCCCCGGAGACGAGGTCATCACGACGCCGTTCACCTTCATCGCCACGGTCAATTCCATCCTCTTCGTGGGCGCAAAGCCGGTCTTCGTGGACATCGAGGAGGAGACGTTCAACATCAACCCGGCGCTGATCGAGGCGGCGGTCACTCCTCGTACCCGGGCCATCATCCCGGTGCACCTCTACGGTCATCCCTGCGAGATGGACGCGGTGATGGAGATCGCCCGGCGGCACGATCTGATCGTGATCGAGGACGCGGCGCAGGCGGTCGGTGCCACCTACAAGGGCCGGCCCGTGGGCAGTTTCGGCACCGGCTGCTTCAGCCTCTATGCGACGAAGAACGTGATGTCCGGCGAGGGGGGGATGATCACGACCGACGACGAGGCGCTGGCCGAGCGCGGCCGGATGCTGCGCAATCACGGTATGCGGCGGCGCTACCACTATGAGTTTTTGGGCTACAATTTCCGCATGAGCGACCTGCACGCAGCCATTGGACTGGCGCAGATGGACCGACTGGAGGAGTTCACCGCCAGACGACGGAAGAACGCGGCGTATCTATCTGCGCACATCACCGGCGTGATCACGCCACGAGTGCGCGAGGGGTGCGAGCACGTGTGGCACCAGTACACGGTGCGTGTGGGTAGCGGACGGGATCGCGACGCGGCTGTGCGCCGGTTGAACGAGGCCGGCGTGGGCACGGGCATCTTCTACCCGCTGCCGGCCCACCGGTACGACTACATCCGTGCTGTGGTGGGAGACGTGCACCTGCCGGTGGCCGAGCGGCTGGCACGGGAGGTGCTCTCACTCCCGGTGCATCCAGGGCTGAGCCAGGCCGACCTGGAACGGATCGTGGAGGCAGTGAATCGGCTATAGGCGACCGCGGACATGCGACCGCGGACGGACGACTGCGGACGGACGACGGCCGATGGGCGACCGGGAAGAAAGATGACTTATAAGTTCGAACGGCTTATTGTGGAGTCTATAACAGATGGATACCCCAAAAGTAGCAGTGATCGGCGTGGGGGCGATGGGACGCAACCACGCCCGAGTGTACCACGAGATGCCAGACGTGGAACTGGCCGCAGTGGCCGATCTCGACCCGGTGTTGGCCAAAGAAGCGGCGCGGTTGTACGGAGCGCGTATTTATACTGACTACCGGGCAATGCTGGAAGAGATCCAACCAGCAATGGTATCAGTAGTCGTGCCGACGCAGGCCCATTGCCAGGTGACGCTGGACGCGCTGGAGGCCGGCTGTCATGTACTGGTAGAGAAGCCCATCGCGGCCACGCTTGAGGAGGGACGCCGTATGATCGAGCGGGCTGCTGGACTGGGCCGTGTGCTCGCTGTGGGGCACATCGAGCGCTACAACCCGGCGGTCATCGAACTGAAGCACCGGCTGGACAACGGCACACTGGGGCGCATCTTCCAGATTCACGCCCGGCGGCTGGGACCCTTCCCGGCCCGGGTGCGCGACGTGGGGGTGGTCGTTGATTTGGCGACACACGACTTGGACATTATGCGCTATCTCACGGGCAGTGAAGTGCGGCGCCTGTACGCCGAGGTGGAACAGGAGATCCACACCGCGCACGAGGACCTTTTCTCCGGCCTGGTGCGTTTCAAGGACGGAGTGGTGGGCGTGCTGAACATCAACTGGCTCACGCCGACGAAAATGCGGGAGATTACCGTCACCGGCCAGCGGGGGATGTTCCTCGCCAACCTGCTCACCCAGGACCTTTACTTTTACGAGAATGAGGAGGCCGGCAGCCTGGATTGGAATCACCTGAGCCTCCTGCGTGGCGTGAGCGAGGGGCAGATGGTGCGTCTGCGACTCCAGCGGCGCGAGCCACTGCGGGCGGAGTTAGAAGCGTTCGTGGCGGCGGCACGAGGGGAGCCAGGGGAAATCGTGCGCGGAGAGGACGGCCTGCGCGTCCTCGAACTGGCACGGGCGTTGATCGAGGCGAGTAGGACGCAGCGGGTGATCACGTTATCGTGAGGTAAACAATGTCGGATGCATTGCGGCGAATGATCGAACATAGGACGGCTCAGGTCGTCGTCCTGGGACTGGGGTACGTGGGCCTGCCGGTGGCCTGCCTCTTCGCCGAGGTCGGCTTCCCGGTGGTGGGCATCCGGCGCAGCCGGGATAAGGTGGATATGATCAACCGGGGGGAGTGTCCAATAGAGGGGAAAGAGCCCGGCCTGGCCGAACTGCTGCGGCAGGTGATCGCCACAGGCCGGTTCCGGGCCACGACAGACTACGCGCCGTGCCGTGAGGCGCAGGTCGTGCTCGTGGCCGTCGAGACGCCGGTGAATAAGGAGACCCATCGCCCGGTCTACAAAGCACTGCGGGGCGCGCTCACCGACCTGGGGCATCACCTCTCCCCCGGCACGCTGGTCATCATCGAATCCACCATCGCGCCGGGGACGATGAGCGGGGTGGTGCAACCGCTCCTGGAGGAGACCTCCGGTTTGCGGGTCAACGACGATTTCTACCTGGTGAACTGCCCGGAGCGGGTGATGCCGGGAAAACTGCTGGCGAACATCCAGGGCTGTCATCGCGTCGTGGGTGGGATGAGTCCCGAAGCGGCGGATCTGGCCGTGCGCTTCTATCGTCACGTGGTGCAGGCCGACCTGGACCCGGTGGACTGCCTGACGGCGGAGTTGGTGAAGACGATGGAGAACGCCTATCGAGACGTGCAGATCGCCTTCGCCAACGAGATGGCGCTCCTATGCGAGGGGATGGGCGCCGATGTGTGGCAGGTGCGGGAACTGGTGAACAAGGCACCTTATCGGGATATGCACCTGCCCGGTGCCGGAGTGGGCGGTCATTGTATCCCCAAGGACCCCTGGCTGCTCATCGCCAACGCCGGGGAGAGGTTCAAGCCCCGGCTGATCCCAACTGCGCGGGCAATCAACGACGGGATGCCGCTCCACATGGCCGATCTGACGGTGGAGGCGCTGCGGGAGGCCGGAGTGGACATCGCAGGCGCAAAAGTGGCCGTGCTGGGATACGCCTACCTGGAGAACTCCGACGACACGCGCAACAGCCCTAGCGAGGTGCTGGTGACCCGGCTGCGGGAACTGGGGGCCGAGGTGGCGATCCACGACCCCTGGGTGCCCGAATACCGGGGCGACCTGGAGGCGCGCGTGCGAGACTGCGACGCGGTCATCTTGATGGTGGCACACGACGCTTACCGGACGGTGGATCTGGGCAGGCTACGAACGCTGGTCGGTCGGCCCATCCTGATTGACGGGCGCAACGTGTTCCCGGCCGAGCAGGCCCGGGCGGCGGGGTGGAAGTATCGTGGCGTGGGACGTGGTGGGCGGTGAGGAGGTCGAAACACGGCGTGCGAGAGGCAGTACAGGTTTCTACAAGGCGGGAGGCGGTGTGATGGGGCAGGTAGACCGGGATGTTTTGGATGAAATCGTCCGGCGCATCGTTGAGGTCGCGCACCCGGAGAAAATCATCCTGTTCGGCTCCGCCGCGCGGGGGGAAATGGGGCCGCACAGCGACGTTGATTTGCTGGTCGTCAAGTCGGGCGTTGCCCATCGGGGACAATTAACCGGGGAGATTTATATGAACTTGATTGGGGTGGGGCAGGCGGTGGACGTCATCGTCGCTACCCCGGAAGACATAGAACGTTATCGTGATTCCATCGGTCTGGTTATCAGGCCCGCGTTGCGTGAAGGAGAGGTGATATATGCCGCCTAGATCCCTCAAGCATGTCCAGGGCAAGAGGTTCCCTCCTGACGACCCTAGGGAGTGGCTCAATCGGGCCAAAAGCAACCTGGCGCAGGCGCGGGCCAGGATAGAAAACGTGTACCTGGAGGATTTGTGCTTTAATGCCCAACAGGCAGCGGAGAAGGCTGTCAAGGGTGTACTGCTGCGGAAGGTGGTGGTGTCTAGGCGTGTCGCTTGGACGGTCTCGGAGGGCAGGGATGCCGGATAGAAAGCCTGGCCTTCGATACCGATGCTGTGCCTGTCCGGGAACTGGGTCGTGCCGATGGACACGAATTGGACGTGATCATCGGTGCGCTTACCATGGAGCGATGGGAGATAAGGCTCGACCCCCAGACGGGCACGCTCGATCTCGAGGGGCTCAGGCGGAGGGAATTCACCGAATTCTGG
>Ga0164311_10001071_pt1 | contig 13056 bp, 11 predicted proteins | sample GuaBasSedimGuay2_FD_121796 | JGI IMG/M metagenome (GOLD analysis project Ga0164311, IMG submission 121796) | Subseafloor sediment microbial communities from Guaymas Basin, Gulf of California, Mexico - Guay2, Core 4569-9, 9-12 cm | ecosystem: Environmental > Aquatic > Marine > Hydrothermal vents...
CATCGATTTCTAGTGATATTAGGGCGTTCGATACTGGGTTTCCGTCTGAGGTTAGGTTTCCTTTAAGGATTACTGTTTCTCCAATGTTGTATTCTTGTTTGTTTGATGTTATGTTCAGTGTTGCTTTTGCTTTTGATGGTAGTGTGAATGTGGAGAATAAGAGAAGGAAGATTATTAGTAAAAGTGTTGATTTTTTCAAGTTTCTCCCCTTGATAGGTAAGAATAATTTTACTCATAAACATTATGGATTTTTCCTCTATGCCTAAAAGGTTCTAAAGTATAAACTATAAAAAAATTGGGAGATTAGGGATTTTAGTGTGGTTGTATACAGATTTCAGCTGTAGCTTCCGGACACCAGCCGATTCCGCCTTCTGCTGGCTCTTTATCGAAAGCATTAACGTGTATTATTGCCTTTCCTGCGAACGCCCACTTTGGAATATTAACGATCTCTAATGTCAGAGAACCATTCTTGTATGTGCAGTACTGAGCGCCACTTATATTGAAGTTTGCTGTGGCTATTCCTACAGACACTCCTAGTTCATCTTGTATTATAGCTGTGATTAGTACAGGATATTCCTGCATAGCATAGCTTCCATATTCTATTGTTATTGTAACGGTATCTCCATGGTTATAGTTGAATCTATCTGTAACAACTTTCCATATGTGAATTGCATAATCATAGTGGAATGTCATTGTATCCATTATAACTTCATCTGCTAAGCTACATGTGGCTACTACTGTCCACTCTCCAAACAGACTTTCTGGATCGTTGCACGGCCATGGCATTCTAAATACTACAGATGCTATTCCATCTGAGTCGGTTGCTGCTGTCAACTTCAGATAGGTTGATCCGTCAGGTTTTAGTACCTCAAAGCATACAGTCTTGTTCTGGACAGGCCAGAAGTTGTATGTCACTTTTGCGTATAGATGCACTTCGGATTGCGGTAGTACCAGATCCATTGGTGCATTTGGACCTTGTCCACCGTATGGCTCTGGGAATATTTCTGCTCCATACCCAGCGTTAATTGCGCCTCCGTAGAGATCAATCATTCTGCCCACAAAGGCTGGTAATAGCGTGTATGTTCCATTTATTGGCGTGTCAAGTGTTACGTAAACTGGATTCTGAGTTTCTAGACTGTCTAATCCAATTGCGCCTTGCCAGACTATGTCAAGAGAACCCGTTATATTTTCTTGTGTTAGCATAATCTTCGGTACAAAGGTTATTATTGCAATTACGCCTTCTCCTTCTGGGAATGGTTCATGCCACCATCCGGTTGCGTTTGGATAGATTATTTCTCCGTAGACTATTGACGGTCCATATTCTGCTGTATCTTCAAAGTAGTAGGTCATGAATGTTCCCATGCTTCCGGGCTGCATTGCTGCGAATTCCTGGAAGAATGGGCCTTCGTATAGTGCTACTGGCTCGATTAGGTCCGCTGGATAGGTTAATCTGAATTGGATGCCCACTACATACCAGTGACAGTCAAGGTTCTTGAGCGAAACAGTAATGTTAAACTCTCCTCTCGCTAGCTCTTCGGCTCCCAGAGTTATGCTCGAGACTTCTAGGTATGGTATTGGTAGTGCGACCCGACAGTAAATTCTTACTTCTCCGTCAACTTCTGGAGCAGTTGTAATCTCAAGTGTCTCTGCATAGAGGTGATAATCATACAGATCAAGCGGAGAAGCGTCATAGTCGCCCGCCGTTCTTGGCGGGGCAGTATCCTGGAAGATTACACGGAACCTTACAGTCGCCAATATTACATCTCCGCTTGGAGGAGTGCTGGCCTCACCATACAGATAGATATCTCCATCAGTCACTGAATAGTCAGTAGCTACGTCCCATGCTGGACCAAAAGTTACACTCACAACCTCAATCAACGAAGAATCGTAAGCTAGATGCGTTGAAGCATTCTTTAGGAACCAAGCAGCACTCAATCCCTCAATAACTATGTTCTCGTCAAACTCCTTGCCAACGGCATCTGTATAAGGATCAAACTCCACATAGCTTGGATCAACAGCCAACCTTGGACTTGGCGGAGCACTCCAGACGTAAGAGTAGGAAGCTCCCTCCTTAACAATTGGGATGTAAGACATGTCAGGATTCATTACCCACGTGCTTGGATTGTCTATGTCCAGCATGCTTTCAAGGCTTCCACCGAACGGTGGAGCGGCGACAATTTCAAATTCAACCCACGCTAGTCTAGCCTTTACTCCAGCCGGCACATAATTATCGCCTGTACATGACTCAGTGAACAGCACATAGTCCTCTTCTATAGAAGGAGTCACTGCTCCCGTTCCACCGCCAGTCCTGTACATCGCCCACTCGCTGTAACTGCCATTGCTGTAGCCAGCCCTTGTCGCCTTAAGTTGGGTAGGATCAAAGAAGAGCTTGAACTGCCAAGAGAACATGTTATCTGATGTTACCCAAAGCCACAGGGTCACATTAAATCTGTCTCCAACAGACGTTGTAGCAGTCTCAAACTCTATTGTTTCAGGCTCAATCCACATGGCGTTCTCTTGCTCACCAGCATAGGTTGGCACCATTAGGTATGTTGGCACAAGCGCTGAAACTATTATAACCGCTAGTATAAAAGCTAAAGTCTTCTTCATCTTCTCCCCTCACTATCAATCATTTTTTAGACAGAATTACCATTTAAACTTTCTGGAAATATCTTCTACAAAAAAATAGCAATTAAAAAGGACGCCCTAACAGACCAGTTTAACCCCTACCCTCCAACCTAGCCCTTCTTCTTCTCAAAAATGCCCTAACACTCTGAATAACCACTCCAGCAACAATAACTGTGCCTAGACCATAAAGATAAGGACTCCAGTCGAAGCGTTCAAGAATCAACCCAACTACAACGATGTAGTAGCACGGCTGAGACTCAATATTATCGTTATCAACAACCTTTAGTTCCACAGTTCTTCTACCAATCTTATTATAGACATGAACAACTACAGGACTAGTCGTCTCAGTAACATTTCCATCCCCAAAATCCCAAATATACAAAGTGACATTCCCATCAGGATCATAAGAAGACGAAGCATTAAAGGTTACTGGTACCCCCTTATAGGCATAGATATACGGAATATTCTTGCTAACAGGCGCATAACCCTTCAAAACAATATAATTGCTTAGATCAAGCTCAGGGATAGACACAGTAAAAGCAGCAACGGGAGGAAGCTTGCCTCCAGCACCAACCATTACCACACCAAAATTACAGGAGAATGGAACCTCTAGGAAATCAAAATTCCTTATCCATGAATAGAAACTGGCAAATTGGCTTCTCTTAGCCGGATTATCTTTGGTTGCAAAGGTTAATTGCGTAGCTCCGGAACCGATTGCTGTAAAGTTCGCCTTAAAGAGTATTCCATTATCCACATCAACAGAATCAATACCTAATAAGCTGGCAGTAATCCCTAAGAAGTTCAAGCCAGTTACGTAATCCACATCAACAAACCAATCTCCAGCAGCCATTCTATGTCCAGCAAATACATTGTCCTCCGGGATCCATACATTGGTGCAGTTCAGGACCGAACCATTAAAGTTTAGCACTACTTGCCAACTATAAAGGTCATCCACATTCGTAATATTGACGGTAATAGTAAAAGTTTCATTCACTGAAACCTCAACCCTCTCCGGCGAAACCAACAATTGCGTATTTGAAGCTTGCTGCCCCTTCGAAGCAGAGGGCATATTCAAAATTAAAGCTACAGCAAATATGGAAATCAATAAGTAAACCATAATTCCCCTTAAACTCTTAACACTCTTAACCATTCTATATCACCTTTTCATCAAAGCAAAGCAAGCCACATAATGATCCTTCTCAATCTCAGTCATAGGCGGTTCCTCTTTCTTACACACATCCATAGCCAACGGACATCTAGGATGAAAACGACATCCAGCAGGAGGATTAACCGGGCTTGGAACCTCACCAGACAGAGGCGCTCGTTCCTTTCTCTTTGTAGGATCCGGAATCGGAACAGATTCTATTAAAGCCTGCGCGTATGGATGCAACGGACTTTTGAAAATTTTATAGGTAGGAGCAAGCTCAACTATTTTGCCAAGATACATTATTGCAACTCTATCACTTATACACTCAACTACACTCAAATCATGACTTATAAACAGATAGGTCAAATCAAACTCCTTTTGCAGATCCTTAAAGAGATTAAGAAGCTGCGCCCTCACAGAAACGTCAACCGAAGATGTCGGCTCATCCAGCACGACAAATTCAGGTCGACATACCAACGCCCTAGCTATCGCAATTCTCTGTCTCTGTCCTCCACTAAACTCATGAGGAAAACGATAAAGATGCTGTTCGCCTAAACCAACCCTTTCCAAAATTTCCAAAACTAATTTTTTTGCCTCTTCTCCCTTAGCGATCCCTTGAGCAACCAAAGGCTCAGCCACTATATCCTTAACAAGCATTCTAGGATCAAGTGAAGTAGTAGGATCCTGATAAACAATCTGCATTCTCCTTCTAAGTTCAAGAAGTTTCTCTCCAGAAAAAGTAGCCAAATCATATTCCTCTCTCATTTTTTTAAGCCTTTTCGATTTAGGATTAGTCTTTTCAAGCTCTATTATTTCATTGATAACTTCTTGCGGAGCCCCAAAAAATATATTGCCTCCATCAGGTTTAAGAAGTCTAAGAATAGTTTTGCCTAAGGTTGTCTTACCACAGCCAGACTCACCTACTAAACCGAAAGTCTCTCTCCTACGAATTGCCAAAGTGACGCCATCAACAGCCTTTACAGAGGCTATTCTGCGTTTAAATATTCCTCCGATGATAGGATAGTATTTCTTCAAGTTTCTAACAAAGATTAAACTGCTCATTTCGAGCCTCCGTAAAGATGACATGCAACAAAGTGATCTTTCTTAACCTCGATGAATTCAGGCTTAACTTTTCGACAAATTTCCATTTCATATTGGCATCTCTCATGGAACCTACATCCCTTAGGCGGATTTATGAGATTTGGAACTGTTCCGGGGATTGATTTAAATTCTTGACCAGGCCTAGGAATGGATTCTAGCAAGGCTTTAGTGTATGGATGTAAAGGATCTTTAAACAGCTCATAAACGTCTGCTAATTCAACCACACGGCCAGCATACATAACGGCGACTCTATCACATAGTTCAGCTATAACTCCTAAATCATGGGTTATGTATAAGATTGAAGACTTAAATCTCTCTCTAAGTTGCCGTATAAGCTTTAATATTTGAGCTTGGACAGTGACATCTAAATTAGTCGTTGGTTCATCTGCTATGAGCATCATAGGATTACATGAAAGAGCCATCGCTATAACAGCTCTTTGTGCCATCCCCCCGCTTAATTCAAAGGGATACATCTTTGCTACTCTTTCGGGATCCGCTATCTCAACGTTCCTAAGAAGATCAATTACTTCTTTCCTTATTTCCTCCTTCAGAGTTTTCTTGGAGCAGAATTTAGCCATGATTCTAGTCATTATTGATTTTGGTTTTTTAAGCATTCTTTCGTAAACTTTTCTTTCAAAACTTGATCCCTTCCCGGTCTTTTCAAGAGTCTCAATAGCTCTTTTCAGGAATTCTTCCCTTCTATGAGTTAATAGAGCTTCTCCAATTTGTGTTTCAACAGTATATACAGGGTTTAGGTATGCCCTCGGCTCCTGAAAGACCATGGCTATTTCTTTTCCCCTGATTTTTCTTATCGAATCTTCATCGAGTTTCCTTATGTTTAAGACTTTTCCATCTTTGTTGAAGTATATTTCTCCTCCTTCGATTTTACCTGGAGGAGGAACAAGCTGCAAAATTGAAAAGCTTGTCACGCTTTTACCGCATCCGGTTTCTCCTACCAGCCCAAGTATTTCTCCAGGTCTTATGTGGAGATCGACTCCCTCTAAAGCTTCAACTATTCCGGCGTAGGTGTAGAATCTTACTACTAAATTTTTAACTTCTACTAGCGAATCTTTCAGTCTTGTTGAGCTTTTGCTAGTCAATTTTATCTCCTCCTTATCATAGGATCTAGCACGTCTCTCAAGGCGTCTCCTAGAAGATTCCAGCCTAGGACAAATAGGGTTATAAATATTCCTGGAATTAGAAATGTGTGATAAAATTGTACTAGAAGCTCGGGCGTACTTACCCAGTTTCTACTCATACTGATAATATTGCCCCAATCTGCATAGTTGGGTTCAGCTCCTATTCCGAGGAAGCTTAAGGCAGCTGCTGTCAGTACTATAGAGCCTATGTCAAGCGTCGAAACTATTAGTAGGGGATAGATGGTGTTTGGAAGAATATGCTTAGTAATTATTCTAAGGTCGGAGCATCCTGCAGCTTTTGCAGCCTCTACATAATCTTCATTTTTAACTCTTAGGACTTCTCCGCGAATGAGCCTTGCGTAGCTTGGCCAGCCAACTAGCGACAAGGAGATTAAAACTTTATCAAGCTTTGATAGGTTTATTGATAGGATTATGGGACTATTAAGATAAAGGTAAAGAGTAACTACCAATACTATTGTAGTTGGTAGAACAAATTTTCTTTCTGGCTTGAAGGCTGCAAATATTATTGCTAAAACAGCCGAAAGTATCAATATGATTTGAGTTATATCTAATGGAATTATTGTTGGAAAAGCGATTACAAGTGCCATTGCGAGTACAAGTCCTGGAAAAGCAATTATTATGTCCGTGAATCTCATTAGAATCTCATCTAATATACCGCCGTAATAGGCGGAGATCGTTCCGATTGTTATCCCAATTATGAGTGCAATGGCTACTACCATTATGCCTATACGAAAGGCGCTTATTGTTCCCCATATACACCCATAATAAATATCATATTGGCCCGCTACTTGATTGCTAATGATCGTTCCAAAAATATGTCTGGTTGTTGGAGGAACTGGTTGCGGTGTCAGGGAGGCGAGTTCCTGATCGTTGGGCATTAAAAATGGGTTTCGTCCTTGAGGAGGAGCCAATATGGGGGCCATAAATGCCATTATTACGAAGAACACTATTATTGCTATTCCTAAAATTGCTAGCGGGGATTCTCCTATTCTTCTGAGTATAAATTTCCATTCTTCTATACGAGGAGCCCATTCTGCCTTGAGTCTCTCCCACCTCGTTTTTGTACTCATAAGCTTTACACCAACCTTATTCTTGGGTCGATAAACGCATAAAGAATATCAACTATGAGATTTGCAATGACGTACATGAAAGCAGTTAACATTGCATAGCCTAGAACAGCAGGGATATCAAATTGTATAGCGGCGTGTGCAGCCCATTGCCCTAATCCTCCGAATGCAAATACTGTTTCGGTTATAACTAATCCTCCAAGAAGGCCTGCAATGAGCATTCCTGATAATGTAACAACTGGAATTAGGGCGTTTCTCCTTGCGTGTTTATAAATGACTGTTTTTTCATCTAATCCTTTTGCTCTTGCAGCTATTGTATAGGGCTTACTGAGTGCTTCTAGCATTGAAGAACGCATAACTCTAATTAACAGTGCTATGTCAATTACAACTATTACCACTACAGGAAGCGCTACATGCTTGAGGACATCTAAAGTAATGTCTGGACGTCCATTCAGCAAGCCGTCAAAAAGGTCTATATAGGTGTAACGTGTGAAGCCTGAAGTCGGGGAGTCTCTGAATTTCATTAGATCAGGGCTTAATGGTCCAGGTGTCACCCATCCTAAATACCCGCTGAAGAATGATAGGAGCAGTAAGCCGAGCCAAAATGACGGAAGGGACCATCCGACAATGGATAGGATTCTGCATGCATGATCGATTATAGTATCCTTGTGAATAGCAGATTGGACGCCTAAATATATTCCAAGAAAAATTATTATCGGAGCGGCAAATAAGACTATTTCAAATGTGTAGGGCCATCTAGTTAATATTGCTTCTACAACCGTTTGAGACGAAGTTTTTGAGAAGCCTAAATTACCTTGAAGAACTTGTTGTAGCCAATTGAAGTATTGTTTGTAGAATGGATCATATAGACCGTATTTTTGTGCTACTCTTCTCAGCTGTTCAGGGGAAGTATGTTGAATATTTCTTACGTAGAGCATAGCCCTCGTGTCAGGAGGAACAAGCATGGTTATTGCAAATATTAAAATTGTTACACCTAGAAGTACAAATATTAAGAGTATAAGTCTTCTTGCTATATATGCGGGTAAAGAGGTCATGGTGCCTCAAGAAAAATGTTAAAACTGAATATTTAAGCTTGACGAAAAAGAAATAAAGGGGGTATTTATGGGGTTACGGCGAATATTCCCATGGTGGACTTTCGCTGCCGAAGTATCTGCATACGTAAGTTAGGTCTACACCGTCTACTATTCTGTCATTGCTTACGTCTGCTCTGAAGCACCATCTCTCATGGATTGGCGGACCTGGATCTGAACCGAAGGCTCTTGCAACTATGCTTATGTCAATTCCGTCTATTACACCGTCATAGTTAACGTCGAATGGCAAGTAATTACACCATGGTTGTGTTAGCGTGCCACTTTCTAGGAGTAACGCATGTGGTATGTAGTACCACTTCCATAGGTTGTACGCGTATATTCCTGGATAGATTGGGTTGTAGTACCAGTCTACTACCCAGTCTCTTTCGAAGTGGCGGCCAATTGGCTGATCAAGCGTTGTGCTTGGGCAGTCTGCGACTGCTAGGACTTGTACTTCATGATAGATTTGACATCTCTTTTCAAGATCTGGTTCTCTGATAGCCTGCTCTATTAACTGATCCATAGTTGCATTCTCGTATAGTTGCCATACTGCAAATGCTCCTTTGCTGTAGTAGAAGGCAAAGGCGAAGTTGTGAGGATCTGGATAGTCAGCCAACCATCCAATAATGAATACCGGTGTCTGGTGGTAGAGACATGCCCTCAGATAGGATCTCCAATCTGTCATTGTAACTTCTACGTGGAACTTCGGATTTAGCGATTCTATAGCACTCTTGAGTAGATTTGCAGCTGTTTGTCTCGCTAGGTTACCCTCATTGTAAAGCACAGTTATTGTGAATCCTGTATCCCATAATCCTGGAACTTTCTGGAATTCTTCTACAGCTTTATCTAGATCGTAATAGTAGCCTTCCACTGTTGGGTCGTAACATGGTAGTCCAGGAATTATTGCTGTTGCTGGGTGAATTGCCTCGCCCAAGTAGGCTTGCTGTAAGTATGTATCGTAGTCAAATGCATAAGCGAATGCCTTTCTTACGTGTATACCCCAGTCAGGGTTTCCAAAGAAGTCTCTTGGAATGCCGTCCTCTGAGAATACGCCATAATCATTTATCTTTCCGTAGGGTGTGGCTGGATCAATGTCAAACATGAAGAACAACGCGTCTACTACAAGTAGTGGCAACGGGTAGGTGCATCTTAGTCCATCCTTAAGTATGCCAGCCTCAAAGTCCTCATACATTTCTGGCAAGTTCTGTCTTGGAACAGCACACATATCTATTTGTCCAGAAAGGAACATTTCCCTTCTGACTTCCCATGTGTAGTGCCATGTTACTGTTAAGCGGTCAACCCAACCTGCTGGTCGTGATGGACCCAACTTCGGGAAGTCTGCAGGCCATCCGCGCCAATAGTTTTCATTTCTGACAACAGTCCAGTATTCGTCTGTGTATGATAGGGTTTCTAGCATGTATGGACCAGTTCCACACATTATTGGAGTCGGATCGTCTAGTGGCGAAATCTCTGGATCGTGATATTCTATCCATCCTGTGTAGTCGCCCCAATCACCCGACCATTCAGGGCGGCCAAGCTCACCGATTACATATTCATTTACCCATTGCTTGCTCAGTATGCTTGACCAAGACTGAGATAGGATCTGCATGAAGGGTGCGTAGGCGCCTGGAAAGGCCAAGTTGAACCATACATGCGTATCATTCGACTCGATAGCGTGATCAATCATCTTGCCAACTCTTATGAGTTCTGACTCGTTGTAACCTGGCTCGCCTGGCACAATGGGAGTACTGTTAAGGCCGAAGGCACCCCAAGTATTCAATAGAGGCTCATACAACATCCATTGCGGACCGCTAGCTCTATCCTGGACCAATTCTCTCTCGAAACTATACTCAACGTCTTGTGGTGTTAAATCATAAACATGACCAGCAACGTCATAGAATTTAACGCCAGTTCTTATCTTAAATGTATATCTGAAGTACCAATCGAGACCTTCAGGGCTCTTAGTTCCGGTAATATTCTCTATAGTCCATTCTGTAGCTATGGATGGCAGGTACCTTTCCATATGTTCTCCGTCAAAGGTTATTAGTGTATCATAAACATTCATTATTAGTTCTGCGCTTGCTGTGTCATAGCACCATGCGGGGTCAACGGTTTCAGGGTTTCCACCCTCAATTGTTGCTATAGTAAGCTCATACGGGCTCTGAATAGCGTTTTTTATATCATCTGCTGTTATGGCTCTGACGCTGACAGCCGGTGAGAAGGCAAAGAGCATAACCACAACTACTGCTAAAATTATTTTCTTATCCATTTTTCTCTCCCCTAGCTTGTTCAACATTATTTTAAAGCTTATGCAAATATTTAATCCTTACGGTAGAAAAATCCAGAGAAAAATTCTATGCTGAAACCTTAAAACTAGCTTAAAATTCACTGCTTTTTTCCTTCTCAGAAGCAACCCAATGTTTATAGCTTCTAACTATAAACCAAATGAAGATAGCGATAAGCAAGGCGATTACTATCGAAGATGGCGATACAATAAATATTATGTAAAAAATAATCATAGGTACTAGTATTGCCAGAAGTAGAATAAAGAACAGTTGCCAAAACCACTTCTGGTTTAGTGGATACAAAGACACCACAAGAAAAATAGGTAGCTAAATATATTTTAATATTTCTGAAAATGATAAGATATCTAAACAAGGGAAAAAATTGAAAACTAAAAGAATCAAGATACCCAAAAAATCCAAAAAAATACCCTCAAAAGAGATACTAGCAATAATGTTAATAGCATTCTCGATAGTGGCTGTTATAGTAGGCATCATTGTATATCAACAGTTACCAAAAGGAAGCAAAATCAAAAAAGACGCAAATGAGTATTTCCAATTTTTAGATACATCGGCGCTTGCTAAGCGAACATCAGAAAAAGTCATAAGAATAAATTATTTGTTCTTCAAATTGGTGCCTGTAGGCGGTGATGCTCATCATGTCGTAATTTTTGCGCAGGGAATGGCTAATCCAGAAAACTACTATTACTCTGAAATAAAAAATGGAACTGAGCAAAATGTGGAGATACAATTTTTCTCACCAATTCAGTCTGTTAAACAAGGCGATGTATATCCAATAACAATAAGAATACGTTCAGATGAGGCCGAAGGATATGTTACTCTTTACCTAAAAGAGGAGAACATAATTTTTAGCCCCTAGAATTTTTAGGATTCAAGTGAATTTTAAGAATTTGCGTGAATTCTAAACGTAATGGATTATAGTTTTGGCCAAAAACTTAACTTTAAATTAGAGAAAATGTAACATTCTATGGGGGGGAAGGATATCCGTGCAAAAAAACTGGATTAACCAAAGCATTAATCTTGAAACTTTAACGGAAAAAGTAGTAAAGTTCTTAGAAAAAGAGAAATTTGACCTAACAGTCTTCAAAGAAGAAAAAGGATACTCAATAATAGCCAATAATTCCTCAAAACATAAAATAGACGAAGATATAACCATTCAAATATACGGTGATCCAAACAATTTAACGATAAAAATAGAGGAAGGTGACCGAAATGGAAGATTCGCATTCTCGCCATTACTGGCAACAATGTTTGGAGGGGGATACTTTCTCCTTAAGAAATTAAAGTCAAACGAAGAATATATAAAATTCACAAAATATTTTTGGCAGAATATTAATAGAATACTTGCTGAAATTAGAAACGATAACATTATTTACAGGAAGGGAGAAGGTTGACGAGCCTCTTAATAGAGGCAAAATGTAGCATTCATGGCATAGAACGTTATAGAATAAAGATAATTAAAAAATACACCATTGATCCAAACGCGATAAAGCCAAAATTTAGAACAAGACCAAAATATGGATTAAGCGGCATTATTATAGGAAGGAATGTAACATACGAGGAAGCTAAGGAATATCTTCTTCAAAACCTAGACAGACTAGGACTAAACTACATACACATTCTATCTATAAGAATACAGAAATAACCTTAAGACTAGAAAAAATGAAAACTAAAAGTTGAGAAAAGTAGGTTGAAATATCGAGTGAATTTTGACATGTTATTTATTTGTACCTCAGACTTCTAAACAAGATTAAGGAAAAGGTAATAAAGGATAACTCAACTAATTATTTGCTCTGCGGTGATTAAATGGGAATCACCAAACGTTTATTTAGAAAGAAAGAAATAAAAGAAAAGCCTAAGCTAACTGAACTGGAACAGATATGCCTAAATGACTCAGAGGTTTATGAAGCATTGAAAGATACTATGTTCCTAAATCCTTTGAGAATCGACGTCTCATTTGATGATGCTGTCTCTAATGCCAGAAAATTCGAAAAAGAGAAAGACTATCTAAAAGCAGCTCTGTGGTATAAAATAGCTGGTGGTTTAGCAATTTATAAAGGAGATGTTAACAAAGTTAAAGAATACTTCGGTAAATATGCGAAAATAACAGGGAAAAGAATGAAAATACTTGATAATCCTGAAAAAGCAGTAAAAAAGGCGCAGGAATATTATAGAAAATACTTAAAGAAGGAAGAGACTTTAGCTTAATTGGTACTGGTAAAAGCCTCTCCCGACTTTTCTTCCATTCCACCCTTTTGCTATGTACTTTTGTATTAATGGGCAAGGCTTATACATTTCCATGCCATACTTTTGGTATAATTCTTTAAGCTTATTCAGTACCCAGTCTAGGCCTTTTCTGTCGGCGTATTCGCATGGGCCTGATGGCCATCCCGTTCCAAGCTTCATTCCTGTATCTATGCTTTCTGGCTCTGCTACTTCTTCGTGGATTAGCCATGCTGCTTCGTTTATGGCTACTGCCCATGATCTTTCTATGTCGTATTCGTCTGCGAGTTCGAAGGGTATTCTTGGTCTTCCCTTACTCCAGTCGTAGAATCCGGC
>Ga0164311_10001072_pt1 | contig 13051 bp, 13 predicted proteins | sample GuaBasSedimGuay2_FD_121796 | JGI IMG/M metagenome (GOLD analysis project Ga0164311, IMG submission 121796) | Subseafloor sediment microbial communities from Guaymas Basin, Gulf of California, Mexico - Guay2, Core 4569-9, 9-12 cm | ecosystem: Environmental > Aquatic > Marine > Hydrothermal vents...
AGGTTATTCTTATTGCTTGGGTCGGGCAGTTCTCGACGCATTTAAGGCAGTCGGGGCAGTACTTGTCTGCATAGGACTTGAAGGTCATGTGGATTTCATACCTTTTGGGGGCCCCGTCTTCACTTTTCTCCTCCATGGGTCTAAACATCAGGAGCGAGTGGGGGCAAACGTCTAGGCACACGAGGCACTTTGTGGGGCGGTACTCGCGGGGGTCGTATGGCAGGTCGCACCTATCGGGGTCGTAGTGGAACTTGACCATTTTTGTGCACCTCTACCGGATTTTTTTCGCCACAGGGTGGGTGTTTCTGTCCGCCAGTGTTATGGCGTTTTGCTCACATACGAACCTGCACTGTCCGCAGCCAAAGCAGAGTGTGGGGTCCACGGTTGCGCGGTCGTCTTCCCCCAGGCTGATGACACCGAACTGGCATCGGGTGATGCACTGTCCGCAGCTGGTGCACTTGTCCGCGTCCACCTCTGCCACGTACTCCGCTTTCCTGTAGACGTTTTCTATGTCGTACCATAGTTTTGGCCTTGCGGCGTAGCAGTACTTGCTATCGCAGTTGCAGATGCATATTGCTTGGGGTATTTCGCACCACCAGAACACAGCGTGCACGTATCCTTTTTCCGAGAACTCTTCAAGCTTTTCTTTCGCCTCCTCGGGGCTGAGCCTCTTCTCCTTCCACCCTTTCTCAACCTTTCTGTTTATTTCCGTGATGGGAGCGAAGTTTAGACACTTGTACTTGCCTTGTCCCTTAAAGAGGCGTTTGCACATGCAGGGATAGAGAGCGTGGTCGTGGCTCAGGTCCACGATTTTGAGGGCGTCCTCCAGCGGAACCACCCGCGCCGAGTGACTGTGGAGGGCGATGTAGTTTCCGATTATTCTGACGAGGCGGCCTATGAAGGGCTTGCTCACCCAGTCAACCATGTCAAGCTGCTTCGAGATGGGTAGAGGGTACCAGGCCGAGTCGGAGCTCTGGAGGGCGTCCCTGACCTTCTTTGGCGGTCGGCCGAGTATGCGGTCCAGCAGTGTGAGCTTGTAGAAGAGCTCCTCGGTGCAGCCCCTCGGGTTAAGGTATCACTTACCATGCCCTTCGGCGTGCATTTTACAATACTTACACAAAGGTTTCACACTCATAAGGCGGATTTGAGGGAAGTAATTGTGCAAATATGTTTATAAGTGTTAAGGAAACAAAGAAAGAGTTCGCCTTTCCGAACACAGGAAAAATGGCAGCGAGATCCTTGGTACCCCACGTCGACAAGTGTTTGAAATAAAAACTGTTAAAGTTCCCATCATAAGCGTACACCTCGCATTGACTGTACTTTATCGGTACCTTTTTGATGTGAGTTTTCCCAAAATTTTTGGGTTTTGATGGGGAAAACGTTAATAGTGAAGTGTGTTCCCTCGTATAGAAAGTATAGTTAATCAACCCTTTGAGGTGGTTTTGTTGATAATTGATACTCATTCCCAGTTGTGGAACGAAGAGGCTTTCCAAGCCATGCCCGACCACATGAAGGCGGGCTACTTGGCGGTCTTCGGTTCCGATTTCGCTGGACCCAAGCTAGAGGACGAGATAAAGGACATGGACGAGGCTGGAGTGGACAAGGCGGTTATAGTTGCCATAGACGCGGAAACAGTCTGGGGATATAAGGTTTCTAACGATCTTGTGGCAAAAGCTGTGAGCCAGTACCCCGACAGGCTCATCGGGTTCGCTGGGGTCGACCCGCACAAGGGGGTCTTGGCGGTTAGAGAGCTGGAAAGAGCGGTTAAGGAGCTGAACCTAAAGGGACTCAAGCTGTTACCCCACCTTCTGGAACTCAACCCGAACGATAAGGTGATGTATCCGGTTTACGAAAAGGCGCAGGAGCTTGGGATACCCGTTCTCTTCCACACAGGAACTCAGTTCCACTCGGGTACACGCATAAAGTACTGCAAGCCCATTTACATTGACGATGTGGCTGTGGATTTCCCGGACCTTAAAATGGTGATTGCGCACTTCGGCTTCCCGTGGTTCTACGAAGCAATAGCGGTGTGCCAGAGGAACCCGAACGTTTACATCAATCTCGCCGGGTGGGCGCCTAGGCACATTCCCGAACCCGTGATCAGGTACATTAACGGGCCTCTGAGGAACAAGGCTCTCTTCGGCTCGGACTACCCGCTCCTACCCCGAAAAAGAATAGTGGAGGAACTCAAGCAGCTCCCCTTCAAGGACGGCGTACTCCAAAAACTCTTCGAAGAGAACCCGAAACGATTCCTCGGAATCGACTAGGAAAAAACAAGTAAAACTTCTATTTTCTTTTTCCTCAAAGATAAGAGGAACCCCTTCAAAAAAATCAGTCTTGAGGATAGGGTGAAAAAGAATATAAGCCTTTGCCTCAGGACTCGGGATGAAAAACCCGAAAGGATGGAAACCGAACCCGCAGTAAAAAGTAGGGACTCCTAGGTTCGGGGGGAGGATGTAAGTTACTTGAACGTTTCCTCTGTCAGGCGACACGTTGTCTCCTCAGTTTCGATTATCTCTATTCCCCTCCTCGCAATCTCCCTGAGAAACTCTTTGGCGTCTAGGCATCCTTCGGGTGGCAGTACACCCCTTTCTACCGTTTTGCCTTTTGCTATCATTTGTGCTGCTATCGAGGCGGAAGCCGCGGTTGTTTTAGCGAAGCTCGCTAATCCCTCATAGGTGTATCTTACTGAGTTTCCTTGCCTCTCTCCTGAAACGATGACTTTTTCCGCGGATGTTGTTGGTGCTTCCTTCTCTATCCTCTCCTTTACCTCGGGTGGGAAGGCGTGCTGTGAGAAGGTTAGGGTAACAGCCAAATCCAGGGGGACTATTGAGATTCCCTTCACGCTCACAGGTTCTCTGCTAGCGAATCCCGAACTGCTCAATCCTCTGAAAACCTCGTCAAGCCATGTGGGGAGCGTGGCTCCCTTTATGCTTACGTTTCTGACGCCCTTTATGAAGCGTGGCAGGGTGAGGGGTTCTGGGTGGCCGAAGCTGTAGACCTCCACCTCGCCGATTGGTTCGATGAATTTTACTCGTTCCTTCTCGGAGCCCGCTTCAATGTATTTCACCTTTCCGTCTCTGAAGGTTGGAACCTTTCCGCTGAGAGAGTGGAGAATGTGGTAGTTCGCTGCGGGTCCTCCGGTGTCTCGGACGCTCACCGCCCAGGCGATTAGTACGTCGTCCACCCTGTCCATCTTGCTGGCGGCGTACTTTGCTACCATGTTGCTCAGCCCCGGGCTTGCTCCGCAGCCTATGCAGGCGATTATCCCTGCGCTCTTAGCCTGCTGGTCGAGTTTGAAGGCTTCCTCCGCGGCGTCGAAGTCGTCGCAGATGTCCACTAGGTTAACCTTCGCTTCTATTGCGGCTTTGACGACCTTGACGCAGTACTCGTAGAATGGTCCAATGTTACTGGAAACCACGTCCGCCCCGGAAATGACCTCAACCAGGCTGTTGTGATCGTTGGCGTCGACAAACTGTGCGGTAACCTCGGCGTCCACACCCTTGTACCTTTGGACAACCTTCTGGGCCGCGTCCAGGTTCAAATCCGCAACCACAACCTCTTCGACACCGCTCCTCACCAAATCATCCACAACGGCGGACCCCATCAGCCCAGCTCCGCCCAAAACTACTGCACGCATAAAAACACCTCTTAAAAAAGTTCAAGCATTCTAATTCAAGTAAGGGGCAACGAAACTTATATGTTTCCGTCAACGAGAGGGATGAAGACTTAAGCGGAGTGGAGCGTTTACACATATAGAAAAGTAGATAAGGAGTGGGGAAACTCTATAACATAGACCAACATAATCGCAGAATCAATGGATACAACATACCCGGCAACCCGCAGGTGAAGTCGTATTGGTTTGAATCTCTTTTACTCCACACACACGAGTCCTTCGTTCTGTTTCTGCGCTTATAGTTGTGGCGAAAGGCTAATATACCAAATGCTTGAATAAATAGTTAAAACTGTAGTTGAAAATGAACCGAAACGCCGGCGGTGCGGTGACATGGTTAGCAGGTTTTCCGGCGCGGTTTCTGTCACGGAACCGAGCCGAGCTGAACCGGTAAGCACGCTAACCACGGATTGAAAGGTGGTTGGAATGGCGAAGTCGAGTTTGCCTGATTTGGAAACGTTTGCGAAGGAGAAGATCGGAGCTGATAACTACCCGGATGATGTCCACATATACGCGGAGGCTAACTGCGAGAAGTGCGGGATTGTTCCTTTTGAGGTGATCCTTGAACACTGGAACGGGGACTCGCCGGTGGATTTCTACGGGGTAATCCGGCTTCGGTGTTCTGTCTGCGGAAAAGAGAAGGAGTATCTCTCCATCACAGAAGAGGGTGGCAAACTCGTTTACAGGGAGCAGTACAGGTGCAAGTGTGATAACCACACCTTCTATGTTGCAAGCTGCGACAGGATAGAAGTCTGGGAAGGCAAACCATGCTTCTTCGATGAGGGTGTAGTCGTGGGGAAGTGCAGCCGCTGCGGCTTACTCCTAACAATAGCCATGACCGACTAGTTTTCTTTCGCACCTACCCACGACCAGCAGAGACAGCACTACTCCCTTGGTTCACCGTCTTGAGGGGTCACTCCGAAATTTCTCTTCGACACATGCGAACGGGTTTTACTCTGTTTTTAACACGAATTCCCACTCACACCATAGGTTTTCACCGTGTTCGTCTGGTGGGCACAGGACACAGTCTACTTCTATTTCTGGGTTGAACGCCTTTGCAAACTCTTTCAGATAGGTCCATCTTACTCTCTTACAGGGAAACTCGCTGAGACCCTTCTTTATTCTAGCTTTTTGAGTGCGGCAACTTGTTATCTTTAGTGTTGCCCTTCTTGGTGTGACTTCCCATTCTTTCGCTTCTTGGTAGAGGGCCCAGCTCGTAGCCCTGAGAGCCACCATGAAGGACTCCAGATCGCTGCTTTTAAGGCCCAAAATCTCTCTAAGGTCTCTCGCCTCGATTTTCGCCAGTGTGGCCCAGCAGTTCGTGTCGATGTTTGTGGCGGCGTCCGTGCCGAACTCCTTCTCTATGCCCAGAAAGTAGAGGCCGTCAACTCTCCAAATGTTCCTAATCTGGTAGGAGAGAAAATCAACCAGTTTTTCTTGGGGAAGGCTTTTCAGCCAGCTTCTGTCCTGCTCGTTCATTTTAACTCACCACACGGTGTAAACAGAAGCACACAAAAGTAAATAAAAGTAAAGGGTGAAAGATAAAGCAGAGAATCGTTACATCACTGAAAACCGTCACGATTTTTGCTGTATGGTTGGGATGGTTTGTACATAAAACAGGTTGGTGAAAGGATGGAACAGTTTGACAAGCCAAAAATAGTTACGGAAATCCCGGGACCCAGATCGAGAGAATTGTGGAAACTTCACGAGAAATATATTGTTCAGGGCTTGGGGATGGACAACAGTGTTTTTGTTGAGGAGGCGAAGGGTGCCATTTTGAAGGATGTGGACGGCAACGTCTACGTGGACTTCGCGGGGGGTATAGGAACCATCAACGCTGGCCACTGCCCCCCGGAGGTAGTTCAGGCTGCAAAAGAGCAGGCCGAAAAGCTCGTGCACACCTGTTATCAGGTTATGCCCTACGAGGGATATGTGAGGGTGGCTGAGAAGCTATGCGAAATCACCCCCGGGTCTTTTGATAAGAAGGTCCTACTGGTTAACAGCGGAGTTGAAGCGGTGGAGAACGCGGTTAAGATTGCCATGTACTACACACAGAGACCAGTAATCATAGCCTTTGAGTACGCGTTCCACGGAAGAACACGCCTAGGCATGGCTCTCACCAGTAAGGTTAAACCCTACAAGTTCGGTTTCGGCGCCTACATCCACAACCTAGACAGGTACCCCTACGCTTACTGCTACCGCTGCCGCTACGGATTAGAGTACCCAGACTGCAGCCTGAGGTGCCTCCAGGCAATCGAGGAGGGATTCAAGGTACGCTACGCCCCGGAAGAGACAGCGGCCATAATAGCCGAACCCATCCAGGGAGAGGGAGGATTCATAGTTCCTCCGGACGACTGGTTCCAAAGGCTCCGAAGGATATGCGACAGGTACGGAATAGTGCTAATAGACGACGAGGTTCAGGCGGGAATGGGAAGAACGGGAAAAATGTTCTGCATTGAGAACTATGGGGTGGAACCAGACATTATCACCGTGGCGAAATCGATCGCCTCGGGCTTCCCGATCAGCGCTGTAATAGGCAAATCCGAGATAATGGACGCACCCCACAAGGGGGGCTTGGGAACCACCTTCGGGGGAAACCCGGTATCGTGCGCCGCGGCGCTCAAAACAATCGAAATCATCCAGAACAGTCTAGACAACGCCCAAAAAATAGGGGAAATCATTCAGCATAGGCTGCGGGAGATGCAGGAGAAGCACGAAATCATAGGTGACGTTAGAGGAAAAGGACCCATGGCAGCCATAGAGCTGGTTAGGGATAGGAAAACCAAAGAGCCCGCAGACGAGGAAACAAAAAAGATTGTCGAAGGCTGCCTTAAGAAGGGACTGCTCACACTGAGATGCGGCGTCTACGACAACGTCATCCGAATCTTGGTGCCACTCACCATCGAAGAAGAACTCCTAAACACTGGCCTAGACATTCTCGACGAATCCCTGAGAGTCTAAGTGAGACAACCCACAGGAGAAAAATGGGGCGGGTGAAGGAATCCACGAACTATTATGCTGGTGGGGAGGCGATGGGGAGATACCGCCTGGTTGTCTTTGACATGGATGGGACGCTCATCCGCGGAGCCAACAGTTGGCAGGCGCTCCACAGGCACTTCGGTGTAGAAAACCAGACAAACCTGAGGGACTATCTCGATGGGAAAATTGATTATGCAGAGTTTATGAGGAGGGACATTAGGCTCTGGCAGCCACCGCCACACGTGGACGAGGTTAAGCGGGTTCTCCTCCGGTACGAGTTGCAGCCGCACACCGAGTATGTTGTAGAAAGGTTGAGGGAGATTGGGCTGGAGATTTGCATCGTGTCGGCTGGCATTGACATCAGAGCCAGAGACCTTGGGGATAAGCTGGGCGTAAGGTGTGTTCTTGCGAACGGCCTGGAGGTAGACGAGAACGGCTACCTGACAGGTGAAGGAATTCTGAGAGTGGAACTCCTAAGAAAGGAGAAAGCTCTTGAGAGTGTTGCACTGCTTCACGGCTTCAAACCGGAGGAATGTATAGCTGTGGGGGACAGCAGATTCGACAAGTCCTTCCTGTCGGCTGCCGGTTTGGGCATCGCCTACAAGCCAGCGGAAGAACTCGTGCGGAGTGCTGATCTGGTTATAGATGATCTGAGAGAAATCCCCAAAATAGTTGAAGAGGACGCCTAAATCCGCTTCAAAAAAATATGTTTGTGTTGCCCTTACAATCGTCTGAGATATTCCGGTTGGAGAAGCTTCATCCCTGTTTCTGGGTCAACCTCTAGGAGTTCGATGTTGGAGTCCAGGTACTCTAACAGGTCGTCCTTGTCTTCGGGTAGTTTTCCGTTAACTGGCAGGTAGTTTGAAACGTGGTCGCTAAGGAATTCGCTGTTAACCTCTAGCTCGGCGATCAGCGATCTGGTTTCTTTAAGAACATCCAGAGGTGAGCACAGGTGAAGGAGACCCTTCTCGAAAACCTCGTACAGTGGGGTTGTGGGTATAGGCACGAGGGTGCGTACACGAATGAAGGCGGGGTCTATCTGGTTCAACACTTTTGCGGTTTCCTTGGCGTGTGTCTCGCTTCTCTCGACTCCTCCCAGGCCTAGGATAACGTACTCGCTGAGCTCGATTCCGGATTCAACCACCATTCTCCCCGCTTTAACCATCTCCTCGGCTGTTGCACCCTTGTTTATGAACCTCAGAAGCCAATCGTCCCCGGTTTCTAGGCCAACGTGAAGCCTTGTGAGTCCAGCTTCATGCAGCCTTTTGAGTTCCTGGACGGTTTTCGTGCGGATAATGGTTTTCGCACGGGCGTAGCTGGTCACCCTCTTCAGGTTCGGATAAACCTTGTATGTGTGGTTCAGAAGTTCTTCCAGCTCCTCGGTTTTCAGTATAATAGAATTACTGTCACCCCAGAACATTGTGGGTCTCTCCCCGTAAACATCAGCGGCCATGGATATGTCCCTCTTCACGTCCTCCAGAGGTCGCCTAGAGAACCTTTGACCTTTATACATGTTGCAGAATGCGCACCTGTTCCAGGGACAGTTTCTGGTCACCCTGATAAGCATACTGTAAGCCTCAGACGGCGGCCTGTAAGGAGGAAACTCAAAACCCATGTGAATCACCGTACATCACTAGTGAACCTAGATTATTAAATCTTTAGCGTAGCCGCAAAGGTAGGAGGAATGGAAGCCGCCAACATCCCAACTACACCTTAATGGGTAGAAGGCTGAAAATAAAGAACACTTTTAATAAAAATAAATGATATTTACTATAAAAAAGTATGGAGGAGACGCAATGCCTGAAAGCATTTATGAGAAAAAGCCGTGGCTTAAACACTTTGATTCTTTTGTCCCCGAGAGCCTTGAGTACCCGGCCATATCGGTGTCCGACTTCGTCGAAGCCTCAGTAAGAGACTTTCCCGAAAGCCCAGCTATATACCATGGAAAAAGGAAAATAACATTCAGCGAATTCGGCGATTACGTAACAAGGTTCGCAGCCGCCCTTGCAGACCTGGGGGTCGGGAAGGGTGACAGGGTTGGCATTCTCTGCCTCAATATGCCCCAGTACCTTATAGCTTTCTACGGAGCCCTGAAAATCGGAGCTGTGCCAACCGGCATAAATCCCCTTTTCACACCGAGGGAGCTAAAGTATATATTAAACGATTCCGATGCCGAAACAATAGTTGCACTAGACCTTTTCCTACCTCGCGTTCAAGAAATAAAGGAGGAAACAAGCCTCAGGAACGTTATAGTCACCGGGCTTGGCGACTTCCCGCAGGAGGGACCCCTACCCACACCCCAGGAGGTTGAGGGAGCCACGCAGTTTCTCGACATGCTCAAACACGAACCAAAACCCCCAGAGGTAGAAATAAGTTCGAAGGAAGACTGGGCCCTGCTCCAGTACACCGCGGGCACAACCGGTCTACCCAAGGGGACGATACTAACCCACGCAAACACCGTAGCAAACACGACTCAGCTCGAAAAGTGGGTAAGGCTGGAGAGAGGGAAAGAGGTGGTCTGCTCATCGTTCCCGTTCTTCCACCTAGCCGGCCTAGAGTTTAACATACTGTGCGTAGCCGTGGCAGCAGCCCAGATCCTAATAGCCAATCCACGGGACATTGAAACCACGTTCAATCTCATCGACGAGTATCACCCCTCAGTCCTGTGCAACGTTCCAACCATCTACATTATGCTCCTGAGACACCCAAGGTTCCAAGAATCAGCCATAAGAAAGGCGAGAATGTTCATAAGCGGAGCCGCCCCGTTCGCCCCAGAAATCATAAACGAGTACAACAGCAAAACCGAGGGGGTGGTGCTCGAAGTCTGGGGAATGACCGAAGCCAGCCCGGTACTCACAGCAAACCCGCTCGAAGGAGTGAGAAAGGTGGGCTCAGTGGGCATCCCCCTGCCGGACACCATGGTCAAGGTGGTGGACCTGGAAACCGGGGCCGAGGAGCTTCCGGTTGGTGAGCAGGGTGAACTCGTGGCACGTGGCCCCCAGGTCTTCTACAAGGGTTACTGGAAGAAGCCCGAGGAAACCGAGAAGGCACTAAGGGACGGATGATACTACACAGGGGACATAGGATATATGGATGAGGATGGCTACTTCTACATCGTGGACAGGAAGAAAGACATAATCAACGTTTCGGGTTACAAGGTCGCTTCAAGAGAGGTTGATGATGTCCTGTTCGAACACCCGGCGGTTAACATGGCGGCAACAATTGGGGTCCCGGATCCCGACAGGCCGGGAAGCGAGATTGTGAAAGCCTACGTTACACTGAATGAGGGGTACGAGCCGAGCCCCGAACTAGCAGAGGAGATTAAGCAATCGCTGAGGAAGAGCCTGGCACCCTACAAGGTTCCGAAAATCATCGAGTTCAGAAAAGAACTGCCGCTCAGCGCCACGGGAAAGGTTCTAAAAAGGGAGTTGAGGGAAGAGGCAAAAGCCAAAAAGTGAAAGGCTTCTCCCCCTTTACTTTTTAGGGTCTGAACGAGGGTGTTAAAAGCCGGAGCGGAAACGTGATAACTGTTAGGTATGAAGCTGAGTTTTTAGCTTCTCCACGGCTTTTTCGATGCGCTTTCTTCCCCTCTTGAGAGCCCTTCTGATCTTCTCCTCAACGATTTCTTCGGCGACTCGTCGGGGAACCTCCCCGCGACTCTTCGCGGCTTCCAGCACTTCTCTCGTCTTCTCCTGGACGGTCTCTCTCACGAATTTGAAAGACTGGTTGATACTGTCCTCCATCTTCTCGGTGTAACCCGCTAGGACTCCTCCCCCGTTGGCTATGAAGTCTGGTACGGAAATCACGCCTTTTCGCAGTAGTATCTTCTCCGCCTCCGGAGTGACGGGGATATTAGCTCCGGGACAGATGAGCTTCGCTCTGATGTTATCCGCGTTCTGCGAGTTTATCGCATCTGGCCGTGCCCCCGGAACGAGTGTATCCACGGGAAGGGTGAAGAGCTCCCCCTTCGGAATTCTCTCGGCGTCACTGTACTCAAGCACCACTCTGTCCCCGTGCTCCTTTTTCAGCTGGAGAAGCTTTGAGACATCTAAACCATCGGGATTGTAGATGGCTCCGAGAACCGTGCTCACTGCGACCAGTTTGGCTCCGTTCTTGGAGGCGTGTAGGGCGACTCCGCTTCCGACCTTCCCCAGGCCCTCTAGCGCCAGTGTTGAGCCCTTGAAGTCGAATCCGGCGAACTCGGCACCCGCCTCCGCAGCGCATACAACCCCGTAACCTGTTATGTGTTCCTCGAAGGGAATACCGTCTATCTCCTTAAGGTAAAGGTCTGACGGCATGTACTTTTCCTTGCCCACAACCCGGTAAATGTACCTAACATCCATATTGTCCGTTCCCATGTCTGGGCCAGGGAAATAAAACTACCACCGTCTCAAGCCACACAAATGGGCGCTCCTTCTCCCGGGAAACACTTTTGATTGGATCACGGGAGGGTTTAGCAGGGTGTTGAATTCAACAGTGTGAGTCCTGAGGGTAGCCGAGACCTATGCTTCGGCCGCCGGACGGTTAGTGCTTTGCTCGGAAGATTACTTGTGTTTCAGGACGTGTTCTTTCAGGATGCCGACTCTTTCCGGCAGGTGCTTCTCGAGAATCTCTATTATCTGCTCGTTTATTTTCGTGTGTTGGGGCCCGCATGGGCTAATCGCGTCCCTTCCCATGAGGATGCTGGCGGTGTTCTCCGTGCTGCGTATCAGCTCCGTGGCGATGACCCCGTTTAGCCAAATGAGATCTTTTAGAAGCTCCTCTAATCTTTCCATACGCGTTTTTCCGTTTTCCATGGCCTTCACCCATTCTCAAATATTTTTCTCATAATCCTTAGTCACGCTTTACTTCATTCTTGGTTGTTCCGCCGAGAGAGAAGGAGTGTTGCTACCCAAGGTTTCTTGATTCGGTTTACATACTTTCTAGCAGTAGGTTGGCTGCTTTTTTGAAGGCGTCCTCAATGTTTGTGCCCAGCTTTGCGCTCGTTTCAAAGTAGGGTGCGTTGATTTTTTCCGCGTATTTCACACACTCTTCAATCGGAATTTTTCTCCCAGCGTCCGCCTTGTTTCCAATTATTATGAGGTGGAGGGGCCCAAACGAGCTTATTATCTCCCTTCGCCATTTTTCCAGGTTTTTGAACGACTCGGGATTCGTGAGGTCAAATACTAGGACTGCCATATCGGCGTCGATGTAGAGTTCTTTTCTAACCTGTCCGAAGTCGGCGGAGCCCGAAAAGTCCCAGAAGTGTAAGCGCACCTTGTTCTTTCCCATGTCTAACTGCTTCACGGCGAAGTCGCACCCGATTGTGGGTGAGTACTCCTCCGGGAAATTGTTCTCCGTGGCTTTCTTGACTATGCTCGTTTTTCCAACCCTGCTGTCTCCCGCTAGGATGGTCTTAAACATGAACGTTTTCGATCTTCTGAGAATCTGTTTCAGTGAGAGCGCTGGTTTTTTGTGATTATCAGCCTTGGCAGCCATACCCTCCAGCTCGGCGGGGATTAGTTCTCCGATTTCGCTTTCCAAAAGTAGCTCATCGATTTTCGCTTCAAACCCGGAGAATGGCTGAACGTTTCCATCCCAATTCTGGAGCTGAGCCTCAAACCTCTCAACAAAAACGCCAAGTATGCTGCTTAGGATTTCCCTCACAAGAACCTCGTTGTCTTCCCTGTCGATGACCGAAACAGCTCTTATGCCGTTGCTTGACTCGTAGAGTATTCTGTAGTTTCTCAGCAAGATTTCCTGTAGGTTGTTTTCGTCCTCCTCACCCTCGATGAGCTTGCTTGAGAATCTGAGAATGGCTGTGAGGAAACCTCCAATGAGGTTCTCGTCAATCTTAATAGACCCATACTCCCTTGAAAGAATGCAGATGCCCCTATGGTCAATAATGTAAATTCCATGTATCATAAAACTCATCCACACGAGCTGTTTTTCTACCGGGCACACAATGTGTTTGATTCATCTAATTGTGCAAACCTAGTTTTTTCATCTTCTGTTGCTGGGGAGACAAGATAAGATTCGTTTCTGAGTATCTTAAAATTAACTATGTTATATAAGCTTGTTTGAATCCCCTGTTTCAAGAATGGTCGGCATGATGTAGTAAGTGTGTATTTTTTTGGGTTTGTTGGTGGTTTGTCTATCTCCCTTTTTAAGCCTTGATTCCCGGAAAGAAGCCCCCATAAATCTCCCTTCACAACCGCTAAAACACACACACCCCTCAAAAAGCATACATATTACATCGTGCCATGGTCAAATGAAAACTTTATTAGCACTCAGAGACGCTGCTTTCTACCCTACAAAGAACCTGCAGAAATCTACGAAAATAAGTTTTACGGCTTCGCATCTCACTTTCACCCAGCTCGTTATTGGATTTATCACACTTTGTAAAAAGATAACAAAGTC
>Ga0164311_10001074_pt1 | contig 13033 bp, 15 predicted proteins | sample GuaBasSedimGuay2_FD_121796 | JGI IMG/M metagenome (GOLD analysis project Ga0164311, IMG submission 121796) | Subseafloor sediment microbial communities from Guaymas Basin, Gulf of California, Mexico - Guay2, Core 4569-9, 9-12 cm | ecosystem: Environmental > Aquatic > Marine > Hydrothermal vents...
CAATTATACCTATCAGTGAATATATAAAGGTTTGGTATCCTATAATCAGAGAGGACATAACATTTGATTTATATCATCTTACCAAAAAAGAGCCCTATTCCTTTTTGGATTCTCCACTCATAACTGCAGACGCTATCATATGGGCTAATCTTAAAGGCTCAGGAATTAAAGAACTTTTTTGAGTTAATCGTATTATTTCTTCGGCTTGATCATAAGAAACTCCAATAGCCTGATAATACAACTTCCCAGGGATTAACTCTTTTATTTTGCCTGCTTTGTGTAAGAGGCTTATTCTCTCCTCAGCATCTGAGAAATGTTTCTTTAAAGCCTTTTCCATAGCCTGCAAGTCAGGCCTTTTTCTTATCACTATTATTACGGGCAGTCGCGTCTCTCTGCTCAGCTCTTCAACATCAACTACGTTAAACCCTGCATAAGTTATTCCCTTAAGCATTATAATTCTCAGATCCTTAAAGCGGGAGCTGTTTATGGCCTCGATCATTTTTTCCGTTGCATCTCTTCCATCAACTTCAATCCATCTTGTTACAACTCCAACGACACCTTGAGAACCTTTCATAATGACTCCAACCAGAATAGTCTTATCTCGCTTAATCTTGGATTTAAAAGAAAAAGTGCCGTCATCAAAGCCAATGACTCTTATTTGGGGCTTTATTTTCCGGATCATTTTGTTACCTCTAACAGCCAGTTTAAGTACTCTTTATTGACGTGATCGACATCTATTCTTATTATAGCAGGAACAGTGTATGGATGAAGTTCTCTCAAAGCATCTTTAAGCTCACTCCAGAGGTCAACTTTTGTCTTTAATAGTGCTCCAATCTCATTGTCATTTTCAATTTGTCCTTGCCACCAGTAAAAGGCTTTGTGTTCCCTCAAATTAGCACAAGCTATTAGTTTTCTTTCCAAGAGTTCCCTCGTAATTTTTTCAGCACTTTTCCAATTAGGGAATGTTGTATAAACGAGTATCATCTCACTCATGTTCTTCCCCCAATGAGGATTAGCGTAAGATAAACTTAAATTTTATGTTAGGTTATTTCTTAATGGGGAGAATTAATGGAAATAGTGAGGGCACATTTGAAAATATATGGACGGGTCCAAGGAGTCGGGTTTAGGTGGAGTATGCAAAGAGAGGCAAAAAAACTAGGTGTCAATGGATGGGTAAGAAATCTTCCCAATGGTAGCGTAGAAGCTGTGATTGAGGGTGAAAAAGAAAGAGTGGAAGCTCTAATCGGCTGGGCCCACCAAGGACCAGCTTGGGCCCGTGTCACAAGAGTGGAAATCAGTTGGAAACCCCCGAAAGGGGAAAGAGGATTCAGAGTTGTAGGTTAATCCTCAGTATTCAAGCCTTCTATAACCACTTTCTTGGGACAATACTTAACCTCACAATAACTACAAACAACCCTTTCTTTGCTCTTTTCAGGAGTGTGAAGAACAAGTTTTCTAAATCCAGGGATCTCTTTTACCTTCACAAAGACTTCTACCGGTAAAGTACCGTCTATAACTATGTAAGCTTTAGCTTCCTCTTGTATTAAGTTTCGGCTAAATATTTCCATAACTTGAACATTACTTTCATTGAGATACCTCATGAGCTCTGAAAGTGCAAAAGGGTAATCCCTCTTTTCAAGCTCTATTTCTAGCACTTCCCACCCCATAATCGGTGCCATTGTTATCAAACTTGGAAGAGGATTTAACTTTTCAAATATCATTTTTAATGGATATGTCTTTTCTATGTATTCAATAGTGTGGTAGATTATCTTTCTATTAACCCCAATTACACGAGAAAGTTCACTTATCGGAACTTCCACTTCTCTCAGATATATCTTACCATTTTTCACACTTAAACCAGTCTCAAAAAGGAATTCTGCAACCTTCCTTCTTGCCGGAAAATTCTTAAAATAAGCATCTAGTATGAGCATCATCTTTGGTCACCTCTTATACAATATTGTGTACAAATGAATATTTAAGCTTTTCTACAACCAAAGTTTGCAACAAGCTTTAAAACCTCTTTTCCAAATATGAAAACAGTGTGAGAGTCTCCAAAAGGTGATGCCTATTCTAGTCGTTGGTATTGATATAATCAGTGAAGAACCAAAACGCTTTGCCGTGGTTAGTTGGTTTAATGGAAAACTCATCAAACATGGAGAGTTCACTTTCTATAAGCTTATCAGGTTCATACGAGCCAGAAAACCAGACATAGTTGCCATAGACAATATACACGAGCTTGGAGAGTATTTAAGAAAATTCATACGGACTCTTCCACAAGGAACGAAAATCGTGCAAATAACTGGTAGACCTGGGGAGCAGAGGCCCTTATGGGGGCTGGCCAAGGAACATGGAATTAGAGTTGGGGATAAGTTTAATCCTTATGAAGAAGCAAAAGTATGTGCTCTCCTAGCCGCCAAGGGGATTGGTTATGAGGTTTTGGCCTTTGAAGATGAAGTCATTATCAAAGTTTCAAGAGGGAGAAGTCAAGGAAAAGGTGGTTGGAGCCAAGATCGTTATAGAAGAAGAGTGCATAATTTGATACAAAATAAAGTGAGAGAGATTGAAGAGAGTCTAAAAAAAGCCAACATTCCCTTTGATATAGAGATCAAAGAAAAAGATCAAGGCTTAGAAAGAGGGGAGTTCAGAGTATATGCATCTAGAGAAGAACTTGCAGGATTAATAAAACCCATGCGTGGAGGGGATGTTGAAGTCCGGATACGACCTGTTGAGAGAAAAACCTTTGAGTTTGTCCCACTAAAAAGCGAACGTGCAATAAGAGAAAGAAAAAGTGTTATAGTCGGCCTTGATACAGGCATAACAGTAGGAATTGCCGCTTTAGATCTCAATGGGCAGGTATTGACGACATACAGCGAGCGAAACATGGCTATAAGTGATGTGATTAAGTTTATAAGTGAAATCGGACACCCCATAATAATTTCTACTGACGTAAATCCAGCTCCAGGATTAGTAGAAAAAATAGCCCGATCCTTCAAAGCCCTCCTTTTTGTACCAAGAGAGAGCCTAAAGGTAGAAGAAAAGAACGAACTTTTAAGAAACCTTGGAGTAACTGTGGAAGATGATCATCAAAGAGACGCCCTAACAGCGGCCTATAAGGCATATCTACGTTTAAAACCGAAGCTTGACCATGTAGACGCAAAACTTAGAGAGTTGGAGATTGGAGGAAAAGGAGAAGAGATAAAAGCCCTTGTCGTACAGGGATATAACTTGGGAGAGGCCATATTAAAGGTCAAAGAAAAAGAAAAACCAAAAGAAGAAATCAGAGCAGCAGAAGAGAAAGAGGCCTCTCTAGATCTTGGCCCATATCTCGAGAAAATAAAAGAACTTGAGAAAACCATCGAGTTTCTAGAGAAAGAAAATCAAGAACTAAGAGCCATGATTGAAGAACAACGAAAAATCATTGAAAATTTAGAAACTAAAATTGCTACATACGATGAGAAAATTAGAGAAAAAATACTCAGAACCAAAGAGATAGAAGCAAAAGAAAAGAGAATAGTATATCTCGAAAAAGAATTAAGAGAAGCAAAATCAATCATAGAAAAACTAAGCAAAGATCTGGTCCTAACAAAGAGGATGCATCTTCTCGAGCTTAAAGGAAGCGCTGTGCCAATTAAGGTCATTGAAAACTTAACTTGGAAAGAATTAGAAGAGTTAGAACGCTCCACTAGTATCAAAAGAGACGATGTCCTTTACATTCTTAATCCCGCCGGTGCTGGCAGAAGCATAGGAGAGCATATATCAGAAAAAAGAGTAAAAGCCATAATAAGTGCAAAACCTCTACCTAATGTTATTTATGAAGTATTAAAAGAGAATAAAATTCCAGTCCTCTATGAAGGTGAAATTGAAGTAAAACGAGTGGATGAATTCGCCATAGTAGATAGAAAAGAGCTTGAAAAAGCTATAGAAGAAAAACTAAACCAATGGAAAGAAGAAGAGAAGCAAAAAGAAGTTCAAGAGTTCCTAAGACTTGTTGAAGAATACAGGTTGGAAAGAATTAAAGAGCTTAAGAAAAAGGCTGATGAGGAACATTAGACTCCATTTAGAAGCCCTCGAAGTAATCTAAAATACTTTCCAGTCTCTTGAGCACTTTTCTGAGTTATTTCCACTGCAGTTCTGATCTATCGGAAAGAACTTTTTTGAGCTTCACATCTCCTACTTTTTCAAGAGGTTTCAAATGAGAATCCAGATTACGTGAAGTCATTTCCAGCACTCCAAGCAAATCCTTAAGTGACCTACCCCACCCTTAAGGGCAAGGTTTTTACGAGGTAAAACATTATAACCAACTTAGTGGGATTTCCAAGTATGTGGTCCTTTACGAGTTCTTTTATCCAATTGGAGAGGCCCCATCCGTAAGGGTGGGGTAGTTCACATCTTTGAAATAATATATCCCCTATTTATAGCATGATGTTTCTCCGAATTTCAGAGAAAACCTTAAGCCGATTAAACTCAAAAATCCCTTGATGAGAGTTGAAAACCTTTATGAAAAACACAACGAGGCTATTAAGTGCCTCGTTTGTGAGAGAAGATGCTCGATAAAAGAGAGCAAAAAGGGGGTATGCAGGAACTACATTAATTTAGAGGGAAAGCTGGTGCATATAGGGTATGGAAAGCTAAGCACAGTTGAAAGCAGACCAATTGAAATAAAGCCCTTCTTCCACTACTACCCAAATTCAACTGCGTTAACTTTTTCTGGCTTTGGGTGTAACTTTTACTGCCCATGGTGCCAGAATTATCATTTAAGCTTCTCCGAGCTGCCGGAAAACACTAGAGAGATCCCTCCAGAGGGACTTGTAGACTTGGCCCTAAGAAGCGGGGATGATGGCCTTTGCGCGAGTTTTAATGAACCCGCTACCCTTTATACCTACCTCCTCGATACGTTTGAGTTAGCAGGGAGGAGAGGTCTCTACAGTTGCTTGGTAACGAATGGTTATTTTACCACTAAAGCCCTAAGAAGACTTATCGAAAGCGGAGCTTCTGGTTTCAGCATAGATATCAAAGGCTGTCCCGAAATGAAGGTTTTAAGTACTGTAGATCACAGAAAGGTCTTTAGAAATGCAAAAGAGGCCCTAAACTTAGGGGTCCACGTTGAAATGGTTTACCTCGTGATTACAAGGACCAACGATTTCGAAGAATGCTACCGTTGGATATTCAACATGCATTCAAAAATGCTTGGAGAAGACGTTCCTCTTCATATAAACCGTTATTATCCAATGAACTACTGGAAAGAACCACCCACAGCAGTAAAAAAATTGTTGAAGTTAAAAGAAATCGCACAGAAGGAATACAACTTAAACTATGTGTATGTCGGAAATATCGGTTCAGTTAAGCACGAAACCACATATTGCCCTACATGTGGTGAAAAGCTGATAATACGCTCGGGATATAGAGTGCTAAAATGGAATTTAGAAAAAGGCAATAGATGCCCAAAATGCAGTCAAAAAATTCCAATTTATGGGAAGATCACTCAATTCTAAAGCTAATCCCCTTTTCCTTTGCCTTACTCTGGACCTGAAGCTTAAAATTGCAAGCCTTGCATATCTCTCCTGTTGTAGGTTGGTCACAGATTTTGCATCGATTAAGGTCTCTGTTGGCATAGGCCTTAGCTAGTAAGGGGAACATTTTATCATAACTCCTCAAGATCTGATACTTGGTGCCCGGATGCTTCTCCTCCATTTCATTTATCCAATCCCTAATCTCAGCTCTAAATGCCTCCACAGCGTAGGGACATTCACTAAAATCGGCCTCGATGTTATTAAGGATAGCATAGAGCACAACCTCTTTTTCCGGTACTTCCCTCAGGGGTTTTATTCTCGGTACAAGACCTTCGTGGATAACCTCATAGTAGGGCCCTGTTCTCCCTAACCTTGCCACATCTCCACGCATTATGTTCATGAGAAACATTTGCACTTCATCATCCAAATTATGACCCACAGCCAGCTTGTCAGCCTCGACATCTCGGGCCGCATAATTCATGAGCCATCTCCTCCAAACACCACAGTAGGAACATGCTCCCACTCTTTCCCCTCTCTTAAAACTGCCCATTATCTCAACGGTTTCATCGAGAGTAAAACCTATGTATTCCTTGAAAGAATAAATACGGTGCTCAATTCCAAGTTTTTCTGCACTTTTCTTTGCCATCTCGATACTTTCAGGTCTATATCCTTCTATGCCTTCATCTATAGTTATCGCCACTACCTCAAACGGGAATTTTTGACTAAGTTTGTGAAGGATATGAAGAAGAACAACGCTATCCTTTCCACCACTTACTCCAACTGCTATTCTATCTCCTCTCTTAATTAGGCCGTATTTCCTTATATTTTGCTTTACTTTGACCTCAACCATCTCATTAAAGTGTTTATGACAATAAAACTTACCCTCATATTTAGCATGGTATACGGCTTCTCGTCCACATTTCGTACACTTCATTTTTGCTCGCCTCACTGCAGAAAAAAGATTCTCTTTTTAAAAAACCTTTCTTTAAACGGAAAAGTTTAAATTAAATTCTTTCCTTACCTATATTAATAACTTTTGTGGTGAGTATCATGGAAATAATAAAAACTAAGATCCCTTCATTCGATAAAGCCCTTGGAGGAGGCATCCTGGAAGATAGCATTGTTTTAATAACATATGACACCTATTCGCAAGGTTGGACACTTGCTTTCGAGATTCTACGAAATCGAATAGAAGATGGAGACTTTGGGGTAATAATAAATTCAGTTGTTCCTATGTCCATGCTCAACTTAGAATTGAAGAGGATTAACTTTGATCTCAATGAAAAAGGAGAAAATGGAAATCTGGGAATTATAGACATCTTTGCATCATTTTATGGGATAGAATACCAGCAACCATACATTTATTATGAAAATATGGATCAAGAGACTTATTTCCCTAAATTTATGGGTCTTTACAGGCGGATGCTAAAAGAGAAAATAGGAGATAGAAGACCCGTAGGAATACAGGTAACCGCAGATGGATTTGCATTTTTATTAGGAGAAGAAAGAGAGCTTAGAATTCTCCAAAAGAATTTGGCTGAAAAAGAAAATGCCTTAATTCGCGAAAAAAGGAAAAGACCAATAAATATAACCCTCCTCAATAGAGACAGAGCATCTCGAAGGTACCTATCGTGGCTTTCCCTCTACAGTCAGTACCAAATAGATTTTAACTCACAAGAAAGCCAAATGGAGGAAAAAATGCTCATTAGAAAATCTCCCCTACCCAACTTCAAACCAACCACATTAAATTTTAAGATAGAAAACGGAAAAGTACACATCACTTAGCGAGTTCTAGTGCAAGCTTAGCTGCTTCTTTCCCACTTTTCGTGAACTGGACTTGTACCAGCTTTTTATGATCAAAATAGCCATTTAAAGCTAAAAGTTCAAGGCGGTCACTTGGATAGCCTGTGTCCGTAACAACAACAAGTGCCTTTGAGTAATCATAGGCCATAAGGGCCTCTACCATTGTACCGATTCCACCTCCCAGAACAACTAAGACATCAGCAGAGTTAATCATGATTGCACTTCTCTCGGCAAAGTCCATACCTGTTCTTATCCTGATTGTATTGAACTCATTTCCTTTTTGTCTTTCTGGGAGGATTCCTACCACAATCCCTCCAAACTTTGCAAATTCCCTACTCGCTATTTCCATAATACCCCTCCTACCCCCGGTAAGGAGAATCACAGTATCCTTATATTTCGCCAATTCTTTGATAAATTCCTTTGTCTTTTCTACAGCTTTAGGAAGGGGCTTAGTATCACTGGAACCAGCAATAGCTATTTGAATCATGCAATCACCCCAAAAGTCCTTTTAAGGCTGGAAAGAGATTAACGGCAAGCAAAAAGATACCTATCCCAATAAAGAGATATGTAATTGACTTTGCAACTTTAGATGGAAGGAAAGCCTTTAAGCTCTCATCAAGTATCTTCCCCCCATCTAAAGGAACTATTGGAAAGAGATTCATCAAACCTATGCCCAAATTAAGTATATATATCCAGTAGAGAGAGAAAGATACTGGAAGGACAATGTTGTCAAAACCCACCTTTGAAATTATGTGTTGAGCTGGATAAACTCCTAAATATCCCTTTTCAGGATTATCAGGATGTGAACCCAGAGGAATACTAAATTTCAACCTATTACCATTCCTAAGAAGTTCAACTTCTATAATTTCCCCTGCACTCGTCTTGTTCATTATATCAAAGAATTCTTCAACAGCTTTGATTTCATGTCCATTTATTCCAATTATAATATCTCCCTTTTGCAGATAATCCCTAGCAGGCCCATTTTCAGCTAAATTTGAAACTTCAACCCCAGCAGGCTGTATAATAGGTGTCAAGACAAAACTTAACAGTAAAAGTGTTACAATTGCAGTTACAATATTCCCCATTGATCCCGCAGCATAGACCCTCAAACGACTTAACAATGGCGCCTTATTTAATGCTTCCTCATCAGGCTCAACAAACGCTCCGGGAATTACAAAAAAGAGTACAAGACCTACAGACTTTAAAGGTAAGTTCTCAGCTCTCGCAACAAAACCATGACTGAGTTCATGAACAAACACAACCACGATCAAACCAATCAATCCATACCACAAAGGAATTGTAACCCCAGGAATCACTAATTGGACTCCAGGAGTTACCACTTTTGTTCTGAGATTTTGTAATGCGAGAGTAAACAATGTATAAAACACATACGCCATTCCTACGAAACCCAACCCTATGGCCAGCGTAGAATAACCCTTCCAAAAATTTCGAAATCTTGTACCCACTCTATCTATAAAATCAACAAACCGTTTGGTTCTCCATAAAGCAACAAAAAAATCAATCTGGAGGCCTTCTTCTTTCTCTTCCCTATATGCCCCCCCAATAAGGTAAAGTATGCCCCAAAAACCAACAATCACTGCTAGTACTGTGATCAAGTTCACCATCCTTCCCACCTGACTTCACTTCTAAAGAGAGTTTAAAAAGATAGTGCATACTCTTAAAAAGAAATGATGCCAATATGAAAATGCGATGATGATTGATGGGCGAACTGAAAGATGAGGAAGGAAAGGTGATCGCTGAGCATCATCTTTGGAAATTCCATTCTTCTTTACCATACCTCTCTTCCAATAATTCCTCTGCGAGCTCAAGTTCATAATCAGTTAGCTTCCCTTCCTCAAGAGGAAATTTTTCAAGAAATTTGTCTCTTAAAATATTATAAACTTCTTCTCTAGAGACTTTTATTCCTTCACGTTCCAGTGTCGTGACTCTTTCCCATATGCTCCTCACACCTTTATCTTGGAGCTTCTTTTGGGAAACCTTAAGAACCGAGGCAAGAATATCAAGCCGAGTAGCGTACATAAATGTACCATGCTGCAAAATAACCCCTTTTCTCCTTGTCTGTGCAGAACCACTTATTTTCTTTCCATTGGCTATTATGTCATTTAATCCGGAGAATCCTCCATTTAAGCCAACTTCTCTTAAAGCCTCTACAAGCGGACTTGCAATGATCCTATAACTTTCCTCCACATTTTTCAAACCTTTGTAAGAATCTTCTCCTATAACAGCACTGTAAGTGATCTCTCCATACTGATCATGGAAAACGCTGCCCCCACCAGTTATTCTCCGTACAACTGGAATTTCAAGTTCTTTACACTTTTCTAAGTCCACATCATATTCAACACTCTGAAATCTACCTATTGTAATGGAGCTTGGCTTGAAAATATAAAGCCTAACTGTGTCTTCAACTTTTTCTTCTATTCTAGCTATCATTACAGCTTCATCTATGGCCATTTGAACTTCTGGCCTTGCAATAATTAATGGTATGAACCTCATTTCCACCACCTGCTTAAATTACAAAGTTGAGCGTTGCTCATCCCAAACCAAGTCTTTCCCTAACTACTAATGGGGGATACCCTATTTTGGGAAACACTAACAAAGCTTTTGATTCAATGACCTCCTCCGGAATACATGGAAGCACATCCCCTTCCGCTAGAGGGATGTAAGTTTTCAAATATGGAAACTCCTTTAGATCAAGAGGATAAAAATCATATATCCAGTTATTATCTCCCTGTATGACAAAACACCGTTTTCCATTGTATTCCATGACCTTCTTTACCCTGTGGATTATCGGATATCTTGTATACGGTCGTCTATATACTACAACATCTCCAGGCTTTATTTCATCGGGTGGAACTCCCTTAAGAAGTACTACATCGCCTCTATAGAAAGTAGGTTCCATAGAGCCACTTATCACAATAACAAGGGGAGACTCTGTGTGAAGTGCAATCTTTAATCCAGTATGAACTACAAAAACCACTATCAAACTAATGATCAAAAATATAATGTCTCCCTTCCATCCTTTTAGCAACTTTTCTTCGGCCATTTTAATGCCTCCATAAGTGTTCTAATTTTTGCCGGTATCGAACCAATCGCAGTACACGTCTCCAAGCTGATCCTCTTCCCGTCAGTTATATCCAAATGGTATTTAGCCAACTTAAATATTTCCTTTGGCAAACCATGCCTCCCAAGACCAACTACCAACATAAAGCTTTCCCCTCTAAGGGCCCTTTCCGCAAGTTGAAGTGAGGATATGTTCTTATTCTCATCTGGTTTTCTTGTGGTTGCAACTACCTGGCCAAACTGTGGAGGAAAGCCAAGTTTTGGAAAATCGAGAAGATGAAACTTGTTAGTTTTCGCCAATTCTAAAAGGTATTTTCCGCTCTCTCCTATAGTAGTGCTTTTAGATATCTCACCAGCAATTTCAAGAGGTTTCCTAGTTTCAAATGGGAACCCCACAAGTGCAAGATGGAAATCAAAGGCATAACAAATGGGTGCGGCCCTTGCAATTGCCCTCAAGTGAGCTTCATGTAGCTTCTTTGGATCATACGAATTATATAATGATAAAGTAAGCATTTTTGCATCCCTACCAAATAAAAACTTAGCAATATTTATTAAGTTGTTTGTCCAATGTAGTTCTTGGTAATTATGGTTGAAATTGAAGACTTAATATACCTAGTAAGAAACAAGAAGTATGAAGAAGCTTTGGAGTTAGTTCACCAGTTAAAAGGAAATCTAGAGAAAGCTCTAGCTCTAGGAGCCATGGCTAAAGAAGTCTTCCACATAGATGAGACAATAGCGTACAGCCTACTAGAAGACGCTGAATATTTTTCTGAAAAAATAAAGAACAAAAAAGAGAAAGCAATTGCTCTTGCAAATGTAGCATCAGTATATTTCTTGATAGGAAACGTCGACTATGGCATGGCACTCTTTGAAGACGCTCTGAAGGAAACAGAAAAAATAAAAAATACAAAGGAAAAAATAAAACCTCTGACAGAGATAGCATATTATATGGGTATTTCTGGGTTAGTGGAACTTTCTTTCGAGCTGTTTGAAAAAATCTTTGATATAATCATCAACCTTAAAGTCAACTATGTGAAAAAGACAGAGTATTTGCTTGATTTAGGAGATATGATGGAGAAAGTAGGGGATGAGTTGATTTCTCCAGAGGCCTTAACATTTTATGAACGAGCCCATGATTTATTTGAAAAACTCCATGTGCCTGCAAAAGCCGCCACAGTTGAGAAAAAAATCGACTTAGCAAAAACACTAAACACCGTGGGTCTTCCAGAAATTAGAAATGCAGTGAGAGAAGGCAAGTATATTTATGCTACAAAACTTCTCATTAGGTCTTTTGATGAGGAAAAAATGATAATTGGCCTCCTAGAAATAGCTCTTTGGATGAAAAAGAATGACACTCTTGGTTATAATCAAATTGTGAACACTGCTCTTAAATATCTCAAAAATACCCAATTATTCTCCGACTCAATAGAATACGTTATTAGGCTCTTAATAGAATTAGAGCGCTTTAAGACAGCGTTAGCACTTTCTATGAAAATAGAAGAGGTATACTTACGTTCAGAATTTATGAGAGAAATTGCTATAGGAATGATAAAAAGTGGAGAAATTGAAGGAGCTATGAAACTAGCCGAAAGAATTCCAGATGAGCATGTTCGCCTTAGCACCTTAATTGAGTTGAGAAAAATAGTTAAATACTAAAATGGAGAGATAAAAATGATTTTTGATGCTCATTGTAACTTGCCCACATATATTTATGAAAAACGAAGAGAGGGTAAAAATGCAGTTTTAGAAAATGAATTTGCCAAGTTTTTTGGCAAATACATAACTTCCAGAGTGATGGCCATATGGAGCAAACCAGAAAAGAGGGCCACAGCACTTAGATACGCTCTTGAACTGACCTCCTCCCTGCCCTGAAGAGCGAGGCTTTCAAGAGAAAAAAGAGATCGAAGCAATAACCTTTGGAAATTTTGAAAGAGTTATTGGATAACTAAAAACTTTTTAAGCCCTCTTTCTTTTCTCTACGTTGTGAGAATTATGAATGAGATTTACTTTCTAACCTTCAGAGAGGCCAGAATGATGTTACTCCTCAATGGAGAAGTGAGGTTAAATTTAGATTTGAGAAAGACAAACAGAATTCATAAAGTGATAGTTAAAGAAGATAAAGTAGTTTTTCCCAACGAAAGTGAAATTGAGAAGGATATTCTCAAAAAGATAGCCAAAGACGAGAATACTGTGTATTTCTTAAAAGACTCCCACATCTATAAGGCTGCAATAGCTCACGGAGGATTCTATAAACTTGTACCAACAATTCCACCAACAATCGAGATAAACGGCATCAGAATGCACCGGACTAAAGAGACAAATCCACTAAAAGACGCACGAAGCAAAGTGGATACTGTAAATCCACAAGAGAATGAATTTGTCTTAGATACATGCATGGGGCTAGGTTACACCGCAATAGAAAGTGCTAAGCGTGGCGCTTATGTAATAACAATTGAGAAAGACCCTAATGTCATCGAACTCGCCCGTCTAAATCCATGGAGTTGGGAAGTCTTCAATTCTCAAAATATTCAGGTTATTCAAGGTGATGCCTCCGAAGTTATCAAAAAATTCAACGATGAAACTTTTAATGTTGTTATTCACGATCCTCCAAGATTTTCTCTTGCTGGACACCTCTATAG
>Ga0164311_10001075_pt1 | contig 13031 bp, 9 predicted proteins | sample GuaBasSedimGuay2_FD_121796 | JGI IMG/M metagenome (GOLD analysis project Ga0164311, IMG submission 121796) | Subseafloor sediment microbial communities from Guaymas Basin, Gulf of California, Mexico - Guay2, Core 4569-9, 9-12 cm | ecosystem: Environmental > Aquatic > Marine > Hydrothermal vents...
ACCGAAACAGGGGTTTTTAGTTCATGGGCAAGATGGTTAATCACTTTATCTTTTGCATTATTCAATATTTTCAAATCTTTATAAGACTTTCTCAACTCTTCATGTATCCGGGTATTTTCAATGGGCAACGCTATCGTACCGGTCACCATGCTCAAAAGTTCGGTATCGGTGGTATCAAAGTCACCATGATGTTTGTTGACAACGGCAACCACACCAATGGCCCGGTCTTTGAGCTTAATGGGGACAGACAGCATGTTCCTTGTGACAAGATCGGTTTCTTCATCCACCCGTCGCAGAAAAAAAGAACATTTGGACACATCTGGAATCATGATGGGTTCTCCGGTTTTATAAACACGTCCGGAAACACCCTGGTCAGCCGGAAATCTGATTTTCTTAAATTTCTTTTCTGATTCAAGATTCCGGTACTGGGCAGAAAAAAAATAGAGTTGATCTTTTAATTCATCCGCTAATAGAATAAAAGTGCCTTCCACTGATATCAGTTTTTGTATTTCCCTGGTGATAAGGGCGATAAGATCCCCAAGCTTCTGATAATGGTGCAATGCCTTGGAGATCCTGAACATGATCTGGTTGCTCTTGGCCATTCGCTTTTCAACGGTCATATCCCGCAGTATCAATACCTGTCCTGCAGGTTTATTATGTTCATCATATAAGATTGAGCCATTAATCAATATATCAAGAATACGCCCGTCTTTCGTGTATCTCTGAGTTTCAAAATCATGAACCGCACGGTGTTCGTAGAGTTGTTTTGTTCCCTTCTTTGCCTGATCAATCAGGTGATCGGGAATGAATGTAATATTTTTCCCTTTCACCTCTTTGAGGGTCCATCCGAAAACTCTTTCAAAGGCCGGATTAATGTATTCAACTGTGTTGTCAAGACTGAAGGCAAAAACCGGGTCCGGAAGAAATTTAAGGAGTGTATTGAGCCGATTTTTTGCCATACGGCTTTCCTGATATAATTGTGTGGCTGACTTTTCCGCGTTCTGTTCATCTTTGAAAGCGGGTGGTTTATCCGTCAATTTCATTTACACACCTTGGAAAACATAACTATTAATGATTTTTGACACTTAGTTTGTACTTAAGACTGCTGCCATGTTTTCAATATGATATCTTAAAAAAACAAAAGGTGCCATAAAATCCTGTTAAACGATACATAAAAAAATAATTTCCTGAAATGATTGAACATTTTTTTAATTCATGCCATGTTTAGGTATCATCAATCCAAGTGAGGTGACACATGAGTTTTAAATCCGGCAAGCAAACGCTTTCATTTTCCGATCTGGAACTGTCCCGGAAAAAAGTAAAGAATAATACCCTTGAATACTTAAAATACCTTGGCCAAAGTATAAAATGGACCCCAATTAAATTTACCCTGCTGGAAAACTATCCCATTGGGAAAAACAAAAAAGGGCCGCAGGCCTACCCTCCCTTAATGCTATTCAAATGCATGCTGCTTAAGAACTGGTTTCAAATCAACTCTGATGTTGAGCTGGAAAGCCTGATCAACGACCGGTTTTCCTTTAAAAAATTCATCGGCCTGCCAGTAAACAGCTCAGCCCCTGACAGTTCAACTTTTTCAAGGTTCAGGAAAAGACTTACTATAGAAAAATACCAACTGGTTTTATCAGATATCTCAGACCAGTTATCCTTTAAACGTATTATTATTAACATGGGCAGTATCTCAGACATTCGGATCATCAAATCAACTAAGCCGGAATAAGCCTGGTGCCTGACCGAAAAGCACTAATTGATCTTGGCATTATACAGCCGCAAACTATTGGTCACAACTGATATGCTGCTGGCAGCCATGGCAAGCGCGGCAAGAATCGGATGAAGCTGCCTTAAAAATTGTGGAAACATATCAAACGGCGCCAGGATTCCGGCTGCAACAGGGATCAGAATAATATTATAAATAAATGCCATAAACAGATTCTGCTTGATGGTGGCAATGGTTTTCCGGCTGATTATAATGGCTTTGGGGATACCGGTCAACTTCCCGCTTGAAAGAATTACATCGCCTGTTTCAATGGCCACATCGGTTCCAGTACCAATGGCAAATCCAATATCAGCCTGGGCAAGTGCCGGAGCATCATTGATGCCATCTCCCACCATCCCGACCAGGACATTATCCTGCTGAAATGATTTTACCGTTCCGGATTTCTCTTCGGGCCTCACCTCTGCTTTTACATCATCTACATTTACTTCTTTTGCAATGGCATTGGCTGTCTGTAAATTATCACCCGTCAGCATGACCACTCTTAAGGATTCTGCATGAAGCGCTATAATGGCTTGTTTGGACTCGGGTTTTAAGACATCGGATACCGATATAATGCCTAGGACATCTTTATCCTTTGCCAGCACCATGACGGTTCTGCCTTTATTCTGCAATTCTTTTATTCCTTCTTGAACGGTATCCGGCAGACCTGAATCCTGTTCAAACCATTTCGGTTTTCCAAACCTGAAAACCTGGGATCCAAGCTTTGCCTCTACCCCATATCCACTGTAGGCTTTAAAATTTTTCGGATCATTCAAGGTAAGACCTTTTTCCATTGCAAACGCGACAATTGCTTTTCCAATGGGATGTTCAGACCCTTTTTCCAAGGAGGCTGCAAGGGTCAGGAGTTCATCGGAAGACAAACCAGACATTTTGGCAGGAATCTGATCCACTACTGTTGGTTTACCCATGGTTATCGTACCGGTTTTATCCATCACAATCGTCTCAAGCTTAGCAGCATTTTCAAGGGCTTCACTCTTTTTAAACAAAATTCCATTCTCAGCGCCTTTACCCGTACCTGCCATAATAGCTGTCGGTGTTGCAAGACCTAAGGCACACGGACATGCAATGACAAGAACCGCAACCATTCTGATCATTGATGGGACAAACTCTCCGGTGATTGCCCACCAGATACCAAAAGTAACCAAAGCAATAGTGATAACGGCCGGAACAAATACAGCAGCCACTCTGTCTGCAAGCGCCTGGATCGGGGCTTTGCTCCCCTGGGCTTCCTGGACAAGCCGTATGATCTGGGCGAGAGCTGTATCTTTGCCTACACGTGTGGCAGTAAATTTTAAAAGTCCCTCGCCATTAACAGTACCACCGGTAACCTTATCATCCTTTGTTTTATCAATTGGAATGGGTTCTCCGCTGAGCATGGATTCATCAACTGCTGATCTGCCTTCAATAATCACACCATCAACCGGGATCCTTTCGCCGGGCCTGATAACAATGATATCACCCACTTGAACCATGGATAGGGAAATTTCTTTTTCCACACCATCCTCGATGACAAAGGCTGTTTTTGGTTGAAGTCCAATCAATTTTTTTATGGCACCGCCTGTTTTACCTTTGGTCCTGGCTTCAAGAAGCTTACCCAGTTTAATCAAGGTGATGATCACGGCAGAGGTCTCAAAATAGACATGCCCGGAAATCCCCGGCAGCACAAGGATGGCCAGTGAATAAAAATAAGCCACCGAGGACCCCAGTGCAATCAGAACATCCATATTGGTGCTCTTGTTTTTTAAACTCTTATATGCACCTATATAATAGTCCAGCCCGGTATAAAACTGGACCGGTGTAGCAAGAAATAGAAAAAACCAGTTCATCCAGAGTGCATGACTCCAGGAGCCGATCAGACCAAAATCCCTTGACATGCTGATGATGAACAAAGGCAGGGCAAACACAACGCCGATAATAAACTTTTGCATCTGATCTTTTATTTCTGCATGTCTTGCAATCTCTTCCACATCTGCTTCGTCTTCGCCTTCATCTGCGACAATTAAATCAAACCCGATATTTTTGACCTCTGCGGCAATGGCGTCAAGAGCGACAAGGGAAGGGATATAATCAATCAGCAGTCTTTGTGAAGCAAAATTCACCGATGCCGATACCACCCCTTCTACTTTTTTATTTAAAGTTCGTTCTATGCTAGCTGCGCAATTGGCACAACTCATGCCGGTAACCGGCAGTTCTTTTCTGTGCACAGGGACTTTAAACCCCAAATCATGAATTTTATGAATAATATCTTTTGATTGAATTTTATCTGTATCAAAGGACACGATTGCCTGTTCAGCGGCAAAATTTGTATTGGCATCTGTCACACCAGGAAGTTTGCTGACAGTTTTGGTAATATTTGCAGCGCAGTTAACGCAGCTCATCCCGGTAACCGGAAGCGTCAAGGTCTGTTCATTCATACAAGTCTCCCAAAAAATAAAATTGTCATCAGACAATACCACTTTGTGTCATTGTTTCAATATAATCATAAATAATTCATTTGCAAAAAAAGAAAACTTCCCATATTTTATGCCAATGATTGTTTTGAATGCCATATTTCCAATATTTTCATTACTCTTTCTCGGCTGCCTTCTCAAACACTTTGGTATCACCAATGAATCCTTTTTAAAAACCTCTGACAAATTAGTGTACTTTATTTTTTTCCCTGTCATGCTGTTCTGGAAAATCGGAAGTTCACCCCTGGACAAAGGTGCCAGTGTTGATTTATGTCTTGCCTCTATTCTGGCTGTGATCATTGTTTATCTCTTAAGTCTTCTTGCCATTCGATTGTTTCATATCACAAGTTTTCAGGCAGGCACATTTTCCCAGGCCTGCTACCGGTTTAACACGTATATTGGTGTGGCCATTGTCATGACGACCCTTGGTGAGCCGGGTATTAAATATTTTGGTATCCTGATCGGATTTGCCATTCCCATTATTAACGTCCTGGCTGTTTCTACCTTGATCTGGCATTCCGGGGATAAGGGAACCTTTGGACAAAACCTTAAGGTCCTCTTAAAGGCATTAATTTCCAATCCTTTAATCCTCGGCTGCATTGCCGGCATTCTTTTTTCCAGGTCCAACGCCTATTTCCCTGTTTTTATCGATAATACCTTCAGCCTTATGACCGCTGTGACCATGCCTCTCGCCCTTATCTCCATTGGTGGTTCATTAACGCTTGCCGGGCTTAAACATCATTCAAGAAACGCTTTTTTAGCGTCTATACTGAAAGGATTGATCCTGCCAATCATTGGGTTTTCCCTTTTAAACGCATTATCTGTTACAGGGATTGCCTTTAAAGCAGGTATGATTTTTTTTACCCTGCCCACTTCAACCGCCATATATGTTCTTTCCGCCCAGTTGAACAGTGACACACAACTGGCATCTGCTACGATCATGCTGTCAACCCTGCTCTCTGTTATCTCCATCTCTGCTGCACTTTTAATTTAAACTTATTTTGTTCTTGCTTTGGCAATCTCTAAAAATTTATGTATACTTATTATTCGTATGCTAATAGTTGAGTGAAAGATATTAAACTTATGCCGGATAGACTTTAAAAAAGGATGCCCCGGATGATGAAAATGCCTACCATTTTTACCTTCTTTTTGACAATTGTCACCTTTTTAACTTTTTCCCAGGCCAAAGCCGATTCGACACAAATCTCAAATGACCGAATTCTCAAATTTGGCATTCATGTCAGCGCCATGGGAAAACTGGATCCCCATTTTGCGGCAGGCTCACAGGACAGGGCATTTGCCGACATGGTCTTTAACGGGCTTTTAAGGTACGAACCGGGCAATGCCCCCAGAATAGAACCGGATCTTGCTCAAGAAACACCTGAATTCAAACTGATTGACGGCAAACAGGTCTGGACAATCCTTCTTCGAAAAGGTGTGATGTTTCATGCAGGTCCTAAAACCGAACCATATGAATTAACCGCTGATGATGTGGTCTTCTCCTTAAATAAATCCAAAGACAAAAAATTGTGTGCCTATGCCGGAGGCTATGCTGATATAACGGTTAAAAAAATTGATCTATATACAGTTCAGATTATCCTGGACAAACCTGTTTCACCGATTCTTTTTTTCCCGAAAATTGCCAATTACGGCGGAGGCTTCATTGTGAGTAAAAAAGCCATTAAAACCATGGGATATGATGGGTTTAAACGACACCCCGTCGGAACCGGCCCATTTGCCTTTGAAGCGCTTGGAAAAAAGTACCTGTCATTAAAAACCCACGACCGGTATTTCAGGGGAAAACCCCTGCTGGATGGTGTACAGATCTATTTTATTCCGGATATCAAGGATCGTGAGAAAGCGTTTGAAAGAGGAGACCTGGATGTTATAGCGGCGTCCAATAAAAAAGGATGGATGGAGTCTCTTCAAAATAAAGAGAATATGATCATTGACTCCCACGGCGTAGGGGAAGTTGCCACCATTCATTTTAACACACAAATTAAACCCCTGGACGATATCAGGGTACGGCAGGCCATTGCCTTTAGCTTAAGCCGCCAGGGTTTTCTTGATACAACAAATCCTAAATTTTCAGGAGGTGTCTATTCCCCTGTGCCGGAACAATTTTTACCCGGAGGATTATCTTTGGAGGATGTCAGGCTATTAGGTCTTGAATACCCCCAAAATATTGACAAAGCACGGCAGCTGCTAAAAGACGCAGGGTATCCGGCCGGTTTTACGCTGGATCTTGTCTCTTCGGAAAAACGAGTGTATCGAACCTATTATGATACACTTAAAAAACAGCTCGCAAAAGTCAACATTACCTGCAACGTCAAGATAGTAACACATTCTTCCATGCACAAACAGATCCGAAAAAGTTCTAAACCTATTGTCATTTACCCTGCCTGGCGCCCCAATGCGGATGTGTATTTGACCCGGTTTTTCCATTCAGATTCCATTGTTGTCACCGGCAAAAAGCCGGACACTAATTTTTCTCATTATAATAAAATTGACAAATTAATTGAAGCAGCAAGGCTTGAAATCGACCCGAAAAAACAAATCAATCTATGGGTTCAGGCTCAAATCAGAATATTAAATGACATGGTTGCCTATCCCATCATGTATACAAAGCAATTATTTATCAGAAAAAAATATGTGGATTACGGCCATGCCCTTATTTCAACCATGGCCCTCTATCCCCAGTTTACAGAAAAAACAAATTTGAATAAAAACAACTGATTTAAACCCCATGAAGATCTATACAAAAATAATTATTACAACACTTCCCATCGTCTTTTTCTTCCTTATTGCAACCGTTGGCATCTCTTACTATTTTTCACGCAACGCCCTGACAGAACTTGCAGAAGAGTGGCTGTCCACCAGGTCTTCTGAAGCTTTGGAAATTGTAAAAAAACAGGAGGGCATCCTGCATAGATACGGTTTGGAAAAAATACCTGCCAGTATTTTAAAAGCCAAGCTGGATGCCATAAAAGAGATCTCTTCCATTAAAATTGGAAAACAAGGTTACCTTTTAGGAATTGATACCCATGGTGCCATTATATTTCATCCCAACAAATATCTGGTAGGCATGGATGTCAGCAATGAAAACTGGTTTCAACAGCTGAAAAAAGAAAAAAACCGTATATTTTTTACACTTGAAAATGAAAAAAATATTGGTATCTACAACTTTTTCCCTGAATGGGACTGGTTCCTGTTCGCCGTAGACCCTGAAAAAGAAGTGTATGGACTGGCAGACCGGATGAAGCCTTACCTCCTATCTCTTGGTGTCATTGCAGCCATAATTGTTTCTTTTGCACTGATGCTGTTAACACAGCGCATCATACAGCCTTTATTATCTCTGGTAAGGGGTGCTGCAAGGATTGGGAAAGGTGACCTGGAAACAAAGATCTCAATAAAAACCCATGATGAGTTTGCCGACCTTGCCAGAGAATTCAACCGGATGACTTCCCGGTTAAAAGAGACACAGACTGCCCTGAAATACAGTGAAGAATATTTCAGGGCCTTGATTGAGAACGCCAATGATGTTGTCATTATTACTGACTCTAAAGGAAATATTATTTACACCACTCCTTCCATAAAAAAAATCCTTGGGTATGGCACCAGCGATTTGATTGGCACCAGTATATTCGAGCATGGCCATCCTGATGAAAAAAAAGAACTTATTAAAATATTTCATAAACGAATCCGATCCGAGATTCCCACGCATGCTGTCGAAGCAAAGTTCAAGCATCATGACGGATACTGGTGCACCATGGAATACATCAGCAAAAATCTCCTGGATCACCCGGCTGTCAATGGATTTGTTATCAATTCAAGAAATATCAGCATGAGGAAAAAAGCTCAGGAGGCTTTAAAAAAATCCCATGAGGAGCTTGAACAGCAGGTTAACTTAAGAACCAAAGAGCTTATTTTATCAAATCAAACCCTGATCAATGAAATCCAGACACGGAAAATCAAAGAGACTGAGTTGGAAAAGGCCAATCGTGTAAAGAGTGAATTCCTTGCCAATATCAGTCATGAAATCCGAACGCCTTTAAATTCTGTTATCGGTTTTAGTGAACTATTATCAAATATGATAACCAAAAAAGAAGAAAACAGCTATTTAAATGCCATCCAACTTGCCGGGAACAATCTATTGTCTCTAATTAATGATATTCTCGACCTGTCAAAAATGGAGGCCGGTAAACTTGAACTCAATAAGATTGTTGTAGATATCAATGCGTTATTTGATGATATCTGTCAGATATTTGAATCAAAAATCAAAGAAAAGCCCATACGATTTATTAAGAATCTGGATGATCAAATCTCCTCTTCACTTCTTTTGGATGATATCCGTCTTCAGCAGGTGATGGTAAACCTGCTGGACAATGCCATCAAGTTCACAGACAAAGGCTATGTTAAACTGACAACAAAAATAATAAAATCATACCCAGACAACCGTAACCTGAAGGTCACACGCAACCCCAAGGTCACACGTAACCTGAAGGTCACACGTAAAATTGATCTGGCGATTTCCATCGAAGACACCGGCATCGGGATTCCTGTAGACAGACTGAATATTATTTTTGACTCGTTTCAACAAGCCTCTTCACGAACCAGCAGGGAATATGGCGGAACCGGGCTTGGGCTTTCCATATGCAGACATCTTGTGGAATTAATGGGCGGCCGGATTCAGGTTGAGAGTACGGAGGGAAAGGGCACTGTTTTCAACGTTATTCTACCTGAAATTGAAATCAGTCAACGCACTGCTGACATCCAAAAAATTCCGTCAAATACTATGGACACCAGCAAGGAACCGAAAAATTCGAAAAAAATACTATCAACAGAACTATTAAAAAAGTATTGCGCTGAAAACAAAACCTTAAAAAACCAGATCAAGTCTCATATTTTCCAGCTCATACCCGAATTTCAAGAGGGTATAAAGATAAAAGATGTTCAACATATCATAGAAAATATTATTTCTATCGGGGATAAATTTCACATACCGGAACTCACAGAATTCGGCCGGGAACTTTCTGACTATGCCCAATCCTTTGATATCGAAAAACTGGATATAAACTTACAAAAACTTTACAATATTTTAAAATCAATCCCCTTAAATTAAATTTCTTTTTTAGGAAAAATCAAAGACCTGATCCAGCCAAAAAGAGTGTTGTTTTGTAAATTTTCTTTTTCTGCTGATTCAAGGAGGTGTGTCATTTTACTTGTGACCTTCAGGTTACGTGTGACTTTCAGGTCATCGGTATCTGAAAACCTGTCTTTTCGCGTGATGATGGATTGATCCGGGTCAAGTTTTTTAATTATTTTAGCAGGGTTTCCAACAGCAATGACATTGGCGGGGATATCACAAGTCACTACTGATCCTGCACCAATAATACTGTTTTTACCAATGGTCACCCCCTTACAGATAATGGCACTGTCCCCCACCCATACGTTCTCTTCCAGAATAACGCAGGAAACCTCTTTAGACGGCATGGATCTGTCGTAAATGCCATGCCAGTCTGAATCGGTAATATAGACATGGCTTGCCAGCATGCAGGAGTCTGCGATTAAGATATGGTTAGCGGCACTGATCCTGACCCCGGGAGAAATCAGAACATGATCACCAATAATAATCCCCCGTATATCTTTTTTGTCCGACCACACCGTCAACCGTGTCTTTTTATCAGAACATCCTAAAAGAGTAATATTATTCCCAATGCTGACCGGGCCGCCAAATATTTCAATGTGCCAGGGCTTTACAATGAACGGATTTTTTCCAAGGGACTTCAACTGGGGAGAAAGTTTATGGCGGATATAGAAATGCAGGAATCTGTACCATATCTTTTTGATATAATAGGGTCTATAATCTTTTATCAATTGACAAGACCCGTATAAACAAATCCATCCCAGGACTTATGACAAAAAAGACCTGAGGCAGGTGTTAAACCGTACACTGCATCTGCTGCCATTAGCACCACTGCATTGGTCCATGAAATTTTTTCTTCCGGCCAGATCACCATATCAGGATAAGTGTACCCACACCAATATGTTTTATCATCATATATTCTGTCCTGGATCCAGGAGAATACAATATTGGCTTTTTCAACACATCCCATACCATTTAACGCAAGAACAAGTTCCGAGGTTTCCGCAATGGTCACCCAGGGCTGATCAGATACGCATCTTGCCCCTTGTCCTTCTATGACATACTTGTTCCAGTATTTTTCAATTCTGCGTTCTGCTTTTTCTCCTGTCAGTGCACCGCTTAATATGGGGTAAAACCAGTACATGGAAAACCGGGATTTGCTGACATTATAATGATGGATATCTTCCCTGATTGATTTACCCAGTTTCTCAAAGGCTGTTTCCCATGAAATTTTGCGCTTTCCAAGGATGCCTGCAATGGTCAGGGCACATTTTAAACTCATGAAAATGGAACTTGCACCTGTTAAAAGAGACATGGGATCAACCTTGCCTTCAGGACTCTTGGCCCAATAGATCTCACCGCTTTTTGTCTGGAGGCTGAGGGCATAATTAATCCCTTTTTCCATCGTCGGCCACATTAGTTCAAGAAACGCCGTGTCCTTATTCATTAACCAGGTATGAAAAAGGCCTACCGAGATATAGGCCGCCATATGTGTTTCACAGGTTCGATCCCCTGGTTTCCCGTTGATATAGGAAGAATAGCAGGAACCATCCGAATTCTGGATATTTCGCAGCCATTCAAATGCCAGGTATGATGCATCAAAGCGCTTTCCAATATTCAAACCCATAATTGTTTCTACAAGATCCCAGGGATCTGTTTTCCCGTCTGTATGCCAGGGGATATCTCCGGTTCCCTTTTGAAGCGTCACTATAAAACTAACAACTGAGTCGATGTTCAGGGTATCGGAAGGTCGGATCTTGGGGTCTTTTAGCGCCATCAAATGTCTCCGGTTAAAAAAATATCCTTAAAAATTACAACGTCACATTATCAGGACAATTTTTTTTTTACAAGAAATTTGAACTCTTATTCATGAATGGCTATTCATATCAATATTTTTTTATTTAATGATCTGTCCACTGAACAAACTTTAAGAAACGATTATATCTAACAGTTTGAAATTGAATGCATATTTTTCTGATTGATCTAAGGAGTTTCCTAAATTATTTTACTTGACATCCTGGATGATTATCTGTTAATCAAAAATGAACACTCATTCATAACCTAAAGGTCACACGTAACCTAAAGGTCAAACGTAATTGTTTAATAACAACCCTTGAAACAGGAGGAAATCATGATAAGAAAAGTCAGAAAGGCTGCAGTCATCGGGTCTGGAATTATGGGAGGGGGTATTGCTGCCCTTCTTGCCGCTGCCGGTGTAAAGGTGCAGCTTTTGGATATCGTTCCATTTGATTTAAAAGAGGATGAAAAAAAAGACCCGGCTGCCCGGAACCGGATGGTAAAAGCAGGGCTTGATGCAGCGCTGGCCTCAGCTCCTTCTCTGTTTTTCAACAAAAAAGATGCCGGCCTTATCTCCATTGGCAATCTTGATGATGATATTGAAACACTGGCCGACTGCGACTGGATCATTGAAGTTGTTGTTGAAAACCTTGGTATCAAAAGAGATCTTTTTACAAAAGTCGAAAAATTCAGAAAACCGGATTCCATCGTTACCACCAATACATCCGGTATTCCTTTGAAAGACATTTGTGAAGGCTTTCCCCAAAATTTTAAAGAACATTTTATGGGAACCCACTTTTTTAATCCTGTCCGTTATATGCACCTTCTTGAGTTGATCCCGGGCGCTGATACGCTTCCTGAGATCCTTGAATTTGTTGCCGCGTTTGGTGAGAAAAACCTGGGTAAAGGGATTGTCTGGGCAAAGGACACCCCCAACTTTGTGGGTAACAGGATCGGTATCCAGGGAATTGGAGCCATCATGAAAGCCATGGTGGAAGATCAGATGACCATCCCTGAAGTGGATGCCATATTCGGTCCTGCCCTTGGCCGGCCCAAAACAGCCATTTTTAAAACAGTTGACCTGGTTGGCCTTGATACGGTGATCCATGTCTGTAAAAATTCCTATGAACTCTGCCCGGATGATGAGCAGAGAGAGGCATTGGTCCTGCCTGAGTTTATCGGGGAAATGGCCCAAAAAAATCTTCTGGGTAATAAGACACAGGCAGGTTTTTATAAAACCGAACTGACTCCTGAGTGGAAAAAGCTGCGAAAAGTTCTCAATCCCTCTACCATGGAGTATGAAGACCTTGTAAGGCCGAGCTTTCCCTGCATTGATGAAGCAAAAAAGAAAGCCACCTTAAAAGAAAAAATAGACTGCGTTCTCAAAGGGGATGACAAAGGGGCAAAATTTGCCTGGAAAATGGCTGCCAACAGTTTTTTGTATGCTGCCAACAGGGTTCCTGAAATTGCCGATACCATCATTGAAATCGACAACTCCATGAAATGGGGATACAACTTTGAAATGGGCCCCTTTGAACTCTGGGATGCCTATGGCGTTAAAGAGGCAGTTGAACGGATAGAAAAAGAAAGCCTTGATATTCCCGCCCATGTGAAAGAGATGCTGGCAAAGGGCAATACCTGCTTTTACAAACTTGAGAACGGTATCAAATATTATTATGATTTTGCATCCGCTTCTTACAAAGAAATAGCTATCAGCAAAAACATGGTTTCCATTGCAGCGGCTAAAGGCAATAACAAGACGGTTATGGAAAACAACTCTGCCAGTCTTGTGGACATTGGGGATGACGTCTTCTGTATTGAATTTCATACAAAGATGAATGCC
>Ga0164311_10001076_pt1 | contig 13026 bp, 19 predicted proteins | sample GuaBasSedimGuay2_FD_121796 | JGI IMG/M metagenome (GOLD analysis project Ga0164311, IMG submission 121796) | Subseafloor sediment microbial communities from Guaymas Basin, Gulf of California, Mexico - Guay2, Core 4569-9, 9-12 cm | ecosystem: Environmental > Aquatic > Marine > Hydrothermal vents...
AAAGAGAACATACTCAGAGTCATAAGGAGCCTTCTCAGATACCAGTGGAAGATAATCTATCACGAGTATGCTGGACGTCAAGCAATATTCGGACCGTGGTATCCATCTCTTAGAAAGAAGCCCGGCACGACAACAATCGCTGTGGCTGTTGACGTCAGTGGTTCTATGTCTCCAGAGCTCTCATCTGGTCTTCTCGGTCTCATCTACACCGCCGCAAGAGAACTCGGCATGCTCAGAACACTCGAGGTGATAATCATACCGTTTGACGCCGATGTCAAGAAGAAAAGCATACAGAAAGTAAAGGCTGCAGACCTTCCAACGACAAAAGTTCCTTATACTGGTGGAGGAACAAACTTCCACAAACCAATAGAGTATTTCATAAAGAACATTCTTCCAACGATACCAAGACCCTCAGGCGCTCTCTTTCCGTTCTTCTACGTCACAGACGGCTATGCACCAATGCCACCAATACACATCTTCAGAAACAACGCAGTATTACCAGTCTGGGTTCTCTCAGAGGACGACTCGTTTGAGAAGTTCAGAGTCTTCTACAAGGCTTGGGGCAAGGTTTTCAGAGTAGAAACTCTCTAGAAGAGAAAAACTTTTATTTTTGTTTTTAAATATTTTTTTGTGAAAATTACAAAAGATGAACTTCTGGCTGCAAAAAATTTGATGCTTCTTACTGCACAGAATATCCATAAACTCAAAAGAAAAATCAAGTTTGTTGAGAACCTTCCAGCTCGAAGACTGCCCTTCATCGTCTTCGCTCTTGTCACTCTACAAGACATCGAGTTAGAGAAGCAACTGCACGACTGCAACTATGTTTATGAGCCTGTGAACAACCGCACAAAAGTAAACGTCTGTAAGAACACGAAGAAATGACAACAATACTGAGATAATAATCACAACGACGAGTGTCTGGTTTTCGTATGTCATAATGTGCCACAGACCAAAGAGAACACCAGTCAAAACAGCACACGCATAGTCGTTCATTATCTCTTGTAGAACGTCCCAGAGAACCCCTCTGATTGTCAGTTCTTCAAGTATTGGAGCAACGATCAGAATGATTAGAAGTGTTTGTTCAATGAGGAAACAAAGAACAGCAGAGATGACAACAGAAATGACAGAAAGAACAACAACTGCTGGTTCTATGTCAAGAGACTTTGTTTCTCTGAGATAGAACAGGGCAACGACCGCAAACGGAAGATAGTAGAGATACTCTTGATTTGTTACTGCAAAGACAAAACAGATGAAGGACGATAGCACAACGTCAATGTCAACAACACCTTTCATGAAGTTCTTTGTTCTTGAAGATTAAAAAGCTTTCTTTGTTCGGTCTTCACTTTTTGTAACCATTAGTAACATTTTTAAACCAATTTTGCACAGATTAATCATGAAGATAGAGATAGAATGGGGTCTAAGGAACAGTCCAAAACCGTGGAGAAATACCATGATTATAAAGGTAGACCAGCACATTCCACCGTCAGAGTTAGCCTACAAAATTGGATGGAGCGGTTATGACATTGCAAAGTTTCCTCCAGCAGCACCAAACCCAATATGGTGGGGACTCATTAAGCCATGCAAGAAATGTAAGGAAAAGTATGAGAGAAGGAAAAATGAAATTACAGGAATGAACATCTGGTGGGAGGCCTACTGCTTACGGCATGCTGCCATTGTCAGCCCACTATGGAACTTCTACCACCTACTAGAGCTAGAACTAGTGCCACCAAAAGATGAGTTTGCCGGCGGATTCGTTGAGCGGGCAGAAGTGACTGTTGCATCACGAAAACACGAAATAACCGCCGTAATTGACCCAAAGAAAGCTGACGTGACAATTGACAATGTTACATTCACTTTCAAAAACCACACCAATGCCTATCCATTAATGTCGTCATACGCTTTGTTATGTAAGAACGTTGGTGACATGCTAAGTGAACTGAGTAACTACATAAGTGCTGAGCCAGAAAAGAGGTGGTGTGCAGTAGTTATAGAGACACCAAAACGAAAATTCGTGCTTCCTGCTGGCAAGAACCTCTCAGAGATGAAAGCGTCTGTCTCTAACGCATTATCAGATTGTTAATTTTTTTGTCCTTTGTAAAAGAATATCAGATTGCTTTTTTTATAAAAAGAAGCAGTCAGATAGAACGTCAGACAGACAATATATTATAACAATCTCTGGTGTTATTGCTGTCTCTTTTTCAACCTCTTTTCTCAAGCTCTTGACGTCAATCTTCTTCTTTTCTGCTGGACGAAGAACAAAGAGAAAAACTGGAGAGAAGTATTTGTAGTCGTTCTGGATTGTTAGTTGATGAGAGAAGAACAACAGCTGTCTGAACAGAAGTCTCTCTTCGTTAATGAGAAGTTCTCGCCCGTAAGGTTCGTGTCTAATTGTCAGTTTGACTATCTCAAGAACGTTCAAATAGAAATGAAGAGACGAAAAAATACTAGTTATCATTGATACTTCCTCAGAACTTCGTCAAGAACTTGTTCTACACTCAACACTCTTTCTTTCTCAACTGACGTCTTGACAATCTCTTCAAAGACACTTGCAGTTATTGATGTCACCTTTGCTATGCTTGGAAGAATAGTTTTCACAAGAGCTCTTTTGTCTGTGTCACTCTTTCCTTTAACATTGACAACACATCTGACAGTGTAGGAGTAACTCACTGTGTCAAGGACAAGAAACAAGTCAGCGTCAAAACTTGCATCTCCGACAACACCATGAAGAGAAACATAGTATTTCTTGTGCAACTCTGTAGAAACCTTTGTAAAGAGCTCTCTGACAAGCTTGTCATAGTCCTTGACCTTTGTTGTTCTGACAAGAGAGTAGACTGGAACAAGAAGAGTTGTCTTGACAGCAACAACCTTGAACGTTCCTCGTTTTGAAACAAAGACTAGATGATCAAGAGAACGAACCCATCTGTTGTCATGACTGAGAGTGCTCATAACAACATGGACATGACCGTCTTCTACAGTTGACAACAACTTCGGAGAAAAGTCTGTCTTTGCAAAAACAACACCAGCAATTTCTTGATAGTTCTTCAACATCTTCTTGTATTCACTAACTCTCATGAGTTAGTTATCAAAACAACAATAAAAGTTTTTTCACAGTTTTACCAAAATAAATTAAAAAACTTCATAATATTTGCTAACCCAAAGAAAGTCAGAGGTTCTAATGTCTGTTCTTGAAGCTTTATTAATCATCTGCACACACCTAAACTTTGTTTGTCTTATCTTGCCGACAATTTCTAACATTGGAGACCATGAAAGTATTCTTTCTTGATGAAAATTGAATGGATTATGCATTATTGTTTCATGACCAACTATACCAAAACCAACTGTTCTTCTTGAACAAACAAATGGTGCACAAATAATCGGACACACATAGACTGTATCACGGGGGCATAGAAGAACAGATGTCGTCAAGAATGAAGAAGGGCTTACTGAAAATATTATACGTTCGGTCTTGTGAATAACAAAGACATGGTAAATGTCAGTTGGATGTAAACAAACAAGACCAAACGTTTTTTCAATATCAAAGAACTGAGTAAAGAGCAACAACAGAACACCACGCATCAGTATGAAAAACCAGATTGATTTAAAAAGATATTGCTTAACAAACAAAAATTTTTTAATGATGACTTGATTTTTATCTCATGGTGGTTTACAAGATAACTGACATTTTATTCAGATTGTTTAGAGAGGGATACAGTTTTGACGAAGCAGTCAAGAAGTTATATGAAATAATTCCGACAGAGTATCACGAAAGACTTACAGAGCTCATAAAGCAGAACGAGCAACGACTAAGAAACCTTGAGAGGGCATTTGTATCAAAGGAGCTTCTGACGTCACAATTCACTCTGCACAACGTCCTCTACATCATCTGGTTTGCTGGAAACAAGGCAGTGAAGACTCATCTTGAGGAGGCATACAAGCTTGCGCCAGACATCAAACCAAAAGTCAAAATCAAAGAAAACGTGGGTGACAGAATTATCGGGGAGATAAGTGGTGTTCCAATTGCTGAGACCAATATTGACGAGAAGTATCCAGCTCACGGCTTCACACTTCTCACGATACCAATCTTTGAGAAAAACGACGTTCTCCTTGTCATAACATCAGCGAACCTCTTCTACAACTTCTACAACTACGAGATAGGAAGAGTGAAGAGAGAAGAGGAAATCTATCGTGCAGGCGAAAAGGTCTATGTTACACAGACAGAGCCTTCAACCACAGAAAGTGCAAAAATCAAGAGTGCAATCAAGACATGTCTTGGAAAGAACTACAAGTGGGAGGACTACATAGGAAACTACACGTTCAAGGGCAGAATGAACAGAATACCTATACCAGCATACTACCTCAAGGGGAATGAAATTACTCTTCTTCCAGACGAAGCAGACAAGATTGTAATAATGTATCCTTACGGCATATCACCAGACGCAATCACATCAATTGTCTACAGAGAGGGCATCGGCTGGGTCAGACCGACTGACAAAGAAGCAAACTACAGAGTTGATTACTGGAACGACGTCAAGATTGTCGACGGGACTGCAAAGATTGTAGGGCCGTCTGTTGAGGAGGTCTATCACATTCCAAGCTGGGTCGTTGATAAGAAGGTCTATGAGAAGAAACCATACTACTACACGTTCTTTGTCACGTATCCATTAGAGGACGGCAGAATAAACTTCGAGAAGCCACTCTCTATCAAGAAGGCACCTTTCTTGATGGAGACGTTCCAGTTTCCTCTGACATACGACATGCACATGTGGTATCTCAGAGATCTGTCTGACCTCGAGAAAAGAGGTATTGTAGGAGTTGCGCTCTGGGACATTGTCAATGAACGACCAGTCATGGATGGAGGCAAGGTTGTAACAGTCAAAGTTCCACTTGGATACTACAGCTTCTCTCTGTCAAATCACGAACTTGCTTATCTTGCACCAAGTGAATCCGCGCACAAGACAGACCAGCTCACATTCTATGTCTACAACTTTGACACCGGAAAGAGAGAGAAGTTTGTCATAAAATATCTCAACTACACAACATCAAGGTATGTCTTCAACAAGACAATGAACGTTCCACTCTACAACAAGACTGGCATCACGCACTTCCACTACTCTCGTGTTCCAGACTACAGAATCTTTGCAATAGGAAATCCAGAAGGAATAGAGGTTCACTTTATTGACAAGAATGGAAACGACATAGCCTATGTCAGCAGAGGAAGGTTCAACCTCAACCAGCACAAACTGCTCAGAAGGGACCCACTCTCTCCTACAAAGTTCATTGACATTATTGAAGCGGAGCTCTACAAGGAGGACAAAATGACGATGGTCTGGTTACCTTCAAGGCCCGGTCCTCACTGGTCGGGAGTGTCTGCAGTAGAGTATGACACAAACAAGAAACCATACATTCTGACGTTCATAACACCAGCGTTGTTTACAATATGCTACAACACGTGGGACGAAAAGAAGACGGGCTACGAGTTCATTACACTAGTTCCTTCACATGCACCAGACATCTACAGATATTCATACTTTGCGGACGAAGAAACAAAGTTATCTTTTGAGGAGCACTATCTATGAACTGTGAAACAGCACTCAAAATCGACACAATAATCTCTTCAATTTTTGTTTTCATTTTTTCAATGGTTGATGTCGTGTTCCTCTATTATCTTCCTCTTACTGTTTTGTCTCTCATCTATGTCCGCTCATACAAGGAGAAGAACACCTTTAATGTCATGGACTTTGTGACGTCAATCGTCACTGTCATCTCAATGCTCATCTTCTCTCTTCTCCTCACAGTCTCATCTCTCGAAATAATACTAGCTGTCGTCGTTGCTCCTTGTGTTGAGGAGATAACAATCAGAGGTCTCTTCTTTGACATGGTTGACTCTATCTCCAAAGACAAGAGGATTGCCGTCTTTGTATCTGCACTAATCTTCTCTGTCTGGCATTCAATTGCTTATCCAGACATTGTTATCCTAACAATGGTTTTCATCTTTGGCATCATCTTTGGTTACTTCAGAGTTCGCTCAACACTCTACACATGCATCCTCATGCACAGACTCTTCAACTTCTTCAATTTGGTGTTTGCCTTCATTTACTGATATGCACAAAAAGAAACATTTTTATTACAAAAAGTAACAATTAATCATGGAAGAGTTAGTTTTAAGAGTTCACAACAAACTCGTAGAAAAACCAGAACAATGGGTTTCGCATAAACGTTCAAAGAACTACATTGCTAGAATTACGGGCTTTGACCTACAATATGGTTTTCAAAGAGAATTTCTTCAGCGCTACCGTGTTGGAAGAAAAACATACTTTCACTCCGATGACTTCATTGTTGGAGAAATCTACGAAATCAAGTGCATCTACTACTCTGCAAGAGGTCGTGAGCACGTTGAACTTGAGGGTTTCTTTCTCTGTGAGGAAAAGACAGACAGCACAATAAAACTACGTCGTTTGACAGACGAAGAAGCACATGAAATACTTGAGACAAAGTCTCCTCTCTCTCTTGAGAAGGTAAAAACAACAAGAGAGATTAAACGGCTTGAGAACAAAAAGAAGATACTAGAAAAAGAAGTCAAAGCACTTCGTGAAGCAAAACAGAAACTGCAGAATGAGATACAACAACTGCAGAAAGAACTTAACTCTGAGACTGCGAAACAACTACGACAAGAACTTGAGAGCGCAATACTACAAATAGCAAAGTTTCTTTTGCAGTATGGTTCACAAAAGAAAGGTCTCAGAAGGTTTGAGAAAAATGACATCAAAATCCTAGAAGTCGATGGCAAGATAAAGTATGTCCACGTAGATGACTACGGATATGTCATATCACAATACAAAGAACCTTCAATCTCCACATTATGGCAGGCGTTTCTCACACTAAAAGACGTTGTTTCAAAAGTTAATGAGGAACTCCTTCAAATCAAGGAGGTGGTTTTGCGTGAGAGAGGCAAAAATGATAAAACTTGATCTTGATGAGCAGATAAAGAAGATTTTGCAATATGCTGCAAGAGAGTGTGGTGCAAAGACATGGACACAAGCACTCCGTTACATCATAACCTTCTATGCACGTTACAAAAAAATCTCTTAATTCTTTTTAGATTTTTTTTTAAAACACAACTTTAGTTTATGAGAGACTGAGCACACATTAATTCAAAATTTTTTTAATAGCAAAGAGACATTAAGAATTATGATTGTTCTTGAGAATGACCTTAGGGAAATGAACGTTTTCATAGAGGGCTATGATATAGTATTTCATTGGCAAACTCGTAAAGTAGACATAAAAAGCGTTTCAAAAACCTTCTGTCAAGCCGGGAGGACGACACAAAGAACCACTTCTAAAGCAACACCTTATGTTTTCTTCTTGAAAACCCCCATTTACTGTTATCAAGAATACAGCTACTGGTTTTCATCTTCACCTTTTCTTTTCTCAAATATTCGTTGCTGTGAGAGAAAAACACTCGGAATAAGTTATTATTGGTGTTATAAACGCATAGAAAAGTATGCTCTTGTCAAGGCGACATTGAAAAATGTCGCAGACTATCCCCCTTGGACATACAACTATTTTAGAATGACATACTGAAATGGCAAATTTTTTATTCTCTTTTCTTCTGTCTTTTCGTGTTCTATGTTTTCTTTTCGAAGAGAAAGTTTGCTCTTGTCTTTGTTACAATCAAGAAGATTGAGAACGTCGTCACTGCTCTCTACATCTCTTCTTCAGAGAGAGAACGTGAATGTTCAACCTCAATTATCTCAGTCTCAAAGGTTCTTTCTTTCTCTGCTCCTTTTGTCTTTGTCAGTCCTCAGATATTCAAAACAAAAGGGCTTGTCTTCTACTACGAATCAAAGAAGAAGAAACCAATACTCACAGATGTTGTTGTAGCAAACTTGTTCTACTTCAAGGTTCAAACAGACACTCTTGTTATATGACAAAACTTTTAAGAAAGCAGAGAAAGAGAAAGTCATGTTCTTTCTTATCTTTCGCGAAAGCTCAATTGACATTAGAGAAAAAGTGAATAGAGAAATCTTCTTTGTTTATAGAGTTGCAATTAGATGGTCTAAAACAAAGACAATATCAATAATCTTCACAAAAGGAAGAATTTTCTTCTTTCTCTGTCCAACAATTTATTTTCAGTCGTTTTTGTTGTCACGACGAGGAATAGACCTTGTTCCAATGAAATTCGCAAACTACATTCCAGAAAGAAACATCAAGGTTTGTAACGAGTCTTCTTTCTTTTCTCAAACAGATATGTTTTGTTATTGAAAGCATATTATTTAAAAAAATAAACTGCATTTATCATTATGCTGGACCTTCTCGTGAAGGAGAAGGAAAAAATTGAAAAGGAGATAGAAAGACTTAACGAGGAGCTTTCAAGAGCGATTGAGAATGCAGAAGAGCAGTATATCAAGGTTGGTGTCATCAGAAAGGACGACTCTGTTCTTGGTCGTATTGTTTCAATACCACAGACAGAAGCAAAGAAACACCCAGAGCTTTCAATTGGAATGATTGTTGTCTTTCTCAAACATCCTAGAGTCGGAGCAACAGTCTATCTGCTGGAGTATCTCTTGAGAAAGAGCAAGAAGAGTGGAAAGTATTACGTCATGGCTCTGAGATGGTGTTACACTGAGAACATCTACAAGCACATTGAAAAAAAGATAATGGACTTGAAGAAACAACTAAAGGTCGTTGAGAAGAACATAAGACATGTCATAATAACAAGAGCTCTGTATCTGATAGGAAGAGGAAACATTGACAAGATACTACACGCAAGAAAAGAGGAGCGTGGTCTTCTTCTCAGAAACCTCCTTGACGTGATAGCAAAGAAGAAGGACGTCATCTTTGTGTGGTCAAGAAGTTCTGAATGGTGTCTCAATTGCAGTTGCGACGTTTGACTTTGAGTTTATGTTGTGGGCCGTCAAAGGTCGTCCTCTCGACATAACGACAGATATTCAACTTGAAGAGTTTGCATACACAAGAGAGTCTGCTCCAAAGGAAGTGTCTGCTGGTTTTGTAGTCTGCAGTAGTGATGTTGAGGACGTCATCAGAATGTTGTCATCCCGTGAGGCTTATGAGGCGTTCAACTACGTCATAACACAAGATGGTGTCGTCTATTATGTCTTCTTCATGCCAAGTATGGGTGGTATCGTGTTCTTCATTACTGTTTCAAGAGACGTTGCAAAAACATTTGAGGATGCAGTTCTCTTTGTGAAGAACAAGTTCAACGAGTGGAAAAAACAACTTCAATATGCAGTCTAGACCACTTTACAGTCAGTGATTGCTCTTACTATTAAATAATGAGGACTCACATTTTCAACACCACTTTTTGAAGCCATAGCAATGTGATTAGCAACATCTTTAAGATACATCATAAATTTCTCATCTCTGTAAGTTATTTCTTGATTAACCCAAGCAATAACAAAGATTTGTTGAGTTCTTCTACTTATTGTTGTGGGATGATTTATGATTATCGAGGAGCAATAATTTAATGGCAGAAAACTAGTAATAGCAACACCAAACATGCTTGTTGAAACAAAAGGTTGTTCTAGTCTTCTCTCCATGTCAGAGACATGAAAAACAAGAGGCTCCTCGTCATAGTAAACAATTTTTAGACGATAGTCCGAAAAGAAATCAAACTGTTTCATAGAGAGAAGAAGATAAAAAGAGTTAAGAACTTTGCTGAATGTCTAGGACTTGAGAATGCAGATACAGTCAGAAAGGAAAAAGACCACAAAACAACTCCAGCACTTTACTTTTTGTCTTTTCACACCAAGCTTCATCCACATGTCCAACTGTTTTGGTCTGAACACAAAACCAACCCTCTTTGTTCTTCTTAGAACACTCGGTAGAAACAGAAGCTTAAACCCACACGCAGACATCATTGAGAGTCTGCAGACAACCGTTCTAATAAACTGTGAAGACAAAATAATTGATGACTCTCTCACTTCTGTCGTGAAGACAAAACGTTTCTCGTTGATTATTCTGACTTCATGAGGCTCCATTATCAAAACGAGCACAAACAAAACTGACAGCAATCTTAATAAACCTTCTGGTTCTTAATTAACAAATGAAAGTTTCAGAAAAAAGCTCCATCTACATCAAAATCAATTTTGTCTCATCATCTCTAATTAGTGTAGATTTCATCGTCAATAGAGAGTCGTATGGTTTTGTTGCTCAATTTAGTGCCTTTTGTAACCACAACTTACCGTTGTGTGTTTTCAGCACTCCACTAATACCGATGATTAGTATTTACAAGGATAAGGTCTTTGCCTCAACAGTCATACACTTGACGCACAAACTTATCAAAACAAAAGGCTCTGTCTGTGAAACCACTCGGATACTCTACAACGATAAAAGAGTTGCTGAAAAAAAATTCGGTGCAATAAGAAGAGTTAGAAGTATTATTGGAATGAAACCAAAAGTTCTTATGATTGACAACGAGTGGTGGCCTGCGGTTCGTTACTCCGACTGCTTGGGTGTTCTCGCTTGAACGTTTTTTTCAAAAACTTTTTGTTAAACAATGACATTAATTAATTATGATTTGTGTGAGGTGGAGAAAAATTAATGAAAGGACATGGGAGTGGGTCTGTTTTCAAGAGGAAGAGCTTGAGAATGAGATAATGAACATTCAGATTTTCAACGGAGATGAGAACAAACCAGAGAGTTTCATTGTCAACGACAAAATCCTCTCAAGAGTTGTCAAACAGAAGATGCTCACGTCCAAGATAAAGATTGTTAAACAATCCAAAAGAATTATAAACAGAACGGGTATCAAAGACTTATGTTCACTTACAAGTTTGTTATCCCAATAAAAAACACACTCGAGTTTGTCATCAAAGTGTGGTCGCTTCTTGAAGAAAATCCAGACTACTTCTTATCTGTTGTGGGTTTCTGGAACAACTGGATTTACACCACAAACGAGAAGGTCATTGTCTCTATACCGTTTGTCGGCTGTCGTCCTCACTTCTTTATTGTTACAAGACAACCACTAACCTTCAATGAATACAGAGAAATCAAGAACATCTGCAGACGTCTTGTTGCTCATGTTCAGCTCATTGACTTGTCTGTTGTAAGTGGTGAGTAGATGGCTGACATAATCTCATCTCTCTTTATTCTTGCTGTTGCTACTGCGAGCATTTTTCTAATGAAAAAACACAAGAAGAAGATAGCTGTTGCGACAGCACTTGCTCTTGCCATGGTTCCTCTTGAAGTCGAGGTTGCTGGCTGGACATTCTTTCCAAACGGAGACTACGAGAGTGCCAGCTACTACACAGACATTCAAGGCATAAAGATTATTGCATACTACCACGTCAAAAGAAACAGAACAGTCGTTGTCTATGACGGTTCTTCTATTGAATATACTGTTATTGTTATATGTCTTCTTGAAGAAGGAGATGGCTGGGGTGAAGTCCACCTTATCGGAGAAGAGACAGTGAATGCAAACCTTTCTGCTAGTGTGAAGGGTCTGACAAGAGCAACAGTTGACCTCATATTGAAGACAGACGAAGCAAGGTTCAAGATCTGTGTCTATGTCATGAAACCAGAAGTAGGAAACAGAGCTCTCATCTCAATAGGTTGCACAATTATCATGGCTCTTGCAATTGCTGTCTTTGCGTCATACGAAAGATATGAGTTCGTGCAAGTGACAATCTACGTCTTTGTCTTCATTGCAATAATCTTGATGATTGACGGAATTGTGAAGTGCTTGAATTATCTTGGGCCGTGGATTGATAACGTCGTTAATGGACTTGCTTGGTGGGACATTGGTGGTGCTGTGAAGGATGCATTCCGTTGGATGTTTACAATCTTTGTAACAATCTTCTGCTTCATTGACAACTTTCTCATGTTCGTTCTTCCAGTCTGGCTCGTTGCTTCTGTTATGCAAAGAATCATAGGAATTGGTGCTGTAATGCAACATCCAGAGGTCGTTCAACTTTAACATTGTGGTTTGATAGCTAAGAAGCATTGCTGGAACAACATCACACAAACTCTTATAAGCAGATGAACAAAAAAAGTGTATGAGATTGTGTGATGACATTTTATCCTACTACAACCCCATTCCACAGCTTCAATTTCCTCTGCTGCAACTGTTCAAATCAGCCATTTTGTCACTAGCCAGAAGACGCTTTCCTCTGTTAATTTCACGAGAGGTTTTCAGCAAGAAAAACATTTTGCTTTCATGGAAGAGCGGATTTCTTAAGTCAACACTGATAGAGAACATATACTCAGTCTTGTGTGAGATACAGCGTTTGACAAATGACGAGTTCAGAGTAAAGAGAATGACAACAATCACAAAAGGAGCACTAACTGGAAGTATTAACGGAACTGGACGAAACATCACATTTGTTCCACCAGACTTTGCACTATATGACGTCATTGTCTGTGACGAGCTTGCACCTTTTCTTTCCCAAAAGGACGACATCATCACAGTTCTTCTGAAGTGTTTAGACAACTATGGCTTTATCTCAAAGAAGTTGGTCAAGTTTGGCTCTGAAATTCTGAGAAGGATGATAAACAGTAATCAAGTCTATGCAAACAACAGAATAAGAATGCTTGATGACTACACTCTCACATACTACAGCAAAGCAAGTATGATAACTGCAACACACACACTAACAATCATTCCTCTCAAACACTATCATGCATTCCTCTCTAGGTTTGATGTAGTTACAGCAAACACACAAAAGATAGACGAAGAGCTACGAGAACAAAAGAAGCTTTTCATACCAGACTCAGCAAAAGAGCGAGAGATTGCGGAGAAGCTCTGTAAGATTGTTCTGAATAGCACATTAACGAACGAGGACTACATACGTTTGTATCGTCAAGTTCATGACTACATAATTGAGAAGTTCTCAACTCAACAACTAACACCAAGAGATAAAAGTCAGATTGTGAGTGATGTTATCGCAACAAAGTTTCTCTTGTCATCACAACCAGTCAACTTCAAGAACGTCAATCTGGATGATGAGCTGATTTCTCATCTCAATGAGTATGTCTACAGAAAGATTAGAGTGAGTAGGAGAATAACTG
>Ga0164311_10001077_pt1 | contig 13023 bp, 9 predicted proteins | sample GuaBasSedimGuay2_FD_121796 | JGI IMG/M metagenome (GOLD analysis project Ga0164311, IMG submission 121796) | Subseafloor sediment microbial communities from Guaymas Basin, Gulf of California, Mexico - Guay2, Core 4569-9, 9-12 cm | ecosystem: Environmental > Aquatic > Marine > Hydrothermal vents...
CCCACTCGCTGCAATACGTCCCTCTTTACCAACAACGCGCATCCGGTGACAAAGTCCATCTCCCTGGGGGTATCGCCAAACTGCCCGGTGTCGCGCTCGTTCAGTCCCAGCATCCACGTCGCCCCCCGTCGCCAGTCGATCTCCCCGCCGGCAGACCAGACGGTCTGTGGCTCCTCATAATAGTAAATGGTCGGGCCGGCAATTCCCACTCGAGAATCAGCCTCGACAGCCTCCACCAGGAGACACAGAAAATCTGGGGCTACCTCGGTGTCATTGTTCAAGAGCAGCGCGTAATCGCTTCCCCGTTCCAGCGCCCATCGCAAACCCACGTTGTTGCCACCCGTAAAGCCCAGGTTCTCCCCAGTCTCAATCAGCGTCACGCCGGGGAAGCGCTCTCGAATGACCGGGGGCGACCCATCGGTAGAGCCGTTGTCTACCACCAATATCTCACAAGCGTCAGCATTATCCAGATGCGCCAGCGACGCCAGGCACGCCAGCGTGTCCGCCAGCCCGTTCCAGTTGAGGATGATGATCGTCACCAGGGAAGGTGTTCCAGGCATTGCGGCTCCTCGTCCTCACTCGGCCTTGCCCGTTACCGAGCGGTAAGCCGCTTGCAACTCGACCATCTCCTCTGCGACGGATTTCACTGGACCGATGCCCTGTCGCAATCGAGAAAGCAGACCAGGGTCATCAATCAACTGACCCAGTTTGTCCGCCAGACTCGACGCGTCGCCGGGCGCAAAGTGCAGCCCGTTCACTCCATCCTTGACCAGTTCGGCCATTCCCCCCAGGTCAGAGACGATCACGGGCGTGCGGTGGGCAAACGCTTCCAGAATCGTGTTGGGGCTGTTCTCGTACCACACCGACGGCACGACGATGACGTCCAACCCCTGCAGTACCCGGCTGATCTCTGTCCGCTCGTACACGCCTGCCAGACTCAAACGCGCGTCCTGGCGGGCTATCTGCTGCAAGCGATGTGTATAAGCCGGAAAGGGAGTCGAATCGCCGTATGCCTCGACTTTTAGGGCCGCATTGGGCAGTTGCCGAACGGCCTCGAACAACGTATGCACTCCCTTGTGCGGCGCGATTTGTCCCAGGTACCCGATCCGCAGATATTCGCTTGGGGTCTTGTTCAAAAGCTCTGGTGTCAAACCAGGAAAGTCACGTCCCTGACGAGAAAAAATGATCCGTTCTGCTTTTACACCAGCCTCAATAAACAAATCGCGCAAGAATTGAGATGGACTGATGACAGCATCCACGCAATTGAGCGTTTCCCCAAGGAACGCCGTTCGCGCCTGGATCTGAGTTGCGCGGCTTCTCTGGTTCTGCCAAAAGACGTCCATCAACGCGGGAGCTATTTGCCCCGGCAGGCGATAGCGGCGCTTCTCTTCGCCCAGGCAACGGGCGCAGGTGGCTGCGTCAAAAGGCGGGGCGCAGAGTTGGCCGTTGCTGCGCAGCAACGTAATGCGCGGACACAAGAACCAGAAATCGGTCAGCGTGAGCACCGTCGGGATCTGCAAATCCCGCGCCGCGCGCAACGCGCTCCCCGACATCAGATAACCGCTGATGAGGTGTAAAAGATCGGGCGCGAGATCGTCCAGATACTCGCGCAGATGCGCCCCGACCCAGGGGTTATCATACTCCCATCGAAACGGATGCGGCGCGGCGTCCAGGTTAAAGCTCAAGCGGCGAACCGTCACACCGTCGTAAGTGTCGTCCTCAAAAGTCAGGCCATGTGCGTTCCCGGCGTCAATAGCTTCGACGCAGACCACCCACACATCGTGCCCCCGGCCGCGCAACCGGACAGCCGTGCGGTAAGCACGCAACTCGGCGCCGCCGGTATAACGCGGCGGGAAGTGATGCACGGCGATGACGATCTTCACCGCGCGCCGCCCCTCGCCAATCGCTCCATCACCATGTTGCGCAGAAACACCAGCTCCCGGCGTTCGACGCCCCCCAGGGCCAACAAAGCCACGACGTAAGCCGCAGCGCCAGAACCGATCAAAGCCAAAAGCCCCATCTTGGAATCAATCACGCCAAAGGCGGTCATCTGGCACAGGAAAAAGACCACCGCTCCCATCGCCGCCGCCGCCAGAGCGACCCGTAGCAACACTCTCCACCGCCGGCCCACCAAACGCTCGTTGCCAATGAGCCTCCAATACTGCACCAGGCGAATCGTTCGCCCGGCGACCAGGGCCAGTGCAGCGCCCAGAATCCCCACAGTTGGCACCAGGGCTAGATTCAGCACTATGGTGATGAGCGCATTGATCACGTTCACTCTGGCCGCCGGACGCTCCAGATGCAGTGTGCTCGCCACTCGCCCAAAAAGTTCCAACAGGAAGAGGCCAGGGAGAGCCCAAAGTGTCACTTGCAACACGGGGATAGAATTTACGAACATTTCTTCGTAGAGCGTGATGATAATCCGATCTGCCAGCACCGTGCCGCCTACGACAATCGGCAGGCAGACGATCAACAAATACTTGATAGACTGCCACACGACTCGGGGCAAAGATTCGGGGTCCTCCGTATAGCTCCGCACCATTGAAGGATACATCGCTATGGCGATACTCTGAGCAACAAGCAAGACCATATTGATCAATGTCCAAGGTACATTATACCAACCGACTGCGGCGTCGGTCAGCACGAACGATATCAGCACCGTGTCGAAGCGTTGCATAAAGACGTACGAGATGCCACTGATGCCAAAAGGCAGCGCTGCCAGGAACAGCCGGGACCAATGACGCACCGAGAGGATCATTCGTCCCACGCCTAATCTGAACAGCGTCCATCCGGAGAGCAACACCATTGTTGCCACACCCGCTAAAGAGGCAATAATCAAACCAATAAATCCCATACCCCTCATCAATAGCAACACACCCAATCCCCAAAACACCAATTGATTGACTAGGGTAAAAATAGACGTATAATCCAAACGCTCACGAGCAGTCAGGGCGCTATTCAACGGTCCCTGGAAAGCATAAAGAATCAGACCGGCGCTGGCGATGAGGATACCCAGTACCATATCGCTCTCTTTCCCCAGCCATAAAGCCGATAAGGGAGCAATAAGCGTGACAAGCAACGAAAACAGGACGCGAATGGCTATAATGTCGGGCAAGAGCTGAGAAGTCTGTCCACGATCCTTCGCCATCTCCCGTACCGCGTAGGGCGACATGCCCCAATCAGTGAAAATGGCAAAGATAGCCACGTAGGCCATCACGGCTGAATAGCGGCCAAAGTGCACGTCCCCTAATCGGCGCACTACGTAGACGTTGAACAGAAAAGCCAAGACCTTTAGCGCCACCTGCACACCCAGCACAAATGCCGAGTTACGCGCAACTGTGGACATTACGCTCCCGACGGGAGCCTCGTGATGTTGCAAAACGACCGGCTTATGGCAGCCAGTCGTGGTCACTGCATCTTTCATAATGAGCGCCAATTCCCCAAAATAGCGTCTTGCGCCTCCAACCTGGCCCAGAACGCTCTACCCATACCCATTCTCTTCCACATAGATCAACTTGCTCCCCTGCGGACTAAAACCAAAGTCCACAGGCCGCAGGTCCGGCAGCGCCTCGCAAATCTCCGCGTGCCTCTCTGGCGGCGCGTAGAGCAGCAAGAACCCCCCGCCGCCCGCGCCCAGAATCTTGCCGCCGATGGCCCCGTGCGCCCGCGCCCGCTCGTACCACTTGTCAATGCTGGGCTTGCTGATCCCACTGGCCAGACGGCGCTTTTCCAGCCAATTGGCGTGCAACACCTCGCCAAATCCTCCCAGGTCGTTGCGCGCCAGGGCCTCTCGCACCTGCCTGGCGTAACCGACCATCCGGCGCAAACCAGCCTGTTTTTCCTCGTCGGTTTTGGTGTTGTGCGATTGCTTTTCCAGGATACCATCGGCGCTACGCACCAAGCCGGTGTAGAGCATCAATAACCCCTCTTGCAACTGCTCCCGCGTCTCCGGCTTGCAAATTATCGGATCAACGAACACACTCTCATCAGGATTAAAACGAATGAACTGCAAGCCACCGTAGGCGGCGATGTACTGATCCTGCTTGCCGATGGGCTTGCCGCACTGCTCAATCTCAATCTGACACGCTTCGCGGGCCAACCTCTCTGCACCGGCCAGGTGATTTGCATAAGCGTAAAGCGCGTTCAACAACCCCACCGTATAGGTGCTCGAGGACCCGAGACCAGTACCTCGAGAAGGAATATCAGAGATCGAGGTGATCTCAATCGCTCCCTCAATGCCCACCACTCTCAGCGCTTCGCGGATCAATTCGTGTTGCACCTCATCCACGCCGCCCACGATCTCGGTGCGCGAATAGCTGGCCCGAATCTTTTGGTCGAACTTTTGGTTGACGGTGATATAAATGTATTTGTTGATGGCCGTACTCACCACAGCGCCAGATTCTTTTTGGTAAAAAGCCGACAGGTCGCTTCCCCCGCCCACAAAGCTGATCCGTAGAGGTGTTCGTGAGATAATCATACTGTTTCCAACTCTCCTAGCCTCAAAAAACCTGCAGCAATTCCCGTTTTGTAGCCGCGATTTGGAAATCGCGTGTATTTTGCCGCGTAAAGCGTCCTGCGCGATTGCGAAATCGCGGCTACGATCTGGCTTTTCTCCCATAACGGGAATTGCTGAAAAACCTGTATCATAGCACCGGCCGAGCGCCCCGGAGTAAATTCCAGTAAGGGCGGGGAAGCCCCGCCCTTACCAATCCCCTCGAAACACATTCTACGACCAGCGCTCACGAAACAATGAGATGAACCACACCTCGCTGCCGCCTATACCTTCGCTTTAAGCTCCCACGTATCCTCGAGCATACGCTCAAGTCCGCCAGGGTCTATCCGCCACCACAGCTGCCACTTCTTAGTCGCAGGCAATCGTCCGCTCTTGCACCATCGTCGGGCCTGATCCTTGCTGACACCCAAGCGCGCCGCCGCCTCACCCAGCGTCAACCACGCGCCATCACGACTTGTTCCCTTCTGCTTCTGTTCTCCGCCCTCTTGGTCGGAACTGTAGTGATAGCTGCTATCCAACTTGGCACGATTGACCGTAAGGCCTAGCAGATTAACCTCTCGCTGATCAAACCCAAGCAACCGTTCCTTGGCCTGCTGGATCGTCTCGCGCCTGGTAACCCCCGCACTCACCACCAGAACTGTGCCCTCAACCAGAGTCGCCAAAATCATGGCATCAGGAGGGCCCAAGACGGGAGGGCTATCAATCAAAACCATATCCATCTGGCTTCCCAAGGAATCCAGTAAAGCAAAAAGACGTGGCGAGGTCAACAGCGTAGCCGGGTCCGCCGGGGGACGGCCAGCTGGCAAAAGGTATAGATTATCAAAGTCCGTCTCTAGTAACGGAACGGACAATAAGCCTTCATCATCAACTTTATGATCGCTGAGAACATCGGCCAGGCCTGTGACATTAGGCCGGTCAAAAAGTTCGTGCAACGAAGGCCTGCGCATGTCTGCATCAACCACAATGACGCGATTTCCAGCCGCAGCAAGTACAACAGCCAAGTTAGCAATAACAAAACTCTTGCCTTCCGAGGCTCCTGGGCTGGTCAAGAGCAACACCTTGTAGGGCTGATCGGGGCGCATGAGAAAAACGCTGGCTCGCACCGCGCGAACACCCTCAGCCACCGGGCTCAATGGGTTATCAGAAGATAAAGCGTTTTTCCTCGACACCTGAGGTACAGCACCTAAAACGGGCAAGCCTAGAACTGACTGTACGCCATCTCCTTCCCAGCGCAATGAAGTATCCAGGAACTCTATCAACAAGATAGCGCCCAACGCCAATACAAGCCCCGCCGCCCCGGCCACAGCAACGATGAGTTTGGCCTTGCTCGGAATTGGCCACTGGGGCGTCACGGCTGGCTCAAAAAGCGCAAGTGCGTTGGGTGACTCGGCACGATAGGAATTAAACAAGTCAGCATACGTGGACTGGTAGGTAGATTTCACCTCTTCCAACGCGGCAATTCGATCCTGTACATCCTGAATCTCGGCGGCTGAGGTTAATTCAGACAGGGAGGCGGTCAATTCCTCAATCTGACCACCTACATTCCCGACCTTTGCTTCAAGCTCTTCCAACTGGCGTCGAATGAACTCTTGCTGTTCGGGATCGCTCCCCCCTGAAGCCGGGCTCCGGCGAATAAGCTCATCGGCCAGTGCATTGGCAATCAATGCCGCCGCCTCAGGATTAGTGTCTGTCACCTGTATTTCCAAAAGCTGGGCTCCTGAATAGAATCCAGTCCCAATTTGTGCAGCTAACTGTTCAGGAGTTCTCTCTAATCCCAGCCGTTCAATGACAGCTTCAACAACAGGCCCTTGCCTGAGCAACTCAGCATAGGCAGCGGCCAGAGTATTGCCGAGTCTGATCGCCGTTTGGTCTGGGTTGGGGTCTTGGAATATACTGGCGCCCACCATGATCGTTGCTTTAGCCTGATAGAGGGCAGGCTGTTGAGCAGTAAAATAGTAGCTGATCACCGCCGGGATGATGACGCTAATTACAAACAGCCACCACCACTTGCCGAGGAGGCGCACATACTGAGCAACTTGCTTGTTCATGCCCGCCCCATATCAGTGCCGTTGCTATCCGGCTCAAGAGTCCCGTTACCTGCAAAATAGTAGCCCACCCCCCATCGTGTGTGTATGTAGTGTGGGTCAGATGGATCATCCTCAACCTTGCGCCGCAGGTAGCGGATGTACACACTGAGGTAACCTACCTCCTCCGCGTATTCCGGCCCCCATACACTAATGAGCAACTCCTTGTGGGGCACGATCTGCCCCTTGTGGCCCACCAGACATAACAACAAACGCGACTCGGTCGGCGTGAGGTTGATCGCCTCTCCCTGTCGCATGGCCGTCCCATCCCTCAGGTCAATGTGAAGAGTGCCATCATCATAGACATCTCTCCAGGTATCGGGAGTGCTCACTCTAGCACGGCGAAGAACAGTAGAAATACGCGCTTTCAACTCGTCGAAACTGCATGGCTTGGTCAAATAATCATCAACCCCCAAGGAAAAGCCCTTGAGAACGTCCTTCTGATCTGACCTGGCGGTAAGCATGATGATCGGGGTGTCGCACATATGCCTGAGCCGCTGGCACACGAGCCATCCATCCATCTCTGGCATTGCAACATCCAATATGATGACATCAGGACGGGTCTCGTAGGCCCTCCGAAGCCCGTCCTTGCCATTATCTGCAGTGACAACCGTGAACCCCTCCCGCTCCAGCCCAAGCTGCAAGAGTGTAAGCAAACCAGTATCATCATCAACTACCAAGACTTTCTTGTTCATCATATTCACCTCAGTAGCAGACTGCTAAACTCGGTCATGACTCTGATAGAAAAACAGACTGCTATACACTATCGTTCCTTTTCTACCTCACAAACCACTCGTATTTCTCTTTGTTACTGATTGTACTACATGCAGATTTGAACCCGGTTGGTGAAACGCCAGAATCGGAGGGGTAAACCCAAAACCCCATTCTCGGCATCAAGCTCATCATGCCGGGTACGCTGGATGAGTTACTTTGCGCCAAAGTCAGTCACGGGGCAACACACATTCACCGACACCATACAGCAACTATGCAATCAAACCACTAAAAAATTCCTAGAACGATTCCTAAATCTTTACTAAGATAACAGGAATTTGTATAAAGCAGGTGAATAAAAAGTCACAAAAATTAAAAAAGCCCTCTTCCAGAGAAAGAGGGCCAAGAGACCACGCTTGAAACTACAAAAAGTCGCCCGTATCAAAATAATACCCCTCACCCCAAACAGTGTTAAGATACCGGGGAGATTTGGGGTCCGGCTCAATCTTTTGTCGTAGCCGATAAATGCACTGCTTCACCAAGTCTGGTTCGCCGACACGTTCGGCTCCCCATACCCGAGTCAAGATGGCATTAGTGTTGAGCACCTTGCCGACGTGACGGATCAACAACCGGAGCACCTCAAACTCTTTAGGGGTCAGATACACAACCTTCTTCCCGATCACCAGTTCATGACGACCACAATCCAGCATGATCGAGTCAGTGGCAAAAATGAGGTCACCCGCCTTGTCAGTCTGTTCTTTCGCTCGGCGGAGACAAGCCATGAGACGGCCAACCAACTCCGAGCGGTCAAACGGCTTGACCAAGTAATCATCCGCGCCCAAGGAAAGACCCTTCACAATGTCCTCAAGAGTGCCCTTAGCTGTGAGGAAAATGATGGGTACTTCGGTCATCTCCCGCAGCCGGCGGCACACTTCAAACCCATCCATATTGGGCATCATCACGTCTAACAAAATCGCATCGGGTTGAGCCTGATAGGCAATACGCAACCCAGAAAGCCCATCTTGAGCCACCACGGTATCAAAGCCCTCGGCATCCAACATGAGCCTTAGTATCTCTAACTGCCCAGGTTGATCATCTACTGCAAGAACAGTAAAGCGCTGACGCATAATCTTGTCCCCAATTCAGAATAATCGTAATAAAATTCCTAGGTATTATACTACAGAAAACCTACCATTGCAACGATTGCCGTTCGGTGACATTATCTTTTGATTTGACAGGCCGACCTAATGTACTTGCGAGATTTCTAGAGCGATCTGCCCTGATAAGCGTGCGCCTTTCTCAAAAATATGCGCCTGGGCAATAGAGTGGTATAATTGAACTCAAGGCGCCCGCAACCAGATGCTCCTGATTAAAACAAGCGGAAAACGAGTAATTGAGGAGGGCATTGTGAACAAAGAAACCAGCGAACAAGCTAAGGGATATCGTTTATCCCCCAAAACCCTACGCGAGCGCATCGAACTGAAGCAGAAAGAACTCGATCTGACCCTGGCAATTGACCACATCCGCGACACCGTGATTGAGCCAGCGGCAATGCTGGCTGCCATCGCCAACGTCATCACCGACCACCTCCAAGCCAATCTCTGCCTGCTGTGCCTGTTGGACCGCGAGACGGGGAAAGTAGAGCTGAAAGCGATCAACGACCACAACGAACAATCCAGCCTGATGGGATCAGCCATCATCCAAGAACTAGCCACGCGGGCCACAGAGGCCGACGACGTTGCCCTATGGGAAGGGAACGAAATACTGCCAGAGTCAGACTTGGCAAAACTGCCAGACGGTCTGCAACTGGCAGCCGTCCCCATCATCATGGGAGCGGAGGAACGATTGGGCGCATTGTTGCTCACCCGCTCTCAGCCCCCCTTTGATCAGAATGACGTAGAATTACTCAGAACCGCAGAAAGCCAAATAGACTCGGCTGTGATCCAAGGGTATGCCTACTACGACCTCCAACAACGCAACAAAGAACTAGAGACCATCTACCGTGTAGACCGCATTCGCGACCAGCACATGCCCTTCGACGAAATGCTCAACTCCGTGCTCCAGGAACTGCGCTCGGTCGTCCAGGCCGAGGCCGGCTTTGTCATGCTCTACAACCAGACCGGAAAACGACTGGAGTTACGCGCCGCCACCCACGACGACTTCTTCAGAGTATCACCCTACCACGAGGTGGTGAAACAGATAGCCAACGAGTCACTGCGGGCGGCAGAAATGATCTGTCGCAACGATCTGGGCGATGCGCTGCGCTCAATGCTGTGCCTGCCCCTGATCCTAAATAATGAAGTCATCGGAGTCTTGGGCGTCGTCAATCGCTATGGGTCGCGCGGGTTCAGAGCCGATGATCGCCGCCTGCTGAGCGCCATCGGCAGCCAGATGGACACCGCCATCTTTGAGAGCCTGGAACGGCGCCGGCTGCGTCAAGTGCTTGGGCGGTCGGTAGACCCGCGTGTGATGGAACGGTTGTTAGCCAACCCCGACGTGGACTTTCTCAAAGGGGAGCGTTCTGTGCTCACCGTACTCTACGCCGACTTGCGTGGCTCCACCAGTCTATCCGAGAGCACGGATCCCGGGTTGCTGGTAGGATTCGTCAACGACTACCTGGCCCGAATGACTGACGTCATCCTATCGCACGAGGGTACCCTGGATAAATTCGTCGGCGACGAGGTGATGGCCCTGCTCGGCGCCCCTTTTCCCCAACCAGACCACGCCCTGCGCGCGACGCGCGTCGGCCTAAAGATGCAGATGGCTCACCAGGCCGTGATGGAAAACTGGCGAGCGCGCGACATTGAGCCGGCCCCCATCGGCGTCGGCATCGCCACCGGCGAGATGATCGTCGGCGAGATGGGCTGCCCACAACGCACCGACTATACCGTCATCGGGCCGGCCGCCAACCTGGGATCGCGTATCTGCGACGCGGCCCAGGCCGGGCAGGTACTCGTCAGCCAGGCCACGTATGACCTGATCGAGAATCAGGTAGAAGCCACCCCCGTCACCGGCCTGGCACTAAAAGGTGTAGACCATCCCATCACCGCATACCACGTCACCCGCATCCTCGACTAACGCTTACGCATTACGCCCCATGAGCATCATCCTGATGCGCCTGCTCGAATCCACCCCTAGCCGCTACGACTGGGGCATTCGCCTCCTGACTCTGGGCCGGGCAGAACGCGCCTACAACCACTTGGCCGCCCAAATCGAGCCTGGCTGGCGCGTGTTGGATTTGGGAACCGGAACCGGCGCGCTGGCTCTGCGGGCAGCGGCGCGGGGAGGCGAGGTGATCGCGCTGGACGTCAACCCGGTGATGCTGGCGATAGCCCGCCAAAAGGCAGAACTGGCCGGAATTGCAGATTGCATCACCTGGCGAGAGATGGGCGCAGCGGAACTGGACACCTTCCCCGCTGACAACTTTGACGCCGTCTGCTCCGGTATGTGCTTCTCCGAGCTAACCCCCGACGAGCGGCGCTACGCCCTGCGCCAAACCCTGCGACTGCTACGCCCCGGCGGACTGCTCCTGCTGGCTGACGAAGTCCGCCCCCAGCGGCTCTGGAAGCGACTGCTCATCGCCGCCCTACGCGCTCCCCTGGCCGCCGTCACCTGGCTGCTCACCCAGACCACCACCCGCGCTGTGCCCGACCTGCCGGGTCTGGTCGAGGCGGCCGGGTTCGAGGTGACGGAGGTGCGAGTCGGGCTGATGGGTTCCTGGGCCGAGATATCGGCGAAACGCCCGAAAAGAGAAATAAAATGACGCTACCCTACCCGCTCCTTTGGCTCCTCACCTCCGCTTTCCGCTTCTTCCCCTGGCCCGCCAAACCCGGGCTGCAAGCCGTGGGGCAACCGGGGACGGATTCTCCCGTGTTCCTCACCGGCAATTTTGCCCTCACCGTGGCCCGGTTGAAGCGAGCGCTGCGCGGGCTGGACGGATGGCTGCTGGTCGCCAACAGCCGGGGCATCAACGTCTGGTGCGCGGCCGCCGGCGGACACCTCACTACCCACGACGCCATCTCTGCCCTCAAGACCAGCGGCATCGCCGAGCGTGTTGCCCACCAGCGCGTGATCCTGCCCCAACTGGCCGCCACTGGCATCGAGGCGGGCCAGGTGCGCGCGCGCACCGGCTGGAAGGTGATCTGGGGACCGGTGGACGGGCGCGACCTGCCCGCCTTCCTGCAAGGTGAAGAAACCCCCGCAATGCGCCAGGTTCGCTTCGACCCCCAGCAGCGGCTAGAGATGGCCGTGATGTGGGCCGCCCCCCTCTCCCTGCTGGCCCCGATCACGCTCATCTTTTGGCCGGGCAGACTGTTGCCCCTGGTCGCGCTGATCTGGGCGCTATCGCTGGCCGTCTACCTGGCCTTTCCCCTCTACGAACCGCTAGTAGCGCGAAAAAGCCTGGCGGGGTTTGTGGTGTTATTCGGAGGGCTCACCCTGGCAGGAACAGCGCTGACGGGAACACTGACAGGCCGCCTCACCCTCCCCTTCCTCCTGCGCTGGGGCGGACTGGGACTGGGGATGGCGCTTCTCCTGGCCTTTGATTTAGCCGGGAGCACGCCTCTGTACAAAAGCTGGACCCACGCCGAACGGAGCCATCGGGTGACGTTGGAGCCAAAGCACTGCACCGCTTGCGGGCGCTGCGCTCAGGTCTGCCCACGCGGAGTGTTCACCGTGGCCGAGATCGCCGCCCTGCCCCACGCCGACCGCTGCGAGCAGTGCGGGGCCTGCATCGTCCAGTGCCCCACCGATGCCCTGCTCTTTGAGGCTCCCGACGGCGAGAGAGTGCCGCCAGAGACCATGCGCCGCTACAAGCTGAACATGATGGGCCAGCGAGGGCGCAAATTGTAAGGCGATTTGGCAAATCGCCCTACCGCATCGCCTGCCGTCGCACGCGCAGCACAGTGATCAACAGCAACAGCAGCGCCAACGTCAGACAAACCACCGTGTAGATGATCCAGGAGGAAGGAAGCGGAATACGCGTGATCGGAGCGTGGCTGGTATTGCTCAAGTCGTACCAAAAGTACAAAAGGGCATCCTCCTGCTCAAGAAAAACCTCGGTCAACACAGCCGCAGAGATGGGGCTTAGGCTGGCGAAAAAGATAGCCAGGTACATGACGAGAATTTCCACGATCCAGGATGGTTCATAAGAACCGTAGCCATACATAATCGGGTCTATCAGCGCGGTGACAAAAATGAGCAACAGCACCGGCAGCCCGATTGTCGCCATCAACGACGTGGCATAGGTCAGCACGGTGGAGGCGAGCGTGGTGCGGGCGAAGGAGGAAAAGAAGAGACCGAGAGCGGCACAGGTGAAAGCGGTCGCCAGCAGAATGATCAGCGCCAACGCCAGTTCCTCCACCACGACGCCACCCAGCACAAAAGCCAGACTCTCCAACGGCACCGCCGCCAAAACCAGCAACAGCATATAAGTCAACGCGGAGGCGAGCTTGCCAGAGACCAGTTTATGGGCGGGGAGAAGCGTCGCCCGCAGCAGCTCGTAGGTCTTACGCTCCCGCTCGCCGCTGATCGCCCCGGCGGTGAAAGCGGGCGTGATGAATGTCACCAGGAATATCTCGATAAGGACGACGCTGGCAAAGATAGTCTTGCCCAGGTTAGCCATCTCTTGCCCACCGGCAGGCCCGCTGATGTTCGCAGCGTAGGCATAGTAGATGACCGAGGTAAAGCAACTCAAGAGCAACAGATAAACGGTCA
>Ga0164311_10001079_pt1 | contig 13013 bp, 18 predicted proteins | sample GuaBasSedimGuay2_FD_121796 | JGI IMG/M metagenome (GOLD analysis project Ga0164311, IMG submission 121796) | Subseafloor sediment microbial communities from Guaymas Basin, Gulf of California, Mexico - Guay2, Core 4569-9, 9-12 cm | ecosystem: Environmental > Aquatic > Marine > Hydrothermal vents...
GGCTAGGAGGCTCAGCCTTTCCTCGGTCGGGTCTGGCAAGGACTGTTCTCCCTCCTGGGGGAGGCCTACGCTTAACATAAACTTCCCCTTGAAACTTAATAAGTTAAAGGTGAACCCTTGGAGGGGCATAATTCGCCTAGAGGACAGCTTCCACAACGCTTTTTCCCGCAGTAATCCCTCCCCAGCCTTAGCAGGGCAGCCCTCAAGCCGGCTAGGCTTCCCGGAGAACCAGCCTTCCGCCAGATTTCAGCCAAAGCTTCGGGGCTTGCCTTCTCAGGCGACTTGAAGAGGTGGAGGTTTAGGGCGGCTTGAAGCTCGAAGCGGCTTAGGGGTGGAGCCATGGCTGGGAGGCCTGCCTCCCTCAGGAAGATGGAAACCGTGGTGGAGCCTATGCCTTTAGCCAGAGCCTTAAGCCTGGCTTCCAGCTCTTCAAGGCTGGAGGCTTCTTTAACCAGTTTCAGCAGGCTTCCCCCATGGCTGGCTTGAAGGTTTTCAGCCATTTCGAGAAGCTTGTCGGCGGTTTTGAAGTCGTAGCGGGTGTAGCCTCCAGCGTCCAAGATTTCCACCAGCCTGTTCCATCCCGCCTCTAGGATGGCTTTGGGACTGTCTATTCCGGCTTCCATGAGGAGCCGGAAGGTTTTTAGGGCTGCCTGCTCGCGGATGGGGGCTCCCAGCAGGATGGAGGCGAGAAACCAGCGGAAAAGGTCTTTCTCCCTGCGGGGTGAAGGGTTTAAGCCTAGAAGGCGGCTGTAGGGTTCCCCCAGCCTTTCTACAAGCCGTTTCACCTTTAAAGCTTCAGCCCTACCCAAGGAAGGAGCCCCGGAAGGCTGTTAAGGGAAAGCGGGTGGTGGGCCCTGAGGCTCGACGCCCATACCCGGCTTAAGCCTGGCAGCCTCCCTCCGGCCCGGTGCTCCCCCAAGCGCCGAACGTCCGGGCTTAGGTTGCTCCCTCCCGGGCCTGGCCAGGTTCACCCGGCAGTACGGCACCCCCACCCCTACGGGTGGGCAGGCCGCTCCGCCGGCCCTGGGGGCCGAGCCTTCCTCGAGCCTTCCGCCAGGCTTCCAGCCGGGCTGGGTGCGCCTCACCTCAGCTTTCGGCCCGCCATGGAGGGGTTTTGCGGTCGAGCCTCCCATGGAGGCTCTCAGGGGACCCCTAGCCCCCCGCCTAGGCCCACCACCCAAAGAAGAATACCCCTGCGTTGAAAATATAGGTTTAGGCTTGGCTGCGCCGGCTTAAAGCCGCCAACCCACCAGCGAGAATCAGCACACCCACAGCTATGGCGGCGAACGCAGCCAAGTAGGGATAAACCATTTCGGGCGCCCAAAGGAGGAAAACTCCTGCGAGGATGACGATGACACCTAAAACTGTAACTGTGAGAGCTGGGAAGCTGCTTGGAAGGCTTAGAGTGATTGGCCGAGGTTGAACGCCTTTAACCCTTATTAGGCCCATGAGGAAGAAGCCGACGCCCATCCCTATGGCTCCTCCAACATCAGGCCTGCCGAAAGCTAGCCCTACCCCAGCCCCAATAAACATGCAGGCTACAAAGACAAGCCCTGAAAAATGCCTAGCATCCTCCTTCGATTTCTCAGCCAAGACCTAAACCCGTAAAGCTTTAAGAAGACTTCTCCGTTTAAGATTTTCCTCCGAAATAAGGGATAGCCTTAATTAGGTTTTGAAGCCTCCTTCCACATGGTAAAGGGTTTGGAGAGAAGTTAAGGTGGAGAAGCCTCAAACCGTCGATAGGATTGTTATTCTCGATTTTGGAGGGCAGTATGCGCATCTTATAGCCCGAAGAATTAGGGAGCTTAAAGTGTATTCTGAGCTGGTTCCCCACCACGTTTCTGCCAGCGAGCTTAAGGCTCGGAAGCCTAAAGGGATTATCCTTTCCGGGGGGCCTGCAAGCGTTTACATGGAGGAAGCTCCCAGCTGCGACCCTGAAATCTTCAAGCTGGGAATTCCTGTTCTGGGAATCTGCTATGGTCTCCACCTCATGGTTAAACTTTTGGGTGGAGAGGTGCGGAAAGCTGAAAAGAGGGAGTATGGTAAAATCGATCTTTACATCGACGATTTTTCCGACCTTTTCCAGGGGATAGAGTCTCCCACCATATGTTGGATGAGCCATGGGGACACGGTTGCCAGGCTTCCTGAAGGCTTCACAGCCATAGCCCACACGGCCAACAGCCCTTACGCTGCCATCCGCGATAGGGCTGGAAGGCTTTACGGCGTCCAATTCCATCCCGAAGTAGCCCATACGCCTAAGGGGCTGGACATGCTGGCCAACTTCGCCTTTAAAATCTGCGGGTGTAAGCCCAGCTGGACGATGGAATCCTTCATCGAGCAGACGGTTAAAGAGATTAGGGGGATGGTTAAGCCTGGGGAAAGGGTGCTTTGCGCCCTCAGCGGCGGAGTGGATTCAACCACGGCTGCCATGCTTGCCCATAAAGCCTTGGGTAGACAGCTGCTCTGCGTTTTCGTCAACCACGGCCTTTTAAGGAAGGGTGAGGTGGAGCAGGTTTTAAGCATGGTTAAACGTTTCGGCCTCAACGTGGTTTATGTCGATGCTTCTGAACGTTTCCTCTCCAGGCTTAAGGGTGTGAAGGACCCTGAAGAGAAGAGGCGTATAATCGGGGAGGAGTTTATCAGGGTTTTCAGCGAGGTGGCTGAGAAGCATGGACCCTTCCAATGGCTGCTTCAGGGAACCCTCTACCCGGATGTTATTGAGAGCGCCGGCACCGGAAGCCCTGCCTCGCGGATTAAAAGCCACCACAACGTGGCCGGCCTCCCCGAATGGATGCAGTTTAAGCTTCTCGAGCCTTTAAGGTGGCTTTATAAGGATGAAGTTCGCAGGGTGGCGAAGCTGCTTGGGCTTCCCGACGAGCTGGTGAAGAGGCATCCCTTCCCGGGTCCAGGCTTGGCTGTCCGCATTATTGGGGAGGTAACCGAGGAGAAGCTTCGCATATGTAGGGAGGCCAGCCACATTGTGGAGGAGGAGTTGAAGAAGGCTGGGCTTTACGATAGGGTTTGGCAGGCCTTCGCCATTGTGGGCGACGATAAGGCTGTGGGGGTGCTGGGCGACGAACGCAGGTTCGGCTACCTGGTCACCGTGAGGATTGTTGAGTCTGTGGATGGGATGACGGCTGAGTGGGCTAAGATTCCCCACGAGGTTTTGGAGCGGATAAGCACGCGGATAACCAACGAGGTGGAAGGCGTGACATGGGTTGCCTACGCTATTTCGAATAAGCCTCCAGCCACCGTGGAGCCCTGCTAAAGCCGGTAAACCACGCCTTCCCCACCCTCCGGATACCTCCAAACAATGGCTTCACTGGGGCAGGCGAAAAAGCAGGCAGCACACTCCAAACAGTTCTCCACCTTCTCCCAGAAGGCTTTCCCCTCCGAGATTTTCCAGCAGCCTGCAGGGCAAACCTCAACGCAGCGGCTGCAGCCCACACATTTATCCTTTAAAACCTCAATGTGGCGGGTGGTTTTACCTGTCCGCTCAACCTTGAGGCTGGAGGCATCCCAGAACACGGCTTCGCCTCCCAGGGTTTGGGCTGCTAGCTTATTAAGCCTTAGCGGGCTGATATAAGAATAACCTTTCAAGGAGAGTTAGGCTGGAAGGAGCGGCGGATGAGGCTTCTGCTCGAACAGTATTTCCCCCAGGCGAAAAAGGAGATTGAGAAATGCTTAACGCGGATTTTGGACGAGATGAAGGAGTCCCCGCTATATCCTAAGGTTCACCACGCCCTCGCCTCTAAGGGTAAACGTTTAAGGCCTATCCTTGCGGTTTTGGCCGGGGAGGCTGTGGGGGGAAGCCGAGAGAAGCTTTTGCCCGCGGCTTTGGCTGTGGAGCTTATCCATACAGCCAGCCTTATCCACGATGATGTTATTGATGGAGACTTGGAGAGAAGGGGGGAGCCGGCGCTTCATGTCCAGTATGGTGGGGAGGCCATTCTGGCTGGAGACCTGCTTTTCGCCAAGGCTCTTCAAATGGTTTCAGGCTACGGTTTCGAAATGGTTAGGGTGCTGGTGGAGAGTAGCCTTGAACTCTGTGAGGGTGAAGCCTTAGATATCTCTTTGGGGCTGGAGGCCTCCATTGAGGAGGTTCTATTCAAGATTAAGTTGAAGTCTGCAGCCCTCTTCCGGGCGGCTGCCCATTGCGGAGGGCTGGCTGGAGGAGGGGGAAGCAGGGAAATAGAGGTTTTGAAGGTTTACGGGGAAAAGTTGGGGATGGCCTACCAGCTGGCTGACGACCTCAGGGAGATAGAGAGAGGCGACCTAGGCGACTTGGAGAAGGGAAGGCTGACTTTACCCTACCTCCACCTGTACCGTCACGGTGAAAGCGAAGTTAGAAGGCTTCTTGAGGAAAGCTTTGGCCGGGGGAGCCTTAACCCCTCTAAGAGGAGGAAAATTCTTGAAGCCTTAAACTTCCACGGTTCCCTCCACTATTGCAGGAAGATTTTGGAGGGCTTTCTAAAGGATGCACTAGAAAGCCTTAAAGGCTTAAGGAATCCTGCGTATAGGAGGCTTCTGGAAGATTTTGCCTACCTCTGCGTGGAGGCGGAAAGCTTTAAGGTAGGGGAGGATTGAGGAAGCCTAGGGTTCTCCTAGTGGTAGGCCACCACAATTCAGGTAAAACCAGAACCATCGAGCTTTTAGCTTCCAAACTGAAAGGTTTAGGGTTTAAGGTTGCCAGCATGAAGCATGTCCACGAGGTGAACTTCACCTTCGACTTGAGGGGGAAGGATACTTGGAGACATTGGGCTGCTGGGGTTGAAACCACCCTTGCCGTTTCCCCCAGCGAAATAGTTCTTTTCCGGAGGATTGAAGGATATAAGGTTGGCTGGGGTAGGCTGCTGGCCATGCTCGGCGAAGGCTATGACGTGGTTTTGGGGGAAGGCTTCAGGCTTATGGCTGGTAAGAGAAGAGATGTCTACAAGCTGGTGGCTGCTCGAAGCCTAGAGGAGGCTGAAAGCCTGCTCAGAGACCTTAGGCCGCCGGTAGTGGCTGTGGTGGGCTGGGGTGTAGCCTGGCCCTCAAACCAGCTTAAAGGGAAACCTTTACTCAGGCTTCCCGAGGAGGCTGAAAGGCTGGTGGACCTAGTTTTGAGAAGGGTTCTCCAAGTGAAGGTTAGAGGATCATCTCGAGGAAGGTGAGGTTTATCCCCTTGATTTTCTCTACAAGGTAGAGGCTTATTTTCAGGGCTATGGGCGAACTTAAACTTCTCGGCGAAAGCTCGGTTAGATCTAGGAAGCCGAAAAAGGCTTTATCCACCTGATACTTCTTTTCTAAGCCTGTTTTAAGGTTGAAGAGTTGAGCTATAAGTTTGCTGTCGCTGGGTTTTAGGAGGGCTAGGTCAGCGTAGCCCCTGTCTAGAACAACGCACTCGTAGGGATATTTTTCAAGCTGCCTCCTCATCAAGTTTGAATTTGATGGAGGGGAAACTTAAAATCGTTTCCCAGCCTTAACGGTTTAGGTGGAGTTTTAAGGTTGGGCAAGCTTCCAGCAGCCTCCCTTGAAATAAGAGTTCTAGCCCATGCCACCGAGAATCCTGAAAAGGTTTACAGGGCTCTGGAAAACGTAGCTGGCTGGGAAGCCTTGGAGGAGGTAGAGGTTAAAAGGCAGAAGCTGGAAGGCCACTACGGAAACCCCATAATTCTCTACGCTTGGAAAACTGGGAAGAAAAGCCTGATAAGGAAGGTTTTACTTGGCCTTTTCCCGCGGATTATGGAGCCTGACAGGAGGCTGCTTCTAGCAGGCTTGGAGGAGAGGATAGATGAGGAGGGAAACTTTTACCTTCGCCTCGACAAGCAGGAAGCATACCTGGGAAGAATAAAGCTTGGGGAAGCCGACCCTATAAGGCTGAAGGTTAAGCTGGCAATCCCAGCCCGACAGCGGAAAAAGCTTCTCAAAGCTTTCGAAAGCCTCTTGGAGGGGAAAGTCGACCCTTAAAGGTGGAGGCGGAAGATGGGCGGCTTTGTAGACTTGCAGGTGGCTTTTCCGGAAAGCCTTGAGAAAGCTGAAAGCCTGGCTTTCCACCTGCGGAAACTCGGATTTAAAGCTGTAGCCTTAACCGTTCAAAACGGCGGGAAACCTGAAAATCTTGAGGAAGTTAAAGAGGTTTTCAGCCGGCATCGGGTTGAGGCTGCTCTGCGAGTTAACCTTTCACCGGAAACATCTGGCAGGCTTCTCAAGGATTTAAGGAGGCTTCGAGGACTCTTCGAGATTATAGGGGTAATCTGCTGTAATAAGCAGGTGGCAAGGCAGGCAGCCAAAGACCATAGAGTAGACCTTCTGCTTTTCCCTCCCGGAAAACTCAGGCTCTTCGATAGGGCTGAGGTGGAGTTGGCTTCAGGTTCGGAGGCTGCCCTCGAGCTTCCTTTATCCTCCCTGCTAGATGTCTCAGGCCGCCAGAGGCTCACCTATTTCTGGGAGGCTGCGAGAGCTTCACGGCTGGCATTGAAGAGGAATATTCCGGTGGTGTTAACCAGCGGGGCTAAAGACCTTTACGGGTTGAGGGCTCCCCGAGACCTGGCGGCGGTGGGTGAAGCGGTTTACGGGCTGCCTTCCCAGGCAGCCTTAGCCTCCGTTTCAAAGGTTCCATGGCGGATTCTCGAGAGGAATCGAGAGAAGCTTTCCCAAGACTTTGTTGAGGTTGGCATTAGACTGGTGAGAAGGAATGGGGACTGTTAAGCCTCGGAAGCGTTACCTCCTCTTCCACGTGGAGGCGGAGAAGCAACTACACGAGAAAAACGTTAAGGAGGCTGTTTTCTCAGGGTTCCAGAGGCTTTTCGGGGAGGTTGAGGCGGGTAGGCTTGGAATCCGCTGGGTTGGCTTCAAACCGGAGGAGAGGTGGGGAATCCTCCTCTGCAGTCAGGAGGCTGTGGTTAAGGTTAGGGCGGCTTTAGCCCTCCTCACCAGCCTTGAGGGTGGGAAAGCACGGTTCTCCACTGTAAGGGTTTCAGGAACCCTCAAAAGTTTAAGGGAATTCCTCCGAGAGAGGAAACCTTAATTTTTCCTCGACTTTTCCAGGGGAAATTTTTCTAGGAATTCTTCAAGCTTGCTGAGGGTTTCCCTGCTTACGGCATGTTCAATGGCGCAGGCATCTTTTTCCGCTGTTTCAGCGTCCACACCAAGTATTTCCCTTAAAAAACGGTAGACGGCTTGATGGGTTCTGAAAACCTTCTCGGCTATTTCTCTACCCTTACTCGTTAGGGTTACCGTGCCGTAGCGTTCATGTTTTATTAGGCCTCGGTCAGCCAGTTTAATTAGGGCTTCAGAAACACTAGCTTTTTTCACTTTAAGCTTGGCAGCCAGATCTGTTACACGAACCTCCCCCTTTTCTCTACCAAGAAGATAAATGGCTTCGAGATAGTCTTCAAAGGACGCAGAATAAGTTTTACCCTTCATCTCTCCTTAGCAAATATTCCGTCTAACCGTTTTAAGGTTTCTCTAAGCTGGATTCAAGCTCATTCAAGAGCTGTTTGACCCCTACGTATGCAAACCAGAGAATAAATGAAAAGCGGGGTTAACATGATGCCTCCGACAACAATGGGCATAAGTAATCCTTCAGCCAAATTGTAACCAGCCTCCTCACCCATTAGGAAGCAAACTATCCATGCGTCTCCAATGCTAGCAGCCACCACAAGAAGCTGAAAGCATAGAAGAGCTACCCCAATTGCAGAGCCTATGAGCAGGCAGGAGAAACCTCTATAATCCTTAAGTCCCTTAATTAGGGAGCCAACCATTAAAATGCCAACCGTAAATTGAGCGACAAACCACCCCACATCCCCAGGCAGGAAAAGACCAAGCCAAACGCCACCATACTCAGGGATAGTGAAGCTTAAAGCCCAGCTGTAAAGTTCTAAGGCTGAATAAGCGAGGTAGAAGCCTCCTATGATGAGGACTGCAACATATAGTGGTTTATGGCTGTTTAAGGCTTATCCCCCCAGTCCAACCAGGCTTCCTACACCCATTATGAGGAGAGCCACCAAGTATGCAAGTATAAGTTCATACACCACCGTGAAAAGGGCGTACTTCAACCCTAACTCGCCTCTTATAATAGCTAGGGTGGCGAGGCATGGAAGGTAGAGGAGCACGAAAGCCATGTAGGCGTAGGCTGATAGCGGGGTGAAAGCTCCACTCAAAGCTTCCACAAGTCCTTCCTCGCTAACTCCGAAAAGCACCGCCATAGACCCTACCACAATCTCCTTGGCTATAAATCCGAAGAACAGCGCTGCAGAAGCCCTCCAATCCCAGCCCATTGGGGTGAAAACCTTCTCTAATCCGTGGCCTAGCATCCCAATCCAGCTTTGCTCGAGCAGCGTAGCATCCTCAAGGGCTTCAACGCCAAGATAGCCGCTGGGCCCTGTTATGGACAGCAGCCAAACTGCAACTACACCTATAAATATTACGGTTCCAGCCTTAAACAGAAACCTCTTAAGTCTCTCCCAAGTTTTTATACCCACACTTTTCAGCATTGGCTTCATGTAGGGTGGTAGCTCCATTATAAATCCGCTTGAGGGACCCTTGAAAAGCAATTTTCTGAATAGAGTCGCCATAATCAAGGCGAAGACTACTCCTAAAATGTACATGCTCCAAACTACACCAGCAGCGTAGGCTGGAAATAGGGCGCCAGCCACAACGAGGTATACTGGAAGCCTAGCTGAGCATGATATGAGGGGACAGACAAGCGCCGTAGTTTTCCTATCGTTCTCGTCTTCAATGGTTCTCGTCGCAATTATTCCCGGCAGGTTGCATCCAAAGCCTAAGATTAACGGGAGCAGAGACTTACCAGTAAGATGAAGCTTATGCATTATTTTATCTACTACGAAGGCAGCCCTAGCCATGTAGCCTATATCCTCGAGCAATGCGAGAAATATGAAAATAAAAGCCAGATTTGGCACGAACACTAGGATTGAGCCTACGCCAGTTATGATGCCATCGGCGAGCAGGGAGCCAGCCAGCCCAGGCATAGTTGCAGCTAAATCATAGAGGAAGCAGCCGAAAAACCAGTCTATTAGGTCGCAGAGTGGAGCTGCAACGTCGAATGCAAACTTAAAGGCTATGTATAGAGCTGTAAGCATAATTGGTATGCCGAAAACTTTGTGGGTTACGACATAATCAACCATGTCGGTTAGGGTTATAGGCTTCCTAACTAAAACTCCAACGCACTCTTTAACCAGCTGAGAGACAAATTCATACCTTTTCTCAACTATGTAGTCTTCCAGATCTCTTCCAAGCGAACTTTTAAGTTTTTCTCTGGCTTCTGCAGCCTGACTCAATATTTCACGGGATAGGGGTGAAAGCTTAATTTTATTCTCAACGTCTGAGTCTCCCTCAAGAAGTTTAATGGCTACCCAGCGCGAGTTATATTTTCTGGCAAGTTCCAAGTCTTTCTCGACTATTCTTGAAAGCCTGCTTATCTCGCTTTCAACCTCACCGCCATAGTCAACCAAACCTACAGGCCTTTTTCTGTGTTCAGCCGCCTTAATAATCGCCTTCTTAAGCTCCTCTATTCCACGCCCTTCCACAGCTATGGTTGGAATTACTGGTACGCCAAGCATCTGAGAGAGTTTTTCAAAATTTACTTCATACCCTTGGTTAGCTGCTAGGTCTACCATGTTTAGACAGACGACAACGTTTGCACCCATTTCGATAAGGGAAACTGTGAGGTATAGGTTTCGCTCAAGGTTTGCGGCATTAACTATGTTAACTACCACATCCGGGTTTTCCTCCACTATGAAGTTTCTGGCTATGAGTTCGTCGACGCCGTAGGCTGTTAGGCTGTAAATTCCAGGTAGGTCAACAACCTCCAAGTAATGTTCGTTGACTTTAAGCTTTCCAACCTTCTTCTCAACTGTTACCCCAGGCCAATTTCCAACCCAGGCCCTTCCACCCGTAAGCTCATTAAAAAGAGTAGATTTCCCAACGTTTGGATTCCCAGCAATAGCAATCTTAAACTTTTTTGCAGCTAGCTGTAAAGTTCTCCCCTCCAAATTCTCAACCCCGATTTTCTACGAAAACTTTCATGGCCATCCCGAAACCTAGCACCACCCTCCAACCCTCAACATAGCCATTACCATTAACAACTTCAACTATCACCGGCCCTGGAGGTGAGGATTTAACAACCCTCAAAGTTGAACCTTGAGTTAGACCGAGTTCAGCTAGCCTGCGAGTAAGCCCTTGTCCAGCCCTAACCTTAACTATTTGGACTAAGCTGCCCTCATTAGCGAAGGTTAGTGGGATCATTCCTCTACCTCCCTGACAACTATGACGGAGGCCTCACTCTTTCTAATGGTCAAATTGAAGCCTTTCGCCTCGAGGTCTAAGGGATCCCCTAAAGGCGCGACATTAACAAGTTTAACCCTGGTTCGGGGCACCAGACCCATATCCATTATTCTCCTCCGAACAGCTCCAGAGCCCTCTAAGCGAACAATTTCGTAGGTTTTACCTACCTTAGCTTCTGCCAGTCTAAACTCCTTAGTCAACTTTATCTGTTGTTAGGCTAGCCTAACTTTTATTTAAGCATTTACTGGCCTTTGCACAAAAATATTTAAAAATTTAGACGTATGCTCAAAATGTTAGGGTATCCTAACAATGGCGGTCAGTCCGTCGCGTGGTCTTCATTTCGCGTTGGGCGATCAGGCTGGGACGACTTCATCATTCCAGTGAGGATGGTGAAGCTTAACCTCTATAAGGTTTTCTACACCTTTTAATTCTCTTAGGCCGTGGGGATGGTGGAAGCCAGCTTGGAAGCCTTACTAGCGATTCTAACGGTTGCCCTGGGAATCATTGTAGCGCTGACCATTCTGCTTTTCCATTACGTTCAAAGGGAGAAACATAAACGTTTGATGAAGCTTGAAGCCTTCCTCTCAGAGGTGAGAAGGGAGGCTGAAAAGTTCAGGTTTAACATTTCAAGGCTTGAAGAGGCCTTTAAAGTTTTGGAGGGGGAGGTCTTACCAGCGGTTAGGGCTCTAAATTTTCAGGAGGCTTTAGAAAGGCTTGGAAAGGTGGGGGTGGAGGAAGCCTCTAAGGTTGACTGTGAGCTTAAAGCTTACCGTAGCCTGCTTGAAAGCCTGCGGGCTTTAAAGGAAGCGTGTCGAGACGCGGTGAGAATATGGGTTTTGGAGGCTGTCCGGGTTCATCTGCCTCAAACCATGAAGCGTTGGAAGGCTGAAAAACATGGGTTTAACCCTCTGCTCGATGAGCTTTTATCGCGCAGTTTGGCTTCGGGGATTTTCGAGGTTCGAAATGGAAGCCTTTACGAGTGGTTTAAGCTTAACCATCCAGGCCTGTTTGAAGCCTTATCGAAGCTTGTAGACCCTTCGGAAAGCCTTGAAGTATTCTTCCGAATGCTTGAGAAAACTCTTTCAGGCCTGGATTACCTTAAGGTTTTCCAGGCTAAACTGGAGGAAGCATCCAGCGCTGAAAGGTTGAAGGCGGCCTTAGAGGTGGAAAGACAGAAGCTTCTCGAACGGTTGGAAGGCTTGGGAGGGAGGCTGACGGAAGCCAAGGCTTAACCTGCCCGGTGGTTGGGGAGATGGCTGAGAGAAGCCTTGAAGCCAGATTTGGAGAAGCCTTAAAGGTTGTGGATGAATGTGAGGGAAAGAAGGGCTTTTATGCCAGCGTCTCAAACTATTCCGGCCAGTATTGGCTTAGAGACCTAGTTTTCAGCCTTCCAATCCTTTTAAGGCTGGGCAGAGTGGAGAAGGTTAAGGCGCATTTAACCCTATTTTTCGAGGCTTATAGGCGTTGGGGGAAGGTTCCAGCCCTCATCTGCGAGAGAGGAGCCCTAACCTATTTCACATGTTTTTTCAGGCTTCTTAGGAGGCCTTCCAGGCTTGCCGCCTATCCTTTAGGCTTTATGCTGCCCAACCTCTCTTCGAGAGGCTTTCAGCCTTGGACCGGAGACAGCCCTCTACTCCTCCTTATAGGTGTTCGGGAGTTTGAAGAGGCGACGGAAGACCGCTCGCTTGCGGAGGGCTTTCGGGAGGAGGCTGGAAGGCTTCTTGAAGAGGCTTCTGCGAGGGTGGAGGAGGGAAGGCTTCCTACTGGGGGAGGATGGATGGATGCCATGGCCAACTATGTGGGTAAGCCCTGCCTCATCCTGCAGGTTCTCCTTTACCGGGCTCTCAAGCTTCATGGGAGGGAGAAGCTAGCTGGAAGGCTTAGAAGCCTTATATTTGAAGCCTACTGGAGGGAAGGTTTTCTCGCAGATCTTCCTGGAGGGGACAGGCTGGACGTTCTGGGGAACGCTTTAGCCATCCTTTACAGGCTTCTCGACGGGGAGAAAGCGTTTCAGGCGGCTGAAGCCTTCAGCAGGGCTTCCACGGAGAAGGGCATCCTAAACCTTTATCCACCCTACCCGAAGAAGGTTTGCGGGCAGAAACCCCACGTATACCATAACTCCACGATTTGGCCTTTGGTGCAGGGCTATGCGGCTGAGGCCCTAGCCTCCCTTGGGCTTAAAGAGAGGGCTGAAGCCGAATATCGAAGAATTCTCAGTCTTCCAGGCTTGAATGAATGGTATGGGCTGGACGGGAAGCCTCGGGGAAGCCCTAAGCAGCTTTGGACCGCCGCCCAGGTCATTTCAGCCTGCTGGGCTTTAGGCTTCTCGGAGGAGAATCAGCTCGTTTAAAGTGTCAACCTTCACGAGTTCAACGTTTTCCAGGGAGGCTACCTCCCTTAAGGCTGAATTGAAAAGTCTGAGCTTCCCATTCCGCTTTTCAGCTACTGCCACACCTTCAGCTAGCTTTCTCCCGTCTAGGTAAACTTTGAAGAGGCACATGGCTGTTCTGAAACGGTCATATAGAAGCCGGCATTTATCCTTTTAGGCTGAGGAGGAGGCTGGTTTGAAGGTTCTCGTCTGCGGTAAGGGTGGAAGCGGGAAAAGCGTTATCACAGCCATGCTAGCCAGGGAGCTTGCCAGGAGAGGCTTTAAAATTTTAGTGGTGGACATGGACGAGTCTAACGCCACCCTGCACAGGCAGCTTGGATTCAGGTCTCCCCGAGAC
>Ga0164311_10001080_pt1 | contig 13006 bp, 8 predicted proteins | sample GuaBasSedimGuay2_FD_121796 | JGI IMG/M metagenome (GOLD analysis project Ga0164311, IMG submission 121796) | Subseafloor sediment microbial communities from Guaymas Basin, Gulf of California, Mexico - Guay2, Core 4569-9, 9-12 cm | ecosystem: Environmental > Aquatic > Marine > Hydrothermal vents...
ATGTATATGACCCTAAAATGTTCAGGCAGTCATCATAACACATTTAAAAAACGATAACTTTCTAGCTTAAATGTTAATGATAAAACTTTGGAAGTTTTAAATTAAAGTTAAAAGAATAGTAGAGAAAGTAACATGTTGAAGGCTTATCAGAATACATTATTGGTAAAGTTGGCTAATTATAAGACTAATCGAAACAGCATTCGTTTGGAGAGTGAAAGGAAATGAAAGCAAACATCGTGCTTATCTCTATAGATTGCCTGAGAGCAGATTGTTTAAGATCTATTAGTGGAAAAAATAGTATAACTCCAAATATGGATAAGTTGGCGAAGAATGGAATGTTGTTCACAAGAGCTTTTTCTACCAGTTCATGGACGCCGCCAGCATTTAAATCAATATTGGCGTCTCTTTATCCATTCTCTAATGGTGGATGCTTAAATGTTAGGAATAATGTAACTCTTCCTTTAATCATGAAGTGGTTAGGTTATAAATCGGCCGCTTTTCATTCAAATCCTTGGTTAACTGAAAGGTTTGGTTATAAAAGAGGATTTGATGATTTTTACGACTTTCTTAGTAGAGATAGTAGCTCCAGAAGATTATTACCAAAAACGCTTATACGGATGTTTAAATCTCTTAAAAATACGCTTCCCTACATTGACGCGAATCAACTAACTGAACACGCAATTAGCTGGATAAGTAAAAATAAGGAGAGAAAATTCTTTGTTTGGATACACTTTATGGATGCACATGAACCGTACATGCCTGTCGAAACTCCTCCTTCCATATTTAACATTATAAAGCGAAGAAGAATTATGGTAATAAACAAGAAAGCTAAAGAAGGGTCTATAAACGCTCATGATATAGATAAGTTAAGGAAATGGTATAAACAGAGAGTTAAGGCTATTGATAGCTGTATTGGTCACATTATTAATGTCTTAAATGAATCTAATCTTTCGGAGAATACTTATGTAATACTTTTAGGTGATCATGGTCAACAGTTCTTTGAACACGGTACGTTCGGCCACGGTCTCCAACTTTATAATGAATTAATTCATGTTCCTTTAATCATACTCGGCCCTAATGTTGAAAAGCAACGTATAGAGAAATCAGTAAGCTTGGTGGATATTACACCCACTATTTTAGACATACTAAAATATAATGTGAAAAAATTCCATTTTCATGGACGAAGCTTGTTTACCTACATACATCAGGACAGGGAGAGAGAGGTGATAAGCGAGGAAGGAAGGAACAGTAGATGGGGTCCTGAAAGAGGAGTTGATGCCAAGCTAGAATCCCGATGTCGAAAGATCTCTCTTATCTTGGGTAACTGGAAGTATATATATAATGCTGAAGGAAAAGATGAGCTTTATAATTTAAGGAGAGATTTTAATGAGAGAAACAACTTAATTGATCAAGAAATTGAAATAGCTGTGAGAATGTTGGATAAAATTAAAAAGTTTATTGCTTGGCTTGAAAAAACTAACAGCAAAATTAGTATTTTAAGACAAAAGATTAATAGAATGAAGCTCGAGAGGAAAATCCCTTAAGCTTAAATTTAAATGTAATTAACGGAAAAACAAAATAAAGAATAAAAGAAATCCTTATAACGAAAGGCTTGATGTGTGGAGACTTATGTATAAAAACTTTAATTAAATATATATGGAGGTTGAGTTTCCATGAAAGGTGTTATTTTACACGGGGGCCATGGTACTAGACTTCGTCCTTTAACTCATACTGGTCCTAAGCAGCTCATTCCTGTTGCTAATAAGCCTATTTCGCAGTACGTACTAGAGGATTTAAGGAATTCGGGTATAACTGATATTGCTATCATTTTGGGAGATATTTATCCGGAGAAAGTTAAGGAGCATTATGGTGACGGTAGTAAGTTTGGCGTTGGGATAACGTATATTTATCAGGATAGACCTAGGGGTATTGCTCATGCTGTTAGCTTATGTAGAGATTTCGTAGGTGATGATTCTTTTGTGGTTTATTTAGGTGATAATCTTTTGAAGGGTGGCATTCGGAGATATGTTGAAAAGTTTAGGTCTTCAAATATGGATGCTATGATTCTTTTATGTGAAGTTAATGAGCCGCAGCGTTTTGGTGTTGCTCAATTCGATGAGAAAGGTAGGCTTGTTAGGCTTGTTGAGAAGCCTAAGGTTCCGCCGAGTAATTATGCTTTAACTGGTATATATTTCTTTAAGCCTGTTATTTTTGAGATGATTAAGCAGTTGAAGCCTTCTTGGAGAGGTGAGCTTGAGATAACTGATGCTATACAACTTCTTCTTGAAAATGGGTATAATGTTGGTTATGATTTTGTTTCTGGATGGTGGAAGGACACCGGGACATTTCAGGATATTCTTGACGCTAATAGACTTGTTCTCGATGAAAAAGCTGAGGCTAAGATCGAAGGGATTGTTGAAGATGGTGCAGTTGTTGAGGGAAGAGTGATTATTAAGAAGGATGCTGTTATTAAAAAGAATAGTGTTGTTAGAGGGCCTGTGTGTATTGGTGAGGGAACTATTATAGGGCCCAATACGTATATAGGGCCTTACACTAGTATTGGAAGAAAATGTAAAATTGAGAATTCAGAAGTTGAAAATAGTGTGATTTTAGATGAAGTTAAAATTATAAATATTAAAGAAAGAATTACTGAGAGTTTGATAGGATCGCATTGTAAAATAGTTGGTGGAAACACTAGACCTACAGGTCATAGATTTGTCTTAGGTGAACGAGCTAGTGTAATCTTATGAGGCTTTCCTGAAAGCTTTAAAGTGTTGGTTTGAGGTGGTTTTTTGAGGATCTTGGTTACCGGGGGTCTCGGTTTCATTGGAAGTAATTTTATACATCATATGTTGGGGAAATATGATGACATAGAGATTATTAATGTTGATAATTTATCTTTTGGCTCTAATCCTGATAATCTGAGGGATATTGAACAGGACAAGAGGTATAGTTTTGTTAAAGGTGACATTAATGATGACAAACTATTTTCTAAGGTAATGAAGGATGTTGATGTTGTGGTTAATTTTGCGGCTCAAACTCATGTGGATAGAAGTATAGCTGATCCATCTCCCTTTTTATCAAGTAATACGATAGGGGTTGTTTCTCTTTTAGAAACGATTAGAAAGACGAATAATGATATTCGGTTTTTGCATATTTCTACCGATGAGGTTTATGGTGATATCGAAGTTGGGTCTTTTAGGGAGGAGGATAGACTTAAGCCTTCTTCGCCCTATGCTGCTTCCAAGGCTGCAGCGGATATGTTTATATTGGCCTATCATAGAACCTATGGTCTTGATACTGTTATAACGCGTTGTACTAATAATTTTGGGCCTTATCAGTTTCCTGAGAAGCTTATACCAAAGACTATAATAAGAGCTCAAATGAATATGTCTGTTCCTATTTATGGAACTGGGGAGAATGTTAGGGATTGGATTTTTGTTTTAGATTTTTGTGAAGCTATAGATTTGTTGTTACAAAGGGGTAAGAGTGGAGAAATTTATAATGTTTCGGCTGGGAACGAGTATCCAAATATAGAGGTTGTTAGAAGAATTCTAAGGATTTTGAATAGGCCTAAATCTCTTATAACTTTTGTAGAGGATAGACCGGGTCATGATATAAGGTATAGTTTAGATTCTTCTAAGATAAGGAGTGAAGTTGGCTGGAAGCCGAAGTATAGTTTTGATGAAGCGTTGGAGAAGACTGTTAGATGGTATCTTGAGAATGAGTGGTGGTGGAAACCTTTAGCTACTGAGAAGGTGCTTCATCCAACGCCTTGGAGGTTGAAATGGAGTTGAATCTTCTGGTTACTGGAGCTAGTGGTCTTCTTGGATCTAAAATTGTTGAAATAGCTGTAACTAGAGGATGTGAAGTTTATTCGGCTTACAATGAGCATCATCCTTTACTGGGAAAACCAGTAAAACTGGATATAACAGATCAAGTTAGTGTAAGACGAGTGATAAATGAGTTAAAGCCTGAGGTTATTATTCATGCGGCAGCTATGACGAATGTTGATAAGTGCGAATTAGAAAAAGATTTAGCTTTAAAAATAAATTATGAAGGAACGGCTAATATTGCCCGTGCAACTAAAAGTGTCGGCGCCTTCTTAATATATATTTCAACTGATTACGTTTTCAAGGGTGATAAAGGGTTTTATAAAGAATGTGATGTAACTGATCCGATAAATTTCTATGGATATTCGAAGTTAAAGGGTGAAGAAGCTGTTAAGGAAATCCTTGATGAGTATTGTATTGCTAGGACTAGTGTGCTTTATGGTTCTAAACCGGCTAGAGGTAAAGTTAATTTTGTCCTCTGGTTAATTGATAAGCTTAGAAAAGGCGAATCTGTTAAGATAGTTTCTGATCAGTTTATTTCACCTACATTTAATACGAATTTAGCTGAGATGCTTCTTGAAGTTGCTGATAGAAAGCTTACTGGTATTTATCATTTGGCTGGGGCATCTAGAGTTAGTAGGCTTGACCTAGCTTTTGAGTTAGCTGAAGTTTTTAACCTCAATAAATCGCTTGTGCATCCAGCTAAGATGGGTGATATGAATTGGGTTGCCAAGAGGCCGAGAGATTCTTCTCTTGATGTTTCAAAGGCAATTAAAGCTCTGAAGAATAAGCCTTTGATGCTGCGTGAAGCGTTGACTAAACTTAAATTTGAGTTGGAGGGAACTTAAGAAATGCTTCCTGGAATCGTCATAAGACCTATTAAAAGATTTGCTGATGAGAGAGGTTTTTTCTCCGAAATTTTGCGTGTGGACTGGAAAGATTTGTTAGGTGAAGATGAAATTGTACAAGCAAATTTTTCAATAACGTATCCAGGTATAATTAGGGCTTGGCATAGGCATAGGCGAGGTCAAACTGATTATTTTCTTGTGATTCGTGGTACGGCGAAAATTTGTGCGTACAATGATGAAACCTCTGAACTTGCAGAAATTATATCTACGGGGATCAATTTGCAAATTGTGAAAATACCTGGTCATTATTGGCATGGCTTCAAAGCTGTGGGAGTTGAACCAGTCTGGCTCATATACTTCGTTACTCGGCTATACGATTATAAGAATCCTGACGAAGAGCGTAGGCCATGGAATGATCCAACAATTATCCCTAAATCTATAAACGGTAAAGCAGATGATCCTCGTGTGGGGAAGCCATGGAACTGGGATTACCCTCCCCACAAATAGATTTTATTATGGCAGCTTGTTTCTAACGTATTGAACATCCAGTTAATTGTATTTAATGTAGTTGTATATGGTTGATCGCAGAGAAGGAAGAATATTTGTTATTATTTATTATTTTTCTTAGCCATTGCGTATAATAGGAGGGCTACAAGTATAGAAAAAATTCCGGCGAGAATGGCTGTGGTGGAGATTATCATCGTGCCAACTGCAAGCTGTTTTACTTCATAATATCTTTGGATAACATACCATAGAAGTGTTAGTCCAAAACCTAGTGAGACGATACCCGGGACACCTAATAGGAGAAGGGGATGTTTTATGGCTATAAAATTAAGGATTGATGCAACAACGTTGAAGCCGTGTCGAAGAGGATGGTGAGTAGAGCTTTCAATACCCTTATATCTACAAAATATGGGAACCTCTACAATACTTAATTTTTTCTCCGCTGCCTTGAGGAGAATCTCTGTGCTCACAGACATGCCAGTCTCTCCTATTTCCAACTCTTCTAAAGCTCTCCGAGAATATGCTCTAAAGCCGCTCTGAGCGTCGCTTAACTTTTGATTCCCAGTAGCTTTACGCGTAAGAAAAGTAATGGTTTTTATGCCCAAACGTCTATAAAAGGGGACTTCATTTACACTTTTTGAGTCTAAGAATCTAGAACCAATAACGATATCCGCGTCATTATTTAATATTGGCTTAATGAGTTTTGGAATCTCTTCGGGATCGTGTTGACCATCTGCATCTAATGTTACCATAATATCTGCGCCTAACTCTCTCGCTGTTTTAAAACAGGTTTGTATTGCCGCTCCATAACCTTTCCTCACATCGTGTCTTACAACAAAAGCTCCTAAACGTCGTGCGATCTCACCAGTTAAATCTTCGGAACCGTCGTCTACAACCACGACCCTATCTACGAATTTTTGCGCAAGTAGTATTATTTTTGCAATAGTTTTCTCTTCGTTATACGCTGGTATACATGCAATCACTCTTTTCCTGTTCTCAGTAGACATTAAAACCCCTCGTCCAAAACACTAATACAGAATACAAAATATTCAAGTATATATAGTTTAAGTTCATATTTTTTGAAGTAATAACATCGTAACTAAACTAGGATTTTCTACAGTAAAATATGTAAAAACGTTAGCTCACTATTAATTAAAGTTTAGATTAGAGCTATGTAATCTATTTGAATGTAGCTTTCCGTGTTAATTGTATTCCGATTTTGGAAAGCTATTCTTATTCTCCATATAGGCATATCTGGTGAGAGTTTTATTACAAGATAGGTATATTTTGTCGATGACACATATTTTGCAAAGTTTGTTCCTGCTAACCATTGTGTGTCTGACCATACTTCGACAAGAAAATCTAAGGAATCTACGTTTCCCTGTACTCTCATTATTAAGTATTTTGTTTGATATATTGGCTGCGAAAACCATCTTTCTATAGTAAGACATTTGTTTGAGTATAATGGTGTCAATGTTACGTTCAATACACCGCTTTCATTCACTATTTGATGTTTAAAGTCTATATAACCAGATACTACCTTCCATTCCTCTAGTCTAAAGTTATCCTCTAGCCATATGCTATTATTTTTTATTATTTGTTCTATTTGCGTTAAACTTTTAATTTGTACCTTATATATTCCTAGTTCTGAAATTTTTTCTGTAATTTGATATTCTAGTGGGCTCATTTGATACAATTTATCCGGTATCACTATTATTTTCTCTGCTATGTCTCGATATTTTTTGTTGTACTCGTCGGGTAGATTTTGGAGCAAATGTAAAAGCGGCGCATCATACACTATGTTTCCCACAGTCGCTATTGCCCACTTATAGTAATTGCTGTAACCCTCATCACTTATAGAAAGTGGGCAAATATCTATACACACTATTACATTGCGATTTTCAAAGCCATAGTGTTGTTCTATCCAGTATAATTGTTGCATTACATCATTTGGAGGCCTAAATACATGATCAGGAATATATGCGTGTGGCAACATTGCTGTAAAACATGCCAAGAATATTAGTAAAGGAAAAACCACATTTCCTATCGATTTCATACTTAAGTATGTTTTAATTTTGTGGATTATTGTTTGTGTTCCATGAGCTGCTAGAATTGCGATGGGCATCAGGCAAATTAACCTGTAGGGCCAATAGTATAGGGCGGTTATCATTGTTGTAGATGTTACTATTAACCATGAAATCAGTAGTTTCGTATAGGAAGTTTGTTTTTGATGCATGATCGCAATTATTCCAATAATAGCTAATATAAGTATGTAGGGATTTTCTTGCGAAGTATATTCCCACTTATCTGGGGCCAAAAATAAACTAAACATCTTAAGTGTTCCTAATATTAATCTAGGTTTATATATTACAAAAATGATGGTAGGAGTGTAAATAATAAGTGTCCTTTGAAAATTTTTTCCAAAACCCTTATCTATTGTAATTTCTAGCAAATTATATACGAATATAATTGATGTTACAAACATAAATGCCCATACATGTGTCAACGAAACACTCATCAAAAGCATTGAAGTTACCACAATATATTTTGGCTTTATTTTTGTCAGTTCTATTGTCCTAATATATAGTGAGAGAGCATACATTGTTAAAGCCCATGCCATATAGTTTGAATATAAGTCCAATGATAACCTTATTGTTGCATAAGTTAACGGAGCATATATTGCGGCGAGAAGTGACAATAATCTATTTTTTGTTCCAGTTAAAACTAGGAAATATACGCCAATTACATAAAAAATTCCTATTAATGGTGTTAATAGCACCATCAGATTTTCTGGTGCTATTCTGAATATTGTAGTTATACTGAACATTATTAGGAGTGCTAGCGACCTATTCCAGTATCTTTTTAATATTTGCATGGGATTTTGTTGCATTTTCTTAAGTATATAGGTATACCATGCTGTGTCGTAGCCTTGTGGAACCCACAATATCATGTAACGATACGTAAATACAATCAAAGTTACAACTGTTAATAGGAACAGATGTAATATGTATATTTTCCAATTCTTCTGTTCTATCTTTATATTTTCTACTTCATTTTCTTCCATGTTTTGTTTATTTTTAACTCCAACTATATAACGGATAATTACAAAAGCGATCCAAGTATATGCGTATACGATGTATAGGTCTTGTGAAAATTGAAACATGGTTTCGTGAATTTCCAAAACTGTTCGAGTTAATATGAAAATTGCTTCATTCTCCATACTGTAGTTGTAGAAAGGTTCTAATTCCCATATTACAACAACTAAAAGTATTATTGTTAAAGAAAACAAAAAAGCGACTAAGGCATTTTCCAAAATTTTATAGGGAAACATCGTTTTTATCTTACTTTTTATATTCAACTCCGACTTTTCCTCCTGAGATAGATATGTTTCTAATGGTTATCTTTTGATAAATTTTTATTGATACTTTTGGTTATTACCTCTTTATCTCAAAATGTAACTCTTCGAAATCATTTTAATGATGTATCTTTCTAGTTTTTGTTAAATTTAATCGCTTTTTCCTTTTTGTTACATTAAGCAATTGTTGAATGATCATATAAGCTACTGTTATCGTCCATGATGTAAATGTTATAATCAATGTTAGCTTACTATTCGTTGTTGTAGTTATTTGTATTCGTATGGTGTGATCCCCTTTTGGTGTTTTTATCGCAATTATTTGAGGATAGGCGGTTTCCACTTGTACTGATCGATTGTCCAACGTTATTTTTAAGTTTTTGTCGTATGTTACTGGTATGACTATCCAGTAATCTTGGGGTAGTTGAATGCGAATTTCTAATATATCTGTTTTCTGAATTACTTGTATTTTGTTGATTTTTTCCGTGTTCAACGGGATTTGTTCTTTATTCTTGGGTACGTAAGTTAGAGCATGGACGGGTGTATAGTTTTCTATTCTGAAAAGATATCTATGTGTGTAATTTTCTAGTAAAGTTACTTGGTTTGTTCTATTCGCAGTTCTGAGCATTGATTTGAGTATTTCTTGAGTTAACTCAGGAAACACTGGGTCTTTTCCGTCAACTATGATATATTTCACTCCCAAGTACCGTATGAGGTTTATAGTTTCTTTTGGGTTTGCTGTTAGGTTTCTTTCTAGGTAGGCGTATTTATCATAGGTTATTAAGCTTCCAAGAGTGTTAAATACTTCTGGTGGAAGACATTGAGGGTACCAGCCATTTAGCGTAGGATGATTAGTATATAGTGGAGTTAATGCGCCCCATGGTTCTCGTGGCAAGAAAAGTACTCTAAACCATTCAGGATCTTCTCTTATCGTTTGATATAACTCATCATAGGTTTCGGGATGTACAGGATTATATGGTTGATAAAGAACTCCTATGAGTAATGTTATTGTTATGAGTATTATGGCAAAAATCTTGAGGATGCGGATATTTTTTAACTTTGAAATATAGTATGCTCCTATGAAAACTATTACAAAACCGGAGACCGTGAGAACTCTATCTCCTCCTATTATTGAGAAGGGATATATTTGAAGGGTAGAAAAAACTAAAGTTATTATAATTATTAAGACCATGATTTCAAAAGATTTTTCCCAATGCGGCTTCTCAGCTTTCTCCTTTTCCTTTCCTCTAAACTTAAGATATGTAAATATCACCGCTAAATAAGCAATAATAGTTAACTCCACTTGTAATATCGATACTCCATAAGAATTTCTTAACCACTCTACTAAATGTTCAACATGAGATAAAGGGGTAAGCACTGGCAAAATGGTACCTTCCGCAGTTAAGTAAGCATGGAGAAAAGAAACGGTGAGAGCCGCTGAACATACACCAATTTTAAAGAGTTTCATCACTTGTTTCTTTAAGAGAATCCATATTGATGTTAAAATTGTCATCCAAAAACCAACAGCCATGTTTAAGAGTATCATTGAAGCTAGTATCAACGCTGTTACAGTATCATTTCTGTTTTGGTTTGTTTGACCTATTTTGTGAAGTTGTACGAGATATTGTGGTATTATTATGGTTGTTAAAGCTTGACCTACAGATCCCCAAAGATAAAAAGGTACTATATGAGCTGGTGAATATATATAGACTGTAGCAAAAACTATTGAAACTGTTCTATTCTTAGTAAAGTATTTTAGAGCTTTATAGGTAGATATGTAAGCTAAGGGTGTTATTAAACTTAACAAGATTTTTGCTGTTAACCAGAATGGTGTTACTAAACTTAGGGTTGCAAGAATATAGTAGAAGAGGGGTGAATAGCTTCTTAAAAATGGGTTACCGAGATACCATGTCCAGTCCCATTGGCCCCAAAGCCATATGGGCATAGTTTTTATTTGTTGTCTAAGTATCCACGCCTTATATAAGTGGGTTAAGGTATCGTTCCCTGTGTTTACTATGTCAAGATTTAGTATTATAAGTAAAATTGGTAACAGAACCAGTATATGAGGTAAAATTTGAGTAATTTTTCTTTCATATTCTATCTTTTTGGATCTGATTAGTTTTTGATAGAGTTTCCAGTGTTTTTCTGCGCATTTTTCAGCTGTTCTTTCTTCTGCAAGTTTTCTAAGATTCTCTGAATATCTTACCCTTTTTTTATCGTTTTTTAATAATTCTATTATTGCATTTGCAAGACTTCCAGTATCTTCAGGTTCCACTAATTTTCCGTTTTCCTCATTCTTCACTTCCGAAAATTGTAGAGTTTTTGCCGCTATTACAGGAGCTCCAAAGTTCATTGCAAGATGCAGTATTCCACTAGCTGAGTAATAAGATTTCCCCTTTTCGTAAGGTAACACTAATATGTCGGCTGCACCAAAAAAGGTTGGAACTTCTTGATCTGGAATATATTTTGTCAAAAATATTACGTGATCCTTTAATTCAAGCTTTTTTACAAGTTGTTCTAACTCTTTTATATATTGTTCTCCCTGATATAGTTCTCCCGTTTGTATCGCTCCAACTATTAGTAGGACACTATTTGGAAATAGCTTTTTTACTTTTTGAAGAGCTTTTATAACATTTTCATATCCTTTGCCTTTTCTTATTAATCCGAAAAGAAGAATGACTTTTTTGTCTTGGAGACTTAATTTTCTCTTTGCTTCATTTTGGCTTATTTTTGGTAGTTTTTTAACAAAGTGTGGGATTACTACAACTTTATTGGATAAAATTTTATACTGTTTTACGAGGGTTTTTTTCATATTTTTATTATGTACTATGACTAAAGTGCTTGCTTTGGCATAAAGTTTTGTTAGAAATTTTATAACAGTTTTAACCAGTTTTAATGGATATTTTATGTTGAAGGTCTTTAATGTTTCTTCTGTTAAACGATTGAGGTCAAAAACTGTATGAAAGGTTACTAGAGTTTTTTTACCGAAAAGTTTTAGGAAAAAGAGCACGAGAGCATAAATAAGATTTGCAGGTAATGAGCCGAAGATTAGCCATTCATGTTGAAGATGTATAACCTTATAGTCCTTCTTAAATATTCTATAAAATATTTTAATTGGGGACAGTGGATCTAAACCCTTGCTCCAAACCTTCTCGTATCTTACATTCCCTTGATAAAAATCATTGGAAAGTATAATTATTTTATCTCTCTTCTCTTTAGGTAATGCGCTGTAAAGATTTTCTGTGTATATTCCTATACCGCATTTTGTTGATGGTGATGTACTTATAACCGCTATCTCTGCTTCCTCTTTCAACGACTGCAACCCCAAAAGTAAAGTTAAACGATTGAGAATATATCTAAAACATTACATATTACTGTTTTGTAAGCTAAAAGGTAATATTTTATATGTTTTGTTAAATGTTTTTGTTTTAAAAAGCTGAAATGCTAATTGAAGATGCGTTCTGAATAGTAGTATATCTGATTTTTACTTTAGTATCGCTTTTTGATGCTGTTTATTTTGGTCTCGAATTTTTGGTTTATAGCCAATAACTGTATTTTTGTAAACTTCATGTTCGAGTAATGGTTTTTGCCTTACATCGAAAATTACTCATCCATATTTTTCAATATTTGTGAAGAATAAATCTGGATGAAAGAGCCGCTATGCTTACTTACAACAAATTCCTATTTAAAACAAAACTTCTAATAATTAGCAATTGAGTTGTTATTATCGTGTTTTCCATGTTAGCCAGATGTTCATTGCGTAGTTCCATATGACTGCTCCTGTTGCTCCAAAGAAGTTTGATATGAGATAGTATACGTTGAAGACATTTGTAAATAGCCATAGAATGGTTATGTTTATTAGTAGGCCTCCTAGGCAGAATACATTATATTTTATAGCTCTTAATACTGGATTGGTGGGTTTGGCAGCTTTTTTACCTTTAAAGATCCATATTTCACTTAGGGCGAAGCTGAATAGTATCATGGCTTCTAAACTTAGAATGGAGGAATATAGGTAATGTAGGTTAAGATAGTTTGTTAATGCGAGGAAGAAAAAGATGTTTACAAATAGTGATAGTATGCTTATTGCCATGTATCTAACTAGTTTTACGACTTCTCCTACGGTTTCTGAAAGTCTATATAAGTGTCTTAAGAAGTTTGTATATTCGCCTACTGTTAACTTACTTTTTCCTGTTCCTCTTGTTCCAAAGGTAAAGGGGATTTCTGCTACCTCTTCGTAGCTTCCTTTAACTAAGATTTCTAAAAGAATTTTGTATCCAACTGGGTTTAGCTCTGCTCCTTCGATTACTTCTCTTCTGAGAATGAAGTAGCCTGAGAGGGGATCTTTTATACTTCTTGCTTGTGGTACTAAGACTTTTGTTAGAAATCGTGCTCCTTTGGATACTATTTTTCGTCTTAGTCCCCAGTTTTCTATTTTTCCTCCTTTTGCGTATCTGCTTGCAACTACGATG
>Ga0164311_10001082_pt1 | contig 13000 bp, 6 predicted proteins | sample GuaBasSedimGuay2_FD_121796 | JGI IMG/M metagenome (GOLD analysis project Ga0164311, IMG submission 121796) | Subseafloor sediment microbial communities from Guaymas Basin, Gulf of California, Mexico - Guay2, Core 4569-9, 9-12 cm | ecosystem: Environmental > Aquatic > Marine > Hydrothermal vents...
GTGTATAGATAGAGACAATGACTTTGGCGAAAAAGCAGGTTTTGAGTCACCAATTATAGGAAGAGAAGAAAATCTGAGGGCTGCCCAGGCTCTGGCATTGGCAGATCCAGAAGATTCCGATGCAAATTGTTTATTTGCAGCAATAGCAACATACGATAAACTGGATGATGCAGAAATTGTTACAATATGCGGCGATACTCATGTTGGCATGGAATCTGACATGAAAATTGCTTCTCAGCTTGATGAGGTTCTGGAAAAATTAAAGCCTGATCGCCTCATATTAATAACAGATGGCGCAGAAGATGAATACATCATACCAATAATAGAATCCAGAATGAAAATCGATACAGTAAAGAGAGTTGTGGTGAAACAGAGCCAAACGCTGGAGGGAACATATTATTTAATAAAACGCCTCATGGATGATGAAAAACTGCAGCGCCGATTCATGCTTCCCATATCAATAATTTTGCTGATATGGGGCATCTCCGCCATACTGGGCTCATTATCAATAGGAATTTCCACAATTCTGATTGTCTTGGGCATTTATCTGCTTGTTAGAGTAATGCATCTGGAAAATGTGATTGCTAAAATTGGAAAGGAAATATTAACGGGCTTGAAAATGGGCAGAATGACCATATTTTCTGCAATCCTTGCAATTTTCATAATAGTCATTTCTTTTGTTTCCACAGCCAAAGTGATGGCAGGGAAAGAAATAGAACCAGCAGAATATGCCATACGATTCATAAATGGAGTGCTGTGGTGGCTTGTGGCCGCCATTCTGCTTGTTGCTGCCGGGCATTTCATTGATGCATACTTTAAGGAAAAGAAAGTACTGTGGAACTATTCTATTCTGCCCTTTAGCCTGATAGCATTTGGCCTCATTCTGTCTGCTTCGCTGAATATTCTTGTTGAAATAATTCATGAACGCTCTCTCCACTCAATATTTACCGAGCTTGTTCTTTCTGTGCCATTTATTGCCAAAATTATAGGAGGATTGCTAATTGCTTTTATAGGTAGTGTGCTATACCACATTATTGAGGACATGTACAAGGAGGAAAAAGAATGATATGGCTTATTATTGCGATTTTTGCAGCATGGGGTATTGTGCTGTATATTGCAAAAAAGAAGGGCGAAAAATACGGCTTTGATTTGATGGGGCCACTATTAATGTGGAAAACAGAAAAAGGTAAAAAGTTCATAGACAGAATTTCAAGAAAAAGAATATGGAAGCATTATGGCAATGCAGCCATCATAATATGCATTGTTGCAATGTTTTTTACCACGTTGCTCATAATATGGAATGTTATTATTGCATTCAGCATTCCTCCGGAAGCTGCACCATCTCCCCGCCTCATTTTGGGCATACCTGGAATAAACCCCATCATACCTATAGGATATGGAATACTTGCTCTGGCAATTGCAATAATAGTTCATGAATTCTCTCACGGTATTCTTGCAAGATTTGGAAAAATAAAGGTGAACTCTCTGGGCTTGCTTTTTTTAATTTTTCCTGTGGGTGCCTTTGTTGAGCCAGATGAGGAAGAGTTAAAAAACACAAGCAGAATGAAAAGGAGCAGGGTATTTGCAGCAGGACCTGCATCAAATATTATACTGGCTCTAATATGTATTCTTTTGCTCGGATTTATTCTTGCCCCTTTCATCACTCCAAAAGCAGATGGTGTAATTGTTGCAGGAGATGGCTATGGACTTGAAAAATGGGGCATCATAACTGAATTAAATGGAGTGAAGATAAGTGACAAAAAGGAATTTACTAATGTTACACACATCCTTCAGCCAGGAAAATTTTACAATATTACCCTTGTGTATGGAGAAAATGTAACGCAGAAAAGATTTTTACATGGAATATATGTTGCAGCTGTTGTTGAAAATTCTCCTGCGGAAAATGTGCTAGAAGTGGGCAGCATAATTTACAGAATAAATGATGTTTTAATGGGAAGCAGAGAAGGTTTCTTTAAATTCATGAATTCAACACATGCCGGAGATGAAATAATCATTGAATTCTATTATAATGGTTCCTTTTTCAATAAAACAGTAACACTTGCTGATAAATACGATTTTATTAGAATTGGAGAGAACAAGGGCAAGGGTTTTCTGGGAGTAGAGGCATATGGCATACAGGATATTGTCGTGGATGCAAATTATTTTCCAAAAGTCTATAATCCTTTTAAGGGAAGATTTTTACCATATCTTGCCTTGCCATTTACCGGCTTGTCTCCTCCACCAAAGGAACTTGCAAATCTTTATACACCATCTCCTCTATTCTGGAAGGTATATAATATTCTTTACTGGATATTCTGGCTTAACTTTGCAATTGGCACATTCAATGCTCTGCCAAGTGTTCCATTAGATGGAGGCTATATTTTCAAAGATGGTATGAGCTATGTAATTTCAAAATTTAGGGTAAAGAGAGAAAGGGCAGAAAAAATCTCAGCCATTCTAACCAATGCAATATCAATAATTATGTTCCTCTGCATTTTCTCCATAATAATTGTTCCAAGGCTGCGAGGTTTTATTTCTTTTTGATGAATAGAAAACTAATGCAAACCAATATAAATAATATTAATGGAGGTAATATCCAGACTGTTTCACTGACTTTTTTCTCTTCCTTTTCATAATATTTTACCAGTTCTTTTGTCTCTGTAACATAATAATAATCATATTTTCCATCGCCATCAACATCAAACAAAATTTCATCTATGCCGTCGTTATTAACATCCTGCTTACTGGTTTCTCTGGTTATATTATCATCTCTATCCCAGTATACATATTCATTTTTCTCTTCTATCCATAAAAGATATCCATATTCATCTCCCACACTAACATTTATTGTCTGACTGGCATTCTGTGGATCTGCTCCCAGGTCTACCTCAACAATATCTGGCACATCGTCCAAATCATAATCAACAGGGATTTCAAAATAATTTGTTGACGAAACATTGTAATTTGCATTTGCTGACGCATCAATGGCTTTTATGTAATAGTAGAACTTGCCTGTCTTATCATATTCTTTTTCACAATAGTAAATTTTATTCTTGCCCTCTTTCATCTCATATATTTCTTCATTATCGCCATGTTTAACTATAAGCAGGGCTTTCTGTATGCCGCTCTCATCATCTATAAGGGCAGAAATATTAACCTTGCCAAATATCACTTGCACAGCAGTTGGTGGATCAATTGATATTGCTTTTATTATTGGAGGATCGGTTTCGATGTCTTCATATACAATTCTGAATGTTTTTTCTTCACTCTCTTTCATATTCTGCAGGGTGGCAGTATCCCATGCTCTTATAACAAAACTGTAATATCCTATTTCATTGATTGAAATGTTGATGTAATAGATATCTGTGGCTCCAATTCTTTTCATGCAATAGGTTTCTTCCTTGATATCATTGAAAATCGCAACAATTGCTCTGTCGATTGTTGTATTTTCATCAAAGATAGTCGCAGATATATTTACATTTTTACCCATTGCCTGAATATCGGGCTTTATTCTTATGCTCTCTATAACAGGCGGGTTGAAATCTGTTTCTCCTCCCACCTTTATATCTTTTATTACAATGTTATTCTTTAAATTCCTTTCTTCCTCGCATCTCACTTCCACTTTTATATGATATATGCCTTCCTCTGCCTTCCATGGATATACGACTTTTTCCCAGCTTTTTCCTTCAATAAATTTCTCAATGCTTCCGTTCGTGATTAAAATAAATTTATCATCGCCCTCTCCTTTCTCAAATATCCTTATTTTTGCTGAAGCATTTGCATACCCTATATTATGGACAATGATTGAAATATTGAATGTTTCATTTGCCACCGGATGGCTTGGCATGAAAGCAACATCTTCCATATCAATTTTTAAATCTGGACGCGGCTCAACCTGAATGGAGGAGGCATACCAGTTATCCTTCATGTTCCACTCTGGTATCTCCCCCTTTTCATTTACCCTCGCTATAATTTTCCATGTTCCTTCATATTCTTCCTTTCCATAAATGGCAGTCCATTCAAATTCAACCTTCTTAACTTCATCCACTGCCAATCCAGCAATGGATTTTCTCATTTTTATGTAATCCCCTTCTTCCTGATATATAGCCAAGCTAACATTTATTGGCACATCCTCTGGAACTTCTTTTGGACCATGATTTGTAACATACAGCACAAACTTTCCTTCTTCACCTTCTTTAAGTTGCGATGGTTGCTCTAGCTTAAAAATGTCAAGATTTGCTGCTGCATCAACATTTATCAGGAAGCTTTTTTCTATTCTGTAATCAGACCCATCTGCTATTATAATATCCAGCCTCCATTTTCCTATCTCATCGCCTCCAGTAAAGGTATAAAAGTCCTCTATTCTCCATCTTGTTCTATCTGTAGCATTGTACGGCATAAAGGAATAACCTAAATCATCAATATACACGGTGCTTTCTGCCCCATCATCCATGGCTATAAGCCTGATTTCTACTGCAACAACTTTTCCACCACTTCTTCTCCATGCATTCAATACATGAGAAGGAATATCATATCTATGCCAGTCTCCATCTGCAATTAAATCATCGAGATATATGGTATGGAATTTTGGAGAAGAGCCAATAGTTAAGAGAGTATAATTGAGGACAGCAGATGATGATGATTTTTCAATATTATACCAGAAATATAAATTTGGCAAATCAGTCAGAGATATGCCATATGTAATATTCTGTTTCAACCTTGCCAAGTCTCCTTCTTTAACTTCTTCATTTTCAAATTCCCACTTGCCCTCATAATTATCCAGCCTGAGTTCAACAGCTCTTTCCCCACTGTGAACAACATTGCTCTGGAGGGAAGCGAATGTGGTTTGTGGGTTTGAAGTAGACAGAAATGTATAATCTTCTATCTCAAAACTTGGATCTGGCAGAGGCATTGAAACTTTCATAACTTCTGCTTTTGGAGAATAAAGTTTTGCAACCACTTCTTTTGGTGAGGCAATACTTTTCACTTCTATGTATTGCATTGTATCTCTTCCATCCACTCCAGCAATGTATTCGCTCTCCATTCCATATGCATCAGCCCACCATCCATGGGAATCATTGATGAATACATTAACGTCCACATTTGGAGTCTCTATCCAGAATGAGTCAAGATATGCATAAACTTCATGCTGTTCAGTAGTTATCAATGACTGTGTTATTTCGAGTTTGAAAGAAATGGTGGCTGAATTTCTGTTTTTCAAATAAGAGGTTACATTTTTGTTTATTTCTACCCATCCTCCCGTTGAATAACCGCTTTCAACTGCCTCACCATCTATAAGCAGTTGCCATTCTATTCCATCTAAATCGGAAAATACAAAAACCTTTGCATGTAAAATATAATTTGTTTTTCCTCCATCTGGCACTTTAAAGTTCTGAGTGACTTTAGCATAACTTACTGGCCATATATAGCCTCCTTTACCCAGGGCTCCCTTTGCATATATCTTATAACATCCATCCCCCTCTACAGGGTCCTTTGCATATCCTATATCCCATTTAATGAGACCTTCCGTAATATTTTTCCATTGAGTAGAATGCTTGTCTTCAAATTCAGCATTTTTTATTCCTGAGTAGATTCTGCCAAATTCTCCTCTTTTATAACCATTCTCTACAGTATCCCAGTAAATGTAATAATATCTTCTTTCATGAGGATTGAGATTATTTTCCATAACCCATATTACAGTAACATTTGCATTTTTGATGGCATCATAATCATCACTCAATATTACTTCCCTTCCAACATTTCTCATTGATATCCATGTATTGTTGCTGAGGACATATTCAACCACTCTAACTGAATTTGGATAAAATGTTCTTTTTGAGAAACTTCCTGCCTGGCTATAAGAAATTTTATCCATTAATTCAGTAAAGTTAATGGTGCAATATACCATCTTATCTGCAGAAACAAAGTTTTCTCTCTGCCCCATCATTGACGCAGTCACAGGCACCCTGTAATGCCAGTTACTGTCCCACCATGTAGCATTTGCCGGCACAGGCGGAAAAGGCGGGTATAATGGCTTTTTAACACTCACCTCAATACTTATTATATTATTATCCTCATCTTCTTCATCTATCTTTCCATTGTAATCGGCAAATATGAACAGGGTATGCTCCCCCTCTTCAGCAAACCAGTATAAATTAACCTGCCTTTCCTCCCCCTCCCCCAGCTTGTCTATCACAATTTCATCAACTGTCTGTGTTCTGTTATCAACAAAAAGAGCTACAGCAATATTGTATGCTTCCTCTCCACTATTGCCAACAGTAACATTAACAATTACCTGGTCTCCTGCATATATATCTGTTGGAGTTATCTCTGGATTTGTAACATATATGTCTGTCTTTTGCTGTGCACTTATTGAAGGTATAAGAAGCAATACCACGACTAACCATATCCTTCCTTTCAATTTCACACCCCTTTAATTGGAAATTTAGTTATATAATTTATGGTATATAGGGAATGAGAGCTATTATATCCATCTCGTCCCTCGCTATTTCATCACCATATGCATACACCTTTATATAATGTTTACCGAAAGTCATAACATTTATTTTCCATTCATATGGTGGGGAATAATCCCATCTCCACATTCTATCATCAATAGCAAATATAACCTTCTCAACCTCTCCATCCACCTCCGCCAGAACAGTCACCCTTCCAATGATAATGGTTACACCTCTCATTCCTAAATACCATGTTCTGGATACAACAGGCATTATTGCATGATCAAGAATGTAGAGATAGCCTTCTTTCGGCTCTTTTATTTCAACATATGTTTTCACTGGCTTGTTTGCAAGCTCCACTAGAATGGCGGCAAGAAAACGGGCTGCTTTTGTTTCATATGTGAAATTTATTTTATCTATGCTGTCATTTTGGGAATGGCCATATCTATAGCCATCGTAATGTGCCATAAAAACTGCATCATAACCGTATTCAAGATATGCCTGATGATCTGCTCCAGGATAATTTGGCACCCTTTCTACATTCATTTCTAATAGCTCGTAATATTTATTGCCAACGTCTATTGCAAAATCTGTAATCCATTTTGCCCTTTCTGTCTCAAAAAACCTCATATATCTGCCACCTTTAGCTGTATCTGCATATCCAACCATATCTGGATTTAAAACTGCAATAATTTTTTCTCCATTCTCATATACATGTCTTGCATAACTATAGCTTCCATAGGTGCCAACCTCCTCACCTGTATAAACCAAAAATCTTATTGTATGTGCCAGCCTATATTGACTCAAAATCTTTGCAATAGCCAGAACTGCAGCCACACCTGAGCCATTGTCATCTGCTCCTGGAGAATTTTCTGTAGTATCCATATGGGCGCCAATAATGACAATATATTCATCTTCTCCTGGAAGAGTGGCCACTATATTTCTATCTTCGAAACCTCCCATCTTCCACTCATAATAGGAAACGTTCAGTCCCATTGATAAAAATTCTTCATATACCCATTCCTCTGCTTTATAACATTGTTCGCTTCCAGTATAACGGGGGCCAAAGCTTACAAGAGTGGTGAGATAGTATTCAAGTAATTCCTCATTAATCTGCTTGATAACGGCCTCTGTCAAACTATAATTGCTCTGTGTAACTGGAAAAAGAGACAGTAAAAGCAAGCCTGCCATCAGCACTGGCATAAATCTCATAGGAAATATATGTGAGAGAGATTTATATTTCTTCTCCCTCTATCTGGGAAAAATGAAAAGTTTCTGCTGGACGCAGATAGCATTGGAATTTATAATTCGTGCAACAAGTCGATAAAATTGCTCATTTCATTTTTTAAAAATGGATGAAGGAATTTATCTGGCTATTTGCTTCAGAGAAAAAGGTGAAAGAAGATATGAGTACAGATAAGAAATAGCCATTAAACATTCCATCTCGCTTATGTATAACATTTTTTATATAGCTTTTATTTTCTGTTTATGCAACGATTATTTGGAACGAATGGAGTTAGAGGTATAACAAATGATAGCATGTCTTCGGAACTTGCATTGAAACTTGGAAAAGCTATAGGAAGTTATTTTGAAGGGAATATAATCATTGCCACAGATACGAGAACATCGAATGAAATGCTAAAAAATGCTGTTATATCTGGCTTAATTTCCACAGGATGCAATGTATTTGATGCGAAAATAGCTCCATCTCCAGCTTTACAATATTATGTAAAGCATAGTGATGCTGATGCAGGCGTTATTATCACAGCCTCTCATAATCCACCAGAATTTAATGGTATAAAGGTTGTTGACGAAGATGGTGTTGAACTATCAAGAAATAAGGAGAAGGAAATCGAAAAACTATATTTCAATGAGCGCTTTAAAAAGGCGGGATGGAATGAATTAGGCAAAGTTTATGATATCGATATCCTGGATTTTTATATTGAGGGCATTCTTTCATTGGCAGATACAGAAAAAATAAAAGAAAGCCAGTTTAAAGTTGTTCTTGATTGTGGAAATGGGGCAGCATGTTATACAATGCCTTATCTTGTTAGCCAAGTGGCAGAAGTTATATCTCTAAATGCCCAGCCAGACGGAAATTTTCCAGGAAGGCAGCCAGAACCCACACCAGAAAACATAAAAGATTTAATGAAAACAGTTAAAGCAACAGGAGCAGATTTAGGCATTGCTTATGATGGCGATGCTGACAGAGCAATTTTTGTTGATGAAAATGGAAATTTTGTTTATGGAGATAAAAGCCTGGCAATTGTTGCAGGATATAAGGTGGAGAAAAAGAGGGGAAAAGTGGTCACACCTGTTTCAACTTCAAGTTGCGTGGAAGATTATGTGAAAGCAAAAGGAGGAGAGATTGTTTATACAAAAGTTGGCGCACCGATAGTGGCAAGAAAAATGCTTGAAATAAATGCTGTTTTTGGAGGAGAGGAGAATGGCGGGCTGATATTTCCAGAGCATCAGTATTGTAGAGATGGAGGAATGGCGAGCATTGCTATGCTTGAATTGATGGCAGAAAAAGGGAAAATGTTATCAGAACTTGTTAAAGAAGTACCTTCTTATTATCTCATTAAAACAAAGGTCAAATGTGAGAACAATAAGGAGATAATGGAGAGACTTAAAAATAAGGTGGAAGGAGAAAAAATTGATTATACAGATGGAATAAAAGTGTATTTAAAAGATGGCTGGGTTTTAATGAGGCCATCAGGCACAGAACCCATAATCAGGATATATGCGGAAGGAAAAGATGAAAAAGCCGCCACAAAAATTGCTGATAGATATAAAAAATTGATAGAAAAAGAATTGGGCAGGGATTGAAGTTGGGGAGGCGTTTTATAAAAAACGCATCCCTGCCCAATTTCTGGATATTTTGGGCATAAATAAATGTTACTGTTTGTTTCGCTTGGCTGCCTGTATCGCCTTCTTGAAAACACCCATTAAAGTATGATATTCCCATTTGGAGAGCATAGCTCTTCCTATAACTCTGCGAAATAAAATGCGGGTATTTTCTTTTTTGTATTCAGGATAATTTATGGCATCCAAAAGCTCATCAAAAAATTCATACATCTTTTCCTTTTCTCTGCCATCTGCCAGTAAAACTTCTCTTGGTTCATATTTGCAGACAAAAAGCTCGTAGAGCAAAATACATACAGCATGAGATAAATTAAGGGATGGATACTCATCGCTTGTTGGTATTTTAACAAGCAGATCACATTTTTTGATTTCCTCATTTAGCAGACCATAATCTTCCCTGCCAAAAGCTATGCCCACTTTGCCATCTATTTTATAAATTTCTTTTGCAAAATCTCTTGCCAGAAAAGTTTTTCTTAAGTGATGTTTATCGTCTCTGCTTTCTATGGAGGTGGTACCAACCATATAATCTACTTTTTCCAACGCTTCATCAAAAGAATTCAGCAATTCAGCATTATCTATTATCTCTTGAGCATGCATTGCAAATTTTCTGCATTCGTCTTCATCCAGTGAAAAAGCAGGATTTACAAGTACGAGATTTTTGAAACCAAAGTTTTTCATTACTCTTGCCACCGCTCCAGCATTACCTGCATATTTTGGTTCAACGAGTATAACAAAGGCTTCCATTATAGACTGAATATGTAAACCATTATTGGAACTGTCTCTTCCTTTAAACCTGCTTTATTGTAGGCAACTGCATGAATATAATGATAACCTATAGCCCCTCTCCACAGCCATTCATAAGGAGCTACAGTATCTATATTCTGCACAAATCCATCCACATAGAATGTAACATTTTCTATGTCTGAGTGCGGATCATATGCAATTGTTCTAACTACTATTCTGCCAATTATTACTGTATTTCCACTTGCAAGCGGCCATATCTGGCGATCGAATAGATATAGATATCCTGTTAAGGGGCGCTGTAGAGTAATAGTCGGCTTTGTTTTGTCTATTTTTATTTCGACACTTTTTATGCTCTCGTTATTGCCCTTATCATCTCCACTATAAAATTCGAGTAAATGCTCTCCCTCCTCGCTTATAATAAATGGCCCTGTATATGTCTGCCATGCTCCGCCATCTATCCTGTATTTGGTGAAGACAATGGCATCTCCATCAGGATCAGTAGCACTTAAAGACACATTAACATCGGTAACATACCAGCCATTCTTACCATTTGGTGTGGAAGGATTTAGAGTATAGGTGGTTACAGGCGGGGAATTTTCTGAGACTATTGTGAAATAATAAACGCCACTTTTCACAGCATTGCCGAGATTATCCTTGGCGTATATGGTGAAAAAATATGTTCCTGGCAGGGTATAAATTTCTTTTCTGTAGTAAGTGGTGCATGGCTTATGGTGCATTGTGAAGTTTGCAGTGGAACAATCAGGATAAATTACCTCAAGATATACTCCATCTACTCCTGCACCGTTATCAATAATTGTACAGCTCACATTCACATATCCTCCAGATGTTTGTGTAGAGGGATTGGCAACAATATTTGAAATGCTTGGAGGCGTATCATCAACAATGTATGTCTTGTTATGTGTAACTTCTTCATTTCCCACATTGTCAATGCTGTAATATTCAACATAATTTTTACCTTCCTTACTTAAAGAAAATGCTCCTGTATAGAGATAAAAATTATTTGATTTTCCTACACCTGTTCCTGGAGATGGATTCCATGAACCATTCCATATTCGATAATATGTTGAATTTACACCAGATACTGCATCTGTGGCAGATAAGGTTATGGAGGAAGATGAGGTAACATAATTTATATAGACTGGTGTTGCCTGAATAGTTGTTGAAGGAGCATTAATATCTATTGCTATGCTTTCATCAGCTGTTAATGGAGCTGCTTCGACATTACTTGCATTGTCCTCTGCCCTTGTGTGCAATTCATAATAGCCCTCTCCATTTGGAGCATTAAAGTTCCATTGCCATGGTGGTGTTGTATCAGCAGCAAATGTCTGCCATGCATCCCATGTTGCATTATCGGTGCTATATCTGTAATACAAAGTTACCTTTTTCACACCAGAAAGAGTATCTGATGCAGAAGCTGTTGTTACAACAGGCAATGCAGTATACCAGTATGCCATTGCATCCACATTTGATGTAGGAGCAGTTATATCATAGCCTGCGTTCTCATCTGCTGTTAATGGAGCAGTTTCAGTATTGCCAGCAGTATCGTTTGCTATTGAATAAAATTCATAATAACCCTCTCCACTTGGAAAATTAAAATTCCATTGCCAGGGTGATGCCAAATCTTTGGCAAAGAAAGTCCATGCACCCCATGTTGCATTATCGGTGCTATATCTATACCATAAAGATACATTTGCCAGTGCATAATTATCACTTGCTGTTGCTGTTAAACTCGCTACAGCATTATGCCAGTATGTTGTTGCATCAATTTGGCTTGAAGGAGAAGTAGTATCCTGCAAAACAAAAGTGTATGTTAAAGATGTTGCCCATCCTGTGGCATTATATGCTTTGACAACATAGGAGTAGGTGCCCAGTGGATCAGGATATGCATAGGTATGATTGTAATACCAAGTGGTTGGAGCAATATAAGTCATTGAATAATTACCCATTAAGGTAGCATTTGGATAATAAATTTCAACATATGCTTGATCAGCGTTGGTTATATCTGCTGTAATATTATTATATCCAGGCACTTCAACAGGATCTGGGGCATCGCTAACAGAATTAATGGTAGGCTGGGCTAATGCATAAATAGCAATTGCAAAAACCATACCCAGCATAAGCAGCTTCTTCATACATGATTAATATTCCCAGAATATTAAAATCTTTTGGGATGGATGCGAGGGGCCGGATTTGAACCGGCGATGGCCTACGCCAGCAGATCTTGAGTCTGCCGCCTTGGACCTGGCTTGGCTACCCTCGCTTGAACATAATATTGATGGAATTTTTTAAACTTTACCATAGCTTTTTCTTGAAAAATGTTAAATCTATACTGTTCCAGTCGTCGAAGTCGTTTTGGCCATGGCTCCCATCTGAATAGTCAACGAGATGCCAGGAATAACGGTAATTCATGCAGCTTTTGTAATTACGATATTTCCAGTAACCTGTTTGCCATGGAAAGCGGGTGTTTTGGTTGTCAATGCCATTAAATGTAGAGCCAAACAAGCCGAGATTGTGGCCGAGCTCATGCATGAAAAGGCTTGCTGTTGCCAGAATGCGCTTTGTTCTGGAAAGACGATATGTTTTTATTGTACCTACACCAAGGAAAAACGAGTCTAGCACAGGATATATGCCTCCATTGAAATTGAAGCCAGCAACGCTTTTTCTCCAGCTATTTGTACATCCTATGACAGCATAATGGAATATTCCAAATCTGGGGTTGTTTTTATCATTGTGCAGGAAATAATTCCAGTAAAACAGGCGTAGTGTATCTCCATCTATTTCCTTGTAAAATGGCAGTTCTTCATCAACATCAATATGCAAGGTTATATTGTGCCTGGCAAATGCATCATATAACATCTGTATGCTTTCCTCATACAATTCATATCCAGGCATGTAATCAACTTCAATGAATA